>Ga0105247_10000121_pt1 | contig 75837 bp, 60 predicted proteins | sample KBSS24metaG_FD_81519 | JGI IMG/M metagenome (GOLD analysis project Ga0105247, IMG submission 81519) | Switchgrass rhizosphere microbial communities from Kellogg Biological Station, Michigan, USA - KBS S2-4 metaG | ecosystem: Host-associated > Plants > Roots > Rhizosphere > Soil | place... | reverse complement strand
TCGCAACCGCCCCGATCGTCGGCGGCATCAGCGGCGCGGTGGGGACCGGCTTCCGGCCGCAGATCATGACCAACTTCGCGACCAACGCGGTGCTGACGTTCGGATTTCAAGGGGGACTCAACGTCCAGAACGAACTTTACGTGTTCGTCAACACGATGTCAGCGACGGCGGTCCACGTGATCGCCCGGCAACCCAAGCAACTCCCGCCGGATACTCCCCAGCGTGTCGGGGTACAGTCGGCTGCCGGCATTGACGCGAGTGGACAGCCGCTCGCGCCCACGACCTTGGGCAGCACTTGGGAGGACGTTGCGCGTGACGCCTCTCACTTGGTCACGCAACAGCGATCGGCCATGCGACCAACATCTAACGTCGGCCCGTTAACGCTCTCTGCGGACGAGGCCGCGCTGCTCGCTCCCCTCACGCAGGAGCCGGAACCGGGATCCAGCACACACTTTGTCGTGGTCGGCCAGAAGCCCGGCGATGTGATGTATGGTACCGGGGGCACAGGGAACGGCGTGGAAGCGCGTGCGGCCGACAGCAAGAACCCGAACGTGTTCGAGTCGTTCTCGGACGCTGCTCAGGCAGCCGCGTCGCGCAGTGGCGGCGGTGCCTGGGTATATCGTGTCGACCTCGACAACGCTCCGCAGGGCAGGAGCCGCGCGCCGAGCGAGCAGATCATGGGTGCGGTCTATGTCGACGGCAAGACCGGCCAACCGCTGCCGCTGGCGATTCCGAACGTCAATTCACCCTCCTGGGACACTCTGAACGCCCCGCACGCCGCCTTCGACGGAGCCTCATGGCCCGATGTGTGGTCGCGGCTACGCGAAGGCGCGATCGCTCAGGGCACCCCTGTCTATGTCTACCTTGTAAAGAGCGGCAGCCCCCTGCATGCCGGCCCGGGCGACAGGACATCCATCGGCATTGACGAGATAGTAGGTTGGGGGCGGATGCCGGCGAAGAGCGGAAAACCCTTGCGCTGGTACGGGCGGGCCGAGCCGGGCAAAGGTCTGCCTCTACCTCGCCCCGACATGGTCAAGATGCTGGGCAGCGGCGGAACGCGCCCGCGGGCGGCGTTGCCGCAAAGCGCGGACACGTACTTCGTGGTGTCGGCGACAGCGCCCGGCAAGGTGATTGCCGCCAAGAAGTTGGATGACGTGGCGCTGGGCACCGATGGGTTCACACTGTCGAGTCAACAGACGCAGGCCGGAGGCAGGCGCGGTGAGCCCTTCGGTAGCATGGTAGCGGTCGGAACGAGCATGCTCGGGGCAGGGGTCGAGATTCATCACGCGATCGTGACCAAACAGGTCTCCGGCCGCCTGGCCACATTGCTCACGGGCACCCGCCCCATCAGCAAGGTGCGCTCGAGTCTCTCGGAGACCATGAGCCTGTACCTGCGGACCCAGATCAACCAGGCAATCGACGAGGCCGCAAACGGCAATGGGGCGGCGGCCAAGGGACGGATCGAGTCTTTATTCAACAAAGGAGGACTGCTCGGCCTTTCGCCCAATGTGGCCACCGAGGGAGGCACGTTGCTCGTTCGGCTAGGTGACATCGCAGAGGCCAGGAGCACGCTCGACGGGTTACCGCAGGGCGCCGATCCGGCCGCCGCCAAGGCAAATCTCGACAAAGCGATCGCAGCCGCCAAGCAGATCAAGTTCAAGACGAACTTTGCCACAACCGCGGTCGGCGGCTTCATGCGCCGCGCCTCGTTGGGCCTCGGCACGATATCCGCGACGAGCTCGTTTCTCAACATGACCGACTGGACCGGGTTGGTCAAGGGACTGGTGGGTTTGTACGGGACCGGGGCACAAGCGAACTACATACGCTCGATGTACCGGTACAAGAGCGCGCTTGATGACCCCGATACGCCGCATCCCACGTGGAAGATCATCCGCCTGGCGGGCAACATCAACAACTTCGGTTACGTCCTGAACGGCCTCACGGACACTGCCATAGGCGTGAACTACCTGGTGAGGGGTGATGCGGCCAACGGCTACCTGAGCTTCATGCAGGCCGCCGGAGAGTTTGGATTGTATGCGGGTTCCTACAATGCAAAGGCGATGCGCGGGACACCGCTGTACATTCTTCTCATGGCAGGAGGTGCCACCGGCCTCCTGGTGAATGCGTTGGCGTCCCAACCCCCCGACACCCACGATCGCAGCAAGCACCACAGCCCATGAAATTCGCGAGCCCAGACGGTGCACGCCGTCACCGTCTGTGAACTGAAGAATTTCTGAACAGACGCTCAGGAACGGCTGGGCGCGGCGACCTTCCTCTAAGCTTGCGGCCAACATGACGCGCGCCTCCCTTGAACGCTCGCTCGAGTTGGCCCAGCAATGCCGAATCCTCGAGCGGGACCGGCATCTCGCGCGGCATGAATTGTTTCAGCCCAGGTCAGCCCCTACCAGCGGGCAGTTCTGCTCTAACCCAAGTCAAACAACCCGGATGCCACAATGCAAGGCAAGCGCACGGTCCCACTTCTAGCAAGCACTACCATCTGGATCGCCGTTTACGGCACGGCGGCTATCGCCGACGAGTCACCGCCGGAGGTCGTAGTTACAGGCACGCGTGTGCAAGCGCGCACGCGCCTCGACACGTTAGCGCCTGTTGATGTTCTGAACTCGCAGACCCTTTCCCAGCAAGGCAGCACCGAGCTCGCCCAGGCGCTCTCGTCAGTCGCCCCTTCACTGGACTTCCCCCGCCCCGCCATCGCCGACGGGACCGATCACATCAGGCCCGTGACACTGCGTGGCCTGTCGCCCGACCAGGCCTTGGTGTTGGTCAATTCGAAACGCCGCCATGCCTCGGCACTCGTGAATGTCAACAACTCCATAGGGCGAGGCTCAGCGGCCGTCGATCTGAACGCCATTCCCATCGCGGCCATCGAGCGAATCGAAGTGCTGCGCGACGGCGCCTCCGCGCAGTACGGGTCGGATGCAATCGCCGGAGTCATCAATATTCAACTTCGGGAGGCGCGGGAGGGCGGCGACGCGTCTGTGAGCTACGGTGAATACAATACTGACATCCGAACTGCGCACGGCGATCGTACGGCTCACGACGGCGGCACTGTTACGTCCTCCGTGTGGACCGGATTACCGCTGGGCGCGCAGGGTTTCCTGACACTCACGGGCCAGTTTCAGGAGAGCGAGCCGACGAACCGGGGTGATTTCGATACCCGCATCCCACCGCTCACCGCCCCGACCGTCACATCGCGGTACGGCGACCCGCGCGTCAAGGACAAGACGGTCTATGCTAATGCCGGCGGTGTTCCCATCCTGGGCGATTGGCAGTTGTACGGATGGGCAGGCTATCAGCAACGCAACGGCCAGTCGGCTGCGAACCCTCGACTGGCGAACAACGCGAACAACGTTCCGGCGATCTACCCCAACGGGTTCCTTCCCTTTATCACATCGGATATCAAGGATCTGACCGCAGCCGCGGGAGCGCATGGAACGCTGGCGGATTGGAATACCGATGTCAGCCTAGTCTACGGACGTAACAAGATCGATTTGGGTGTGCAGAACAGTGTCAACTCGACTTTTGGCGCAGCCTCACCGACCCGCTTCGATGCAGGCTCGATGACTTACGACCAGCTCGTGTTCGACTTCAGTCTCGTGCGGGGCTTCGACTGGAACTTACCGAAACCAGCCAACCTCGCGCTTGGAGTCGAGGCGCGCCGCGAGGGCTATTCCATCGAAGCCGGCGACCAGGCCTCATGGGCGCGCGGCCCGTTGACCGCTGCGAGTCTCACTCCGGGCTCCCAGGGCTTTCCGGGCTTTCGACCCGACAACCAGGTGGACCAGCATCGCAACAACTTCGGCGCCTACGCGGATCTCGAGACCCAGCTCACGCAGAAGCTGCTGGCCTCGGCGGCCGTACGGGGCGAGCACTACTCGGATTTCGGTTCCCAGGCGACCGGCAAGCTCTCCGTCCGCTACGACTTCGTACCCGCGTTCGCCGTGCGCGGTACCGTCTCCAACGGCTTCCGCGCACCGGGACTGCAGCAGGAGTTCTTCACGTCCACCGCGACGAACTTCATCAATGGTGTCCCTTTCGAAGTTGGTACGTTTCCGGCAACGGCGCCGATTTCGCAGGCATTGGGCGCGCAGCCGTTGAAAGCGGAAAAGTCGCGCAACTATTCCCTTGGACTCGTGGTGCGTCCGGGTGAGGGTTTCGAGGCAACCGTGGATGCATACCGCATCGACATAACCGATCGAATCGTCCTGTCAGAGAATCTGGGCGGCGTGTCGAACATAGACGCCCTGATCCAGCCGTTCGGCATCGGGCGCGCTCGGTTCTTCATCAATGGAGTCAATACTCGCACCAAGGGTGTTGACGTGGTGTTGCGCTATCATCTGCCGGTCACGCAGTGGGGCAAGCTCGAGCTGACCGCGTCGGGCAATTGGAATACCACGGATGTGACCAAGCTGCCGAGCACCGGTGTGCTATCGTCCCTTACGCCTCCTCCGGTGTTGTTTGGCCGAATCAACACGCTGACGTTTGAGGAAGGCACGCCCAAGAACAAGATCAATGCTTCCGCGGACTGGAGCCACCAGGTCCCGTTCGGGGACGTCGGAGCGCAAGTACGAGTGACCCGGTACGGACAGGTCGTCGAGCCGGGCACCACGTCCACACTTGACATTCCCATTGACCCGACGACACTGGTTGACATGGAGCTGCGGACCCGGGTAGGGGCACACTTCACGGCGGCACTCGGCGTCGACAATATGTTCGACCAGTATCCGCAACCGAATCAGCTCGCCGTCAACCCGACCGGGGCCCTGGCCTTCTCCCGGTTCTCGCCGTATGGGTTCAACGGGCGATTCGAATACGCACGTCTGGGTTGGAGCTGGTAGCGGCTGTCGAGTTCTTCCGCAGTCACCCGGATCGCCGTGGCGTGGCGATGAATCATGCATCGACCAATGGCACATATCGTATTTCTCATAACGCCGGGCACCGGGATTATCCCCAGCGTCGGAAAGATGTAGATCTCAAAGGAAGGCGCGTGGTCTCATCACGTGCCTCGCTCAGGGACACGAGTGGATATGAGCCCAGATCAACGCGCCGGGCATCTTCGCTGCCATTGAAGTAGTAGCGAAGCTGGAACGTGACCTTTCCCTTGGGCGAGACGCGCGCGCCGAAGCCGTCGCGGTCGCTCCTGACCAGCGTTTTGGTGCGCTGGACAGTAGCTCGGATGGCTACGCTGATCCGTCTTAGCGGCTTGTCCGCCGAGGGCGCAAAGGTAGCTTGAGCACTGCGGCATCTTCGCGTCCGCCGACGGCCTGATAGTAGCCACGGCGCATGCCGACCTGCTCAAAGCCGACTGACAGGTAGAGTCGGATCGCCGACGTGTTCGACGGACGCACTTCCAGGAATACCTCACTCATACCGTTGGCGGCTCCCCGGTCGATGAGATATGTCAGCAACCGTTTGCCAACGCCCCGGCAGCGGTACGTCTCGCTGATGCACAGATTCAGTACGTGGGCCTCACCCGCCCCCACGCTCATTACGCCGTAACCGATGATCGCGTCGTTTATTGTCACAACGCGGCAGATGTAACCGACCCGGAGGCAGTCTCGGAAGATGCCTTCACTCCATGGAAACTGGTATGAAGCGCGCTCGACGGCAATGACGTCGGAGACATCGCTCTCGGCCATGGGTCGGATGAGGACATCCGGAACCGCATCCAGCAGCTCAGGCGCAGTTGCCATCGGAATCTGCGTTGCCTTAGGTTGTGGTAAGTGCCCGAAATACGCTACGTGCGAACTTCAGGTCCTCCCACGCCTTACGCTTATCGCTGGGGGTTCGCAGGAGGTAAGCAGGATGATACGTCACAATCAGCGGCGTATTAAGCTCACCGAAGTGATGAACCTTCCCCCGCAGACGCCCTAGCGGCGCGTCCGTGGCCAGGAGGTTTTGCGCCGCGATTCTTCCGACTGCAAGCATTACACGCGGCTTGAGCAGTTCAATCTGACGCATCAAAAAGGGGAGGCAAGCCGTTACCTCCTCGGGTTTAGGGTCACGGTTGCCGGGTGGCCGGCTCTTCAACACGTTCGCGATGTATACGTTGTTGGCGCGGTTGAGCCCGATAGCCCGAAGCATGGCGTCCAGCAGATGCCCCGCCCGCCCGACGAATGGCTCGCCCCGCCGATCCTCTTCCGCCCCCGGAGCCTCACCTACGACCAGCCACTGCGCCTCACGGTTCCCGACGCCAAACACCCCTTGCGTCCGGCTGGTGTGCAGGGTGCATCTGGTGCAGGTCAAGACCTCCGTGCGGAGGGATTCCCAGGTTGTCGCCGCAACGGGCGATACAGGCTCGGGGTCGGCCGCCACCATGCCGTCCAGGGACGACGGGAGGAGATCCTCAATGGCCGGGGCGGAGTCAGCGTCTGCGGGGGTCGGTTCCTCAGCAAGAGCCGTCGCGTCGCGCCGCGGCACCCACACGTCCAAGCCGATTGCCTGGAGATACTGGTTTCGGCGCAGGGGGTCCATCACCATTAGCCCTGGCCGCTTACGGGGGGACCGCGGAACAGGCGCCGCAGGCGCCGGCCCACCCACAACACCGGGGCGGACAGCGCATAGGTTGCGAACACCGACAGCAGCATCGCTGGCGGATCGATGGCGATGAGCACGAAAAACAGCGGCACAATCAGCACGTACACAAACTTGACGCGCCGGTCGAGATTGAACTGCTTGAAGCTCGGAAAGCTGAAGCGGCTGACCATCAGCGCGCCGGCGAAGGCCGTCAGCATCAGTGCCGCGATCAGGCCGATGAGCCCTGGCTGGGGGAAATGGCTGGAAAACCAGACGAACGCGGCCACGATGGCCGCGGCAGAAGGGCTGGGCAAACCCTCGAAATAGCGCTTGTCGGCCGCGGCCCGCGTATTGAAGCGCGCCAGACGCATACCGGCCGCGGCCGTGTAGAAGAAACAGGCCAGCCAGCCGAAACGGCCCCAGTAATGGCCGAATTCGGCTATGCGCACCACCCCCCACTGATAGGCCACGATCGCAGGCGCAATGCCAAACGACACCATGTCGGCGAGGCTGTCGTACTCCTTGCCGAAGGCGCTCTCGGTTTTGGTCAGGCGCGCCATGCGCCCGTCCAGCGTGTCGAAGATCATCGCCACGAAGATGGCCGCGCCCGCGGCCGCGAAATGCTTGTCGATCGCGGCAACGATCGCGTAAAAGCCGGAAAACATGCAGCCCGTGGTCAGCAGGTTCGGCAATAGATAGATGCCCTTGTTGCGGGGCTTCAACTCTTCTTCGGCTTCCGTCGCCATGGGCAGCGTGTACAGGCTCGTGCTGTAGGTTTCGGGGCCGGCATCTTATCAGGTGCTAAGATCCCGTCCCTCTTGACTGGCATGGACTCGAACGCCCCCGATGAGGCTCTCGCAATACCCGATCAACACCCTGAAAGAAACGCCAGCCGAAGCGGAGGTGATCAGTCACCAGCTCATGCTTCGGGCCGGCCTGATCCGCCGCCTGGCTGCTGGCTTATACAGCTGGCTTCCCATGGGGCTGCGGACCCTGCAGAAAGTGGAACGGATCGTCCGCGAGGAAATGAATCGAGCCGGCGCGCTCGAGCTCGTCATGCCGGTGATACAGCCGGCCGAGCTATGGCAGGAGTCACGCCGTTGGTACGAGTACGGTCCGGAGCTGCTGCGCATCGAGGACCGGCATAAACGGGATTTTGTCGCGGGCCCCACTCATGAGGAAGTGATTACCGATATCGCGCGCCGCGAGCTGAAGAGCTACCGGCAACTGCCGGTGAATTTCTACCAGATCCAGACGAAATTCAGGGATGAGGTCCGGCCGCGCTTCGGCGTGATGCGCGCTCGTGAGTTCATCATGAAGGATGCTTATTCCTTCCACATCGATCAGCCCTCGCTGCAGGAAGGCTATCGGACGATGTACGACGCCTACACGCGGATTTTCACGCGCACAGGCCTCAACTTTCGGGCGGTCCGCGCCGATTCAGGCGCCATCGGCGGGGATGTTTCGCAGGAATTTCACGTCCTCGCCCCCTCGGGTGAGGATGCGATTGTGTTCTCGGACACCGATGACTACGCGGCGAACCTCGAGGCGGCAGTTGCTCTACCGCCTGCGGAGCCGCGGCCCGCGCCAAAGGAACAGCTGACGAAGGTCGTCACGCCGGGCGCAAAGACAATCGAAGACCTTGCGCGCTTCCTCAAGGTGCCACCCTCGACGACCGTCAAAACACTGCTTGTGGATGGCGTCGAAGACGACGTTGTAGCGCTTGTCGTCCGCGGTGATCACGAGCTGAACGCCGTCAAAGCCCAGAAGCTGCCGGGAGTGGCCAGTCCCCTACACATGGCAAGCGCGGAGCGCATTGCGCGCTCAACAGGCGCCGAGCCCGGCTTCATAGGACCAATCGGATTCCGCGGCCGCATCTACGTGGATCACAGCGCCCTGGCGCTGGCCGACTTCGTCAGCGGCGCGAACGAAAAGGACATGCATTTCACCGGCACCAACTGGGACCGGGACGTGCAGGGAATGATCGCAGCCGACCTGCGGAATGTGGTGGAGGGCGATCTCAGCCCTTCCGGACATGGGCGCCTGCGGATCGCCCGGGGTATCGAAGTCGGTCACATCTTCCAGCTCGGGCAGAAATACAGCGAGCCCATGAAGGGTGTCGTACTCGATGAAAGCGGCAAGGAAGTGACCCTCCACATGGGCTGCTACGGCATCGGTGTGACGCGCATCGTGGCCGCCGCCATCGAGCAGAATCACGATGAGCGCGGCATCATCTGGCCGGAGCCGATCGCACCATTTCAGGTCGTGCTGGTGCCGTTGGGTCTGCAGAAGTCCGCCCGGGTGGGCGAAGTCGCCGACCGGCTTTATGCGCAGCTCACGGCGGCCGGAATCGAGGTGTTGTACGACGACCGCGACGCCCGTCCGGGGGTCAAGTTTGCGGATGCGGAGCTGCTGGGCATTCCGCACCGCGTGGTTATCGGTGAACGCGGACTGGAAGCAGGCAAACTCGAGTACCGCAATCGACGTGATACGGAAAGCCAGGAATTCCCGCTCGACGATGCGCTCGCATTCATCCGCTCGCACATGGCTGCTTGATCGCGCGCGCATCGCGATAGTTGTCGCGGGCGCTTTTGTGTCCGGCGTTGCAATCGCCGATCAGCAGCGCGATCCGGAATTGAAAGAGGTCATCCAGCGGGCGATCTCGCAGGCGGAGTGTTTCACCGACCATTACGACTCAGCGGTCTGGTACACCCTGATGGAGCCGCGCCTGCGGGTCATCGTGAAGGAGCACGATGAGCGGATGGAAATCCTCAAGCAGGTGTACTGCGAAACTCACCGCTCGGGCGAGACGCGCCTGCCGCCCGGCCTCGTCATGGCGGTCATGGATATCGAAAGCCGTTTCAACCGCTGGGCCGTCTCGTCAGCAGGCGCCGTGGGGCTGATGCAGGTCATGCCATTCTGGCCCGAACGGCTCGGCATCAAGCGTTACGAGCTCATTCATACGGGTCCCAACATTCACATGGGTTGCGCCATCCTCCGTTACTACCTTCGTTACGAGCGCAACGACGTTCGCAAGGCCCTCGCCCGGTACAACGGCAGTGTCGGTCAGCGCGGCTATCCGGATCTGGTTATTTCGCGGTGGTCGCGTTGGAACGGTGCCGACGACCTGGGGTTTCCGTCGGCGACGCCACGGCGTAAGTGAGCCGACGAGGCTGCAGGGCAGATGCGGCCAACACTGCGCGTGGCGGGGGCCTGCCATCGCCACGCCCGCTCAGCGCGCCGTCGGCGGTAACATCATCACGATGCCCTCGCGCCGCGGATCCGCCCCGCCCTCCAGCGTGCCATCGGGCTTGCGCAGCAAGCCATGCAGGCCCGAATTCTCTGCTCGCCCCGGCTCGAGATTGATGCCCTTTTCCCGCAGCCCCGCCAACACCTCCGGGGAGAACCGATCGACCTCACCTGCAACATCATTGCCACGCGCAATCAGGTTAGGCAGCTCGATGGCTGCCTGCATGGACAACTTCCATGCGAACACACCCACAGCGGTCTTGGCGTTGTAGTCGAGGATCGAGGACCCTCCGGGTGATCCAAACGCCGCCACGAACTTCCCGTCGTGATCGACGACGATGATCGGCGCCATGGACGAGCGCGGCCGCTTGCCACCCTGCACCGCGTTTGCGACGGGGCCATGTTCGTCGGCGGGGCGGAAAGAGAAATCCGTAAGTTGGTTGTTGAGCACGAACCCGCCAACAGTACGGCCCGAGCCAAAAATAGACTCAACCGTCGTGGTCATGGACACGACATTGCCCGCTGCATCCATGACAACGAGGTGACTCGTACCTTGTGCCTCGCGCGTTGCATCCACCCCGCGCAGCGCTCCGGCCAGTTGCCCGGGCGGCGGCGGCGGCCCAAACCGGTCACCGATCAAACGCGCCCGCTCGGCGAGATAGCCCGGATCGAGCATGCGCTCCACGGGTACCTGTATGAATTGCGGATCAGCCACGTATCGATCGCGATCCGCGTACATGAGACGGCTCGCCTGCGCGAACGTAAACCACGCCTGCGGATCCGACGGCCCGCGTTCCGCAATGTCGGTGTGATCGAGTATCGCGAGGAACTGCAGCAAGTTGACACCGCTCGAGGGCGGCGGAGGTATGCATACCGAAAACTGTCTATAGGCACGGCACAGCGGCTGCACCCAGTCCGCGCGATAGGCGGCGAGATCCTGCAGGGTCATCGTTCCCGGATACGGTGGCGCATGCGTTTTCGCAACGATCGCCTGGGCAATGTCCCCTTCGTACAAGGCTTTGACGCCCACTTTTGCGAGCCGCCGCAGCGTGCCCGCATAGGCCGGATTTTTGAACACATCGCCCGCCTGCAGGGGCTGGCCGTCAGGACGATGGAACAGTGCTCTGATTTCGGGGGTGGCTGGGAACGCAAAGTCGGGTGCCAGGAAGTTGGCCAGCCGCTGCGGTACCTTGAAACCACTTTCCGCGGCGCGGATCGCGGGCTGAAACAGCTCGCTCCACGGCAACCTGCCGAGCCGCTCCTGCGCTTCGCCAAGCATCCGCATGGCACCGGGTACGCCCGTTGACCTGCCGGTGCGCACAGCCTGCACATACGACATCGGTTTCCCGCTCTCGTCGAGAAACATGTCCGAGGTTGCACCGGCGGGTGCCTTCTCACGCCCATCGAGCGCCGTGACCTGCTTGGTCCTGGCGTCGTAGTACATCATGAAGGAACCACCGCCCAGGCCGGAGCTTTGCGGCTCGACCAGACCCAACATCGCCTGGATGGCCACGGCTGCATCCACCGCACTGCCGCCCTTTCGCAGGATTTCCGCTCCCGCCTCCACAGCCAACGGATTGGCTGCAACAACAGCGGCAGTCTGCTGTGCAGCAACCGGTGCGGCGGGCGGCGCCTTGGCTGCAACGGCTGAGGCCGCAATCGTCAATGACGCAATCAAAACCAGGCGCGGAGCGCGCAAGCGAAGCAAAGGCATGAGTGATCTCGATTTCAACCTGTGGTGAAGTCAGTCGGAAGGCTTGCGGCGGGGGTTGCGTCCGCAACCTCTACAGAGGTGACCTTCGAGGCGGAGGAACCGATCCAGAGTCGCTTCAGCAGTTCTTCCAAAGCGGCTTGCGAACCGTACGCGAGCACTTCGACGCGCCCGTCCGGCAGATTTCTCGCGTAGCCGGTGATATGCAGCTCCCGTGCACACCGCGCCGCCGTCGCGCGGTAGAACACTCCCTGTACCCGGCCACCCACGAAATATTTCCTGCAAATCACTTCGACTTTCCGCAGTTGCGAGCCTATCGGGAGCCAATATAGAGCCAGTCAGGCGTTTCTGCACGATGACGGCAGATTTGCGGTCTGCACCAGCGCCGTATCGGGCGTCACACTCGGTCCCCTTCGCTCAAGGGACGGAGTGATGCTGCTATGGCCGATGACCGTTTGCCTGTGGCAACGTATCCCGATACACAGACCGCGCTGGCGGCCACCTTTGCCCGCGCGCGCATTGATGCGGCGCTGGAGGAATCGTTGATGACGGAAATACTGGTGCTCTACTACTCCCGCAAGGGCTCGACGGCCGAGCTCGCAAGGCAGGTGTGCCGCGGAATCGAGAGCATCGCGAGCGTGACCGCAAAACTGCGCACCGTGCCCCCGGTGAGCGCGGAAAACGAGGGTTCCGCCAAACTCATTCCGGCCAGCGGACCGCCCTATGCGACGCTCGAGGATCTGCGCCAGGCGGATGGGCTCGTCCTGGGCAGTCCGACACGGTTCGGCAATATGGCCGCCCCGCTCAAGTACTTTCTGGATTGCACCTCCAGCCTGTGGCTGTCGGGCGCGCTGGCTGGAAAGCCGGCGGGTGTCTTCACTTCGACGCAATCCATGCATGGCGGACAGGAGACAACCCTGCTTTCCATGATGATGCCGCTGATTCATCACGGGATGTACATCGTGGGCATTCCTTACACCGAGCGCTCTCTCAACGAGACGCGGTCCGGAGGCTCACCCTACGGTGCATCGCACGTCGCGGGTATGCAGGACGACCCGGTACTCGCAGATCACGAAAGGATATTGGCGCAAACACTGGGACGGCGAGTCGCAGCGTTGGCGCAGCGGCTGCGCGCGCCTTGAGCCGTCACTCTTTCAGCACAGACCGGATGAACGGAACGGTGAGGCGGCGCTGAGCAACGAGCGCGGCCTCATCCAGCGTATCCAGGAGCTCGTACATCGTTCGCATGTCTCTGGGGAAGCGCCGCTGGAGCCAACGCGAGGTGTCATCAGAAAGCTCGAATCCCCGCAGCCGGGCCCGCAACTGTAAAGCCTCCCGTTGCTCCTTCTCGTCCAACTCGCGCAACTGAAAGATCGCCGTGGCGGCGAAACGTGAGCCCAGGTCCGGCAGCTTGAACGGCAGGAGCGCAGGAGGCGCCTTGGCAGCGACGACCAACCGCCCGTCTTTCTCCTGGATTTCGCGCAGCACCGCGAAAAGTGCCCGCTCCCATTCCAACTCGCCGACGACGCGGTCGAGATCGTCGAGGCAGACACACTCGAGCAGCGTCAGTCCCTCGAGTACGCCGACACCGAGCGCCGCGAGCTCAGCCAGTGGAAAATAACCAGCGCGGCCGCCATTCCCGCTGGCGCGTGCGCAAACAGCCTGCAGCAAATGCGTCTTGCCTGCCGCCACCGGACCGCAGATCCAGGCAGCTCCCGTTACGGCTCCGCGCGCCATCTGCAGCGCGTGTTCCACGGCCTGCAGATTCCTGGCGGGCAGGAAGCTTTCAAACACCGCGCGATCCGGAATGCGCACGCCGAGGGGAAGCTGCTGCATGCAGTCGCGCCCCCTCAGGAGGAGCTCACCGGCGTCGCCCAGGCGCGCCGCGTGAAAACGGCCATGTAGTTCAGCCCCGAGACTACGGTCGTTATGAACACGAGCATCGCCAGGGCCTCGAGAATCTCATGCGGCGGAAAGCCCAGCGCCGCGTTCACGAGCATGGCCATGGGATACAACAGTTGCATGGCGGTGTTGATCTTGCTCGAGACGGTCGGCCGGCCGCGCAAGGGCCCGATCAACAGCCGAAACGCCATCGCGCCGAGGCCGATGAGTACATCGCGCGCCACCACGGCGGAAGTCAGCCACCAGGGTGCCAGGCCGAGCCAGGCCGCCTCCACGAACACGGTCACCAACAGCAGCTTGTCGGCGAGCGGATCGAGGAACTTGCCGAGCTCGGAGGTCCAGTTGAATCGCTTGGCGAGGTACCCGTCGATTCCATCGGACAGGCCCGCAACCATGAACAGTGCGAGCGCCAGGAGATATTCGCGCTGCGCGAGCGCGGCGGCAATAGGCCACACCAGCACGATGCGCAACACGCAGATGATGTTAGGCAAATGGCGCACGTCGAGCCCGGAGAGCGGTGTTCCGCGCCGCCGAAGGGTTAGGGACGGTACTGATAGGCGAGTCGTGCACTGGAAGCGTCCGATCGCACTAGGTGGGTTGAGCCTGCCAAAGCGTGACTGATCGCATCGCCGCCCCCGCGGGCCACTACGTCGAACATGACGAGATTCCCACTGGCGGCAATAATATTCGCGCGCCGAACACCGGGCACACTTTCCAGCATCCGTTCCACGTTTGCGTAATCAGTGAGCGTTGTCACTCCTTCGATCTCAACTCTCGCGCTGGCTTCGGTCTCCGCCAGCGAACCGCCTTGTGCCGGGGCCATTTTGTCGACAGCGCCGTTGATGCCGGCCGCCAGCGGACCGCTCCAGCTTTCGCTCGAGAAACTCGTGTGCAGAGTCCACTGCAAATTCCCCGAGCCAGCATCACCGCGTCCGACCAGAACGGCATCGCCACCGTAACGCTGCGCCATCTGCATCAACGCTTCGCGGCTCAAATCGTTGCCTGCGGCGTCGACAGGTGACAACGGGACCAGCGTGACGGGTAATCCGCGCTCAATCGCGGTCTGCTCCACTTCAGTCCGCGCCGCGTCTTCCGCGTTGCGCGCAGGAGCAGGGTATAGGACTACCAGGGTAAAAGGACGGTTGCGGTCCCATACACTTCGACCTGCCGCGGCGATGGCGCGCTCGACGGCAACGCCATCGAATATCACCAGCGACTGGCCGCGGGTCGCCGGGCTGTAGCTTTTGACGTAGTTCTGCGCTTCCGAAATCAGGTTGCCGAGTGCCGGATCGGTAGCGGACTCGCGGCGCCCTGTCGCCCGTACGAGTGCCTCGCGCATGGCGTCCTGTAGTGAAGCTGGGGTCTGGCCACCCTTCAGATCGACCTCATAGACCCTGACCGGGCGTCCGGCCCAGGCGGAGCATGAAATGGCGCAGCAGAGGAGCCACGCCAGACCCTTCATTAACAGCTTGTTCTCAGCCATGCGGACATTCTATGTGCTGGTAGAATATTTAGATGGGAAAAAATCCGCCAGTTGACCGAGGAATTACCTACCGTGACGCCGGTGTCGACATCGACGCGGGCGATGAGCTCGTCGAGCGCATCAAGCCGGTCGTTCGACGCACCCAGCGCCCAGAAGTCCTCGCGGGAATCGGCGGTTTCGGCGCCCTCGTGGAAATCCCCGCAGGATACAAGCGCCCGGTGCTGGTCTCGGGCACGGACGGCGTCGGAACAAAACTTCGGCTCGCGATCGACACCGGCCGCCACGACACCATCGGAATCGACCTGGTCGCGATGTGCGCAAACGACGTCGTCGTCCAAGGAGCAGAACCCCTCTTCTTTCTGGATTACTACGCGACGGGCAAGCTGCGAGTCGACGTCGCCGAGGCAGTGATCCGAGGGATCGCCGAAGGCTGCGCCCAGGCGGGCGCGGCGTTGGTAGGCGGCGAAACCGCCGAAATGCCCGGCATCTACTCGGGTGAGGATTACGACCTCGCCGGATTCTGCGTGGGCGTGGTTGAGAAAAGCGCGATTATCGATGGCAGCCGGATCAATCCGGGCGATGCGGTCGTTGCGCTCGCCTCCTCCGGGCCGCATTCAAACGGGTATTCGCTGATCCGCAAGCTGATTGACGTCGCGCAGGCGGACGTTGACACCGTGCTGGACGGCCGCCCGCTGTTTGACAGGCTCCTGACTCCAACGCGGATTTATGTGAAACCGCTGCTCGAGCTGATTCGGACGCTTCCCGTACACGGACTCGCCCATATCACCGGCGGCGGGATCACGGACAACATCCCGCGCGTTTTGAGCGATGGGCTCGAGGTGGTGCTCGAGCGCGGAAGTTGGCACCGCGATCCGGTGTTCGACTGGCTTCAGCACACGGCGCGCATCAGCACAGTCGAGATGTACCGGACGTTCAACTGTGGCATCGGCATGGTTGCGATTGTTCCAAATGAGCACGCGCAAGCTGCAGTCAGCCTGCTCAACTCGCGCGGCGAAACAGCCTGTGTCATTGGCGAGGTCCGCAAAGGCGGACGCGGCGTAGTCATCAACGAGTGAGCACAATCGCTCGCCGGCCACTACGACTGGCAATCCTGATTTCGGGCCGTGGCTCCAACATGGCCACGATAGCCCGCGCCTGCCTGCAACAGCGCATCGCGGCGACGGTGCCTATTGTTATTTCGGACCGGCCCGGAGTCGCTGGAATCACAACCGCGCAGGAGCTTGGGATCGAGACGCAGGTTGTCCCGTGGAAGGTTGCCGGCGTTGCTGATGCTGGGACACCTCCAGCCCGGGCAGCGTTCGAGCTTACGCTGGGTCGGTGCATCGAGACACACGCTCCCGACCTAGTGGTGCTTGCGGGTTTCATGCGTGTGCTTTCCGGACCGTTCGTCGAACGGTACGCTGGACGCATGCTCAACATCCATCCTTCGCTGCTGCCGAAGTACACAGGACTACACACCCACCGCCGGGTCCTCGAGGCAGGTGACACGACGCACGGCGCAAGCGTTCACTTCGTGACCCCGAAACTCGACGGAGGCCCGGTGATCCTACAATCGCAGGTGCCGGTGAAAGCAGGCGACACGGAGGTGACGTTAGCTGCGCGGGTTCAGGCCACCGAGCACGTGATCTATCCGCGAGTGATTGAGTGGATCGCGGCTAGCCGCCTCGAATGGAATGAAGGTCAGCCCTTGTTGGACGATAAGCTGTTGCGCAACCCGGTGGTGGAGTATTTCGATGCCGATTAGGCCGCCGCGCGGCTCTTCGCTCCGTCTCGCCCTCGCGTTCGCGCTCTCTCTCGGCTCGACGTTGGCGGTCAGCCAGTCCACCCAAGCTGACGCGCTGAAGTCCTTCGAGGCCTCTTACACCTGGATCTGGCATGGCACAACCGTCGCGGCCTCGACTCTGAAGCTCGCGCGGCTTCAGCAGAATGGAGATACCTGGGTGTATGCCTCGAAGAGCAATCCTCGCGGAATCGGGCGCATGTTCTCCGAACGGCCGACTCAGCAGAGCACTCTCCAGGTCACCGCGACTGGCGTCCGCCCTCTGCACTACACGGCAGACGACGGCACGTCGTCAACCAAGCGCGATGCGGACGTGCAATTCGATTGGGACCACAATCGGGCGACGGGCATCTACGAGGGCGTCCGGGTGGATATGCCGCTGCGGCCCAACACTCAGGATGACCTGTCCGTGCAGATCGCCCTGATGGTTGCGTTACTTGCAGGACGTACAGCTGACCAGTTCTTGTTGATCGATAAGAATACGGTTCGCGAGTATAACTACGCGCGTGAAGGCACGGACGCCCTGGACACGCCTTTGGGCAAGGTCGACACCGTCATCTTCCGGAGCTGGAAAACCGGTTCGCCGCGGGTGACACGCTTCTGGTGCGCCCCCTCGCGCGGGTACATTCCCGTTCGCATCGAGCAGACGAAGGGTGACGATGTGCAGTGGACCATGCAGGTCCAGTCCGTAAAGCGTGATTAGCGTTCACCAGCGGAAAGAAGTCAGTATGGAAGTCGTCAGTTTGCATGAAACGCCGGGCCGGGCGCCGGTCTACACGGGCATTCTTCCGTGCCAGAAAATCACGGAAATGGTGGCCACCGGTGAAATTGCGTCCGTCCCGATTCTCTCGGGCGATGAGCGGATACAGCAGGATCAGATACAACCGGCGAGCATCGATCTGTGCCTGGGCGATTTCGCCTATCCCGTGGACGCCAGCTTCCTGCCCGGCAAAGGCACGAAAGTCTGGGACAAAATGCGCGCGCTCGATGCCGATTTCGAGAGCTTCGGCATGGATCTGAGAAAGGGCGCGGTTCTGGAGCGGGGCCGCCTGTATGTCATACCGCTGCGGGAATCCATCCGCCTGCGCAGCGACGTGGCGGCGTTTGCCAACCCCAAGAGCTCGACGGGCCGGTTGGACATCCTGACACGGCTCATTGCTGATGAGGCCACGCTCTTCGACCAGGTGGAGGAAGGGTACGAAGGCCAGCTGTATCTGGAAGTCGCACCGCGGACCTTCAGTGTCGTAGTCAGGACCGGTACCCGGTTGAATCAGCTGCGCTTCCGCCGCAGCACGCGCGGCGCGGAACCCAGAGCCATCACTTCCGCCGACTGGAAACAGATGTTGAATGAAGGGCAGGTCGCCAACACCTCGGATGTCAACGACAAGACCGGCCATCTGCCGTTCTCGATCGATCTGGTGGGTACCGGCGTGGATGGCTGTTTGATCGGCTGGCGCGCCAAGAAGCACACGCGGCGGATCGACCTCGATCGGCGCAACTATGATCCGTTCGAGTTTTGGGAACCCATCCGCTTTCAGCGCAACGCAGCGCTGGTCCTCGACCCCGATGAGTTCTATATCCTGATGACCAAGGAGGCGATCGCCGTACCGCCCGACTTCGCCGCGGAGATGCTGCCGTATGACACGCGGGCCGGCGAGTTCCGGGTTCACTACGCCGGGTTCTTCGATCCGGGTTTTGGCTGGGATCCCATCTCCAGAAAGGCCGGCAGCAGCCGCGGTGTCCTGGAGGTCCGCTCCCACGAGGTGCCGTTTGTCCTGGAACATGGACAACGGGTGGGGTGGCTACGTTACGAGCGAATGGCGGAGCGCCCCCAGGCTCTATACGGCCGCGAGATCGCTTCCAACTATCAGGGTCAGGAGCTGAAGCTCGCGAAGCAGTTCAAGCCGCCCGTGCTCTAACTCTCGCTCCGGCAACACTGCGTCCGGCGCCTCGTGCTGAGGCGCGCTCAGCTTTCTTCGACGACTATTTTTGGAAATACGCTGCTGCGATCCCGCGCGCGGCGCGACAGGGCAGCGGCTGAGCGGCGAGCCATTTCGAAATACGCCTTGGCACGGGGCGAATCCGGCGCCGCGACGACGGTCGGCCGGCCACCGTCCGCTTCCTCTCGGATGCGTGCATCGAGGGGTAACTCGCCGAGCAGGGCGACCCCGTATTGCTCGGCCATCTTCGCGCCACCGCCTGCACCAAAAATGTGCTCTGCATGGCCGCAGTTCGAGCACACGTGAATGCTCATGTTCTCAACGATGCCGAGCACGGGCACGGAGACCTTCTCGAACATCTTCAGCCCCTTGCGGGCGTCCGCGAGGGCAATGTCCTGGGGCGTCGTCACGATCACTGCACCGGCCACTGGGACGCGCTGTGCGAGCGTGAGCTGGATATCACCGGTGCCCGGTGGCATGTCCACCACCAGATAATCGAGGGTGCCCCAATTCGTCTCGGACAGAAGCTGGGTCAGCGCCTGGGTCACCATCGGACCGCGCCATACCATCGGCTGCTCGGCGTCGACCAGAAAGCCGATGGACATCGCGACCACGCCGTGAGCGGGCAGCGGCTGCAAGTGCTTGCCGTCAGGCGCCGAGGGACGCTGTCCCTCCAAGCCCAGCATCAGGGGCTGGCTCGGCCCGTAGATGTCGGCATCCAGCAGGCCGACGCGCGCGCCCTGGGCGGCCCACGCGAGCGCGAGATTGACGGCCACCGTCGATTTCCCGACGCCGCCCTTGCCCGAGGCAACGGCTACGACGTTCTTGATCTGCTCGATGGGCTTCAAGTTTCTTTGCACGGCATGCGAGCGAATGTCGGCTGCCAGCTCGAGCGTGAGGGGGGTGTCGATACCGGCCTGGGCCAGGTGCGTTTTCAGCCCTGCGGCCAGCTCGTCGCGATAACCGCCCACCGGGAAGCCCAGACGGATACGTACCGCAGCGCCTCCGGAAGTGGCCGTAAGTTCCTGCACGGCTTGTGCTGCTCCGAGGGACTCCCCTAAATAGGGGTCCGCGTACGAGTCCAAAGCCGCCCGCAAAGCGTTTAGAGTGGAGTCATCGGTCATGTTGAAAGCCGGGAGGGATAAAGGGTTTGGATTGTAGTGGCTGCGACGATCGCGCGCTTGGTGGCGGCGCCGCGCGCCCAGGCCCGCGCCTCGTCTCTCCCCGGCCTCAGCCAAGGCTGTGGCATAATCCGGCTGTCGCAGCGCGCGCATTCGACGAGCTGCCGCGCACTGCGCCCATACCCGCGCTAACCTTGTGGAGGGCGTCAGACTACCGCGGCGTCCGACGGAGAATCGCGCGCGGGAACACCCCGGACCTCTAAAGGCTGAATGAGCTTTTTCACGAATTTGCGCGCCGACCGGCTGATCACGGAGATCCGGTCAACGACCGACCAGGAGAGCCCGGTCACGCAGAAGGCCGTAGCGAGGCTCAAGGACCTGGGGCCGGGTGCAATCGAGCCCGTGTTTGCCGCCTTGCCGGATGCGAGCAAGACCGCCACCGTTGCCTTCATCGAGGTGCTGACGGGCCTCGTGAGTCAAAAGACCTTTCCGCAGTTCGTCCGCGGGCTGGTCGAGGGAAGCGCGCGCGTCATCCAGGGCATTTCCTGGGCGCTTACCAGCAACCGCAATTACCCGCCGCACCTGCTCATCGAGGCACTCGCCACACCGGGAATCTCGAAGCCGGCGATTCTCGAAGTCATCTCTGTACAGAAGGATCGTTTCGGCGTACGCGAGCTGCTGACCGCGGCGTATCAGCAGGAACCGAACGAGAAGGCCGCATTGTTCCGGATCATCGGCGAGATCGCGACTGCGAACGCGGTCCCGGAGCTCATAGGGCGAATCGGGGGCAAGGACCCGATCGCGCGCGTGCACATCATCAACCTCCTGGCGCGCTTCAACACACCTGAGGTACAGACCGCGCTGCAGACGCAGCTGAAGGATCCCAACAAACTGATCCGCGGTGCCACGCTCTCCGCACTGCAGAGGATGGACGGCCCGATCGACATCGAGCGCATCTGCTCCCTGCTCAAAGATCCCGAGATCGACGTGCAGAACAAGGCGATCGATGTCGTCATCAAGGCCAATCACCCGGACACGATCCGCTACCTGATCGAGATCCTGAAGGACGAGAACGAGAACGCCCGGCGCGCTGCGGTCGAGGTGCTGAACGAAGTCGGCAATGCGAAATCGGTGAAGTACCTGCTCGAGGCGCTGAAGGACAGCGACTGGTGGGTGCGCAGCCGTGCGGCCGATGCGCTCGGCAAGATCGGCGGCCCGCGCGTAATCGAGGCCGTGTTGCAATTGGTGCGCGACAAGGATGATGACATCCGGCGCGCCGCCATCGAAATTCTCAATCAGACCAAGGATGAGCGGGCGGTTGACTCGTTGATCCAGGCCACGCACGACGGTGACTGGTGGGTAAGCGAGCGCGCCGTGGACGCACTGGCCGAAATCGGCAGCAAGCGCGCGCTGCCACGGCTTGCGGAGATGCTGCAGTCCGCCAATCCGAAGGCGATGCCCATCGTGGTCCGCGCCATCGGCAAGCTCGGTGATACCAAGTTTGTCGATACCTTGCTGCCGTTGGTGTCGGGGGCCGAGCGCGAGGTGCGGATCGAAGCAATCCAGGCGCTGGCGAAGCTCGTGGACGAGAGACGCGTCGAGCAGCTGCGCGCCGAGTTGCAAAACCAGGCCGCTTCGGCCGATCAGACCATCGCACGCATGGCGGCCTCCGCCATGGCAGAGCTCGACAATCGTATTGGCGCCGTATCACCGACGGGTTCGGGTATCTCGACCGGCACCGCACACATTGCGCCCCCGCCAACGCTGCGGCCACCGTTACCGCCGGCGGAGCAAGCCAAGACGATGTTGATGTCAGAGACGGCCGTATCGGCGGCCGCCAAACAGGCGGAAGCAGCGGCAAGGCTGGATATCGGCACGCTGAAACCGGGTGATGTCATCGAGGGCCGCTACAAGTACATCGACCGGATCGGCCGTGGCGCGTTCGGCACCGTACTGCTGATGGAGGATACGGTCGTTGACGAGCGGCTGATCCTGAAGTTCCTGAACCCCAACGTGTCGAATGACGAAGAGGTGATGAAGCGCTTCGTCCACGAGTTACGTTACTCGCGCAAGATCACGCACAAGAATGTCATCCGCATCTATGACTTCCTGTACATGCAGGGTAATTACGCCATCTCCATGGAGTATTTCCCGTCGCATACCTTGGGCAGCGAGGTCGTGAACGAGAAGCCTCTCGAGCTGCGGCGCGCCATTCAATTTGGTATCGACATGTGCAACGGAATGACTGTTGCGCATCACGTGGGTATCGTGCACCGGGATCTGAAGCCGGCGAACGTGCTGATCAACCAGGAAGGACTCCTGAAGATCGTGGACTTCGGTGTGGCGGCCGCGCATCGCGAAGGCGACACGCAGCTGACGAAGACGGGTTATGTCATCGGCTCGCCGAAGTACATGGCACCGGAGCAGATTCTCGGCAAGAAGGTCGACGAGCGCGCGGACATCTACGCGTTGGGTGTCATCATGTATGAAATGGTGACCGGCGTGCCGCCCTACTCCCGCGGTGATCACATGTCGGTGATGTACCAGCACGTCCAGGGCAAGGCGCGTGTCCCCCGTGAAATCAACCCCGCACTGCCTCAGGGGTTGTCTGACCTGGTGGCCAAAGCCATGTCGGTGGACAAGAGCAAGCGCCATCAGTCGATGGAAGAGCTGCGGGCCGCCCTGGAGAAGTGTCTATAGCCCTGTTGTCCATTTGGCTGAAAGTCGCCCGGGGCGCGCAGCCTGCGGCGCTTTCAGCGGACATCTGGCTCGCCCGCCGCCTACGCGGGCCGGGCAAAAAGCGCGGTTTTTACCGGCTGCGCCTGTGCACCTTTGGCAAAGTACGTGGATTACGTCAAATTTTGACGCACGCAACATTGATTCCGCGGCCCGCTCCGGGCAACTTGACAGCCGATACGCGGCGCGTATGCGCCGACAGTTTGCCTTGAATCATTGAATCGAGGGTGGTCGCCTTGGCGCGCATAGACGCGTTTCTGAAGCTGGGCACGCAGCAAGGGTGCTCCGACGTGCATTTAGCGGTGGGTGTGCCGCCAATGCTCAGGATGCATGGCGACCTGCTACCCATCAAATTCCGCGATCTTCGCCCGGGCGAGCTCGAAGGCTATATCAGTGAGATCCTCACGCGGTCGCAGGCCGACGTGCTCGCCAAGGGCAACGATCTCGACTTCTCATACGTCTCCACCGAGGGTGGCCGGTTCCGCGTCAACGTATTCCGCAAGGAAACGGGTATGGGGGCGACCTTCCGCTCCATCCCGCAGGAAGTGCCGACTCTCGAGAAGCTCGCACTGCCGCCCATCGTGACCAAGCTGTGTGATTTTCACCAGGGAATGATCCTCGTCACCGGTTCCACCGGTACCGGGAAGTCGACGACGCTCGCGGCAATGATCGATTATCTCAACCAGACCCGGCGACTCAACATCATCAGCCTGGAGGATCCCATCGAGTTCGTGCACCGGAGCAAGAACAGCCAGGTGATCCAGCGCGAGCTCGGTACACACATTCCGAGCTTTGCGGAAGGCGTACGCGCTGCGATGCGCGAAGACCCTGACGTGATCCTCGTTGGTGAGTTGCGTGATGCCGAAACGATCACCATGGCGATGACCGCCGCCGAAACCGGTCACCTGGTTCTCGGCACGCTGCACACGACGAGCGCCGTAAAGACGATCGACCGCATCATCGACGCTCTGCCCGTCGAGGAACGCGAGCAGACCAAGAGCTTTCTGGCGCAGAGCCTGCTGGCGGTCGTCACCCAGGTGCTGGTGAAGACCGTCGACGGGCGTGGCCGCAAGGCAATCTGCGAAGTGTTGATGATGACGAAGGCCATCGCGAAGCTCATCCAGGCGGAGCAGTCGCACCAGATTCCAACGCAGATGCAAATGGGCCGCGACCTGGGGATGTCGCTGCTCGATCAATCGCTGCTCACCGCCATCAGCGCGCGCGAGATCGATCCGGATGATGCCTATGTCTATGCCCTCGAGAAGAAGGCATTCCAAAAGTATGTAACGGACACCAGCATGTTGCCGAAGGTGGATCTGACGGGCCCGAGCCCCACCCAGAAACCAACTTCGCCGGCATCCGCGTGAGCTTGAGATATGGCGGAGATTGACGGCTATCTCACCGAGATTCTCGAGCGGCGCGGCTCGGATCTGCACTTCATCGCCGGTGATCCGGCCCGCGTGCGGCTGTTCGGTGACCTCACCGCGCTGCGCCCGGATAAGCTTGCGCCGGAGTACGTGAAGCAGGCGCTGTACGAAATCATGCCCAAGCCGGCAGTCGATCGCTTCGAGGCGAAGGATGGCGCTGACTTTGCCTACACGTTTGCCGATAGAGGCCGCTTTCGCGTGAATGTGATGCGGCAGCTGAACGGCATGGGCGCCGTGTTCCGCGCGATCCCGTCCAAGGCACTGTCGCTCGATGACTTGAAAATGCCGGATGCGGTGCGACACATGTGCCGCGCCAACAATGGACTCATCCTGGTGACCGGCAAGACAGGCTCGGGAAAGTCCACGACGCTCGCCGCGATGATCGATGACATCAACTCGCGAGTTAAGGGTCACATCCTCACGATCGAGGACCCGATCGAATTCGTGCATCAGCGCAAGAGCTGCCTCATCAGCCAGCGCGAGATCGGCGTGCACAGCCCGAGCTTTGCGGCAGCGCTGCATTCTGCCTTGCGCGAGGATCCGGATGTCATCCTGGTCGGTGAGTTGCGCGACCTGGAAACGATGAGCATCGCGGTCACCGCAGCCGAGATGGGTATTCTGGTCATGGGGACGCTGCATACGAACGGCGCTGCAGCTACCGTAGACCGTATGATCAACGTGTTTCCGTCCGACAAGCAGTCGCACGTACGAACGATGCTGTCCACATCACTGCGTGGAGTAGTGTCGCAACAGCTGCTGCAGCGGTTCGACAAGCAGGGCCGGGTTGCGGCCCTGGAAATCCTCGTGAACACGCCGGCCGCGCAAAACCTGATCCGTCAGGGCAAGCTCGACCAGCTCGAGAACGTCATGCAGGCCGGCGGCGCGTTCGGAATGCGCACCATGGATACCGCGATCCAACAGCTGCTGGACGCGCGCCAGGTGACGGGCAAAGAGGCGTACAAAAAAGGCATCCATAAGGCCAAATTCGAGGCGGTGAAGGATGCGGGGTAGCCGCCCCGGCTGGTGAAACGCCGGCACTGCTATAGAATCGCGGGATGGCCCGCAAATTCTTCGTCACGACCGCTCTACCCTACTCCAATGGCCCGTTTCACATCGGGCACATCATGGAGTACATCCAGGCCGATATCTGGGTGCGATTTCAGCGGATGCTGGGCAACGTGGTGCATTTCGTCTGCGCCGACGATGCGCACGGCGCGCCGATCATGCTCAAGGCCGAATCCGAGGGGATAACGCCGCAGGAGCTGGTGGCCCGGATCGCTGCCGACCGGCCGAAGTATCTCAACGGCTTTCACCTCGGGTTCGATCACTGGCATTCGACGGATTCGCCCGAAAATACGGCGTTGTCACAGGATATCTACCGCCGCCTGAAAGCGGCTGGGCTGATCTACGTGAAGCCGGTCGAGCAGTTCTACGACCCGGTGAAGGGAATGTTCCTGGCGGACCGCTACATCAAGGGCGAGTGTCCGAACTGTCACACGAGGGACCAGTACGCCGATGCCTGCGAAGCGTGCAGCATCGTCAACACGCCAACTGACCTCATCAATCCTTATTCGACGCTCTCGGGCGCGAAGCCGGTGATGAGGACGTCCGACCACTACTTCTTCCGCTTGTCGGACGAGCGGTGTGTCGAGTTCCTGCGCGCCTGGTTGGGTACGCCGGAGCGCCTGCAGCCGCAGGTGGTCAACAAGGCGCGCGAGTGGCTGACCGGCAAGGGCGACGAGGCCCTCGGTGACTGGGACATCTCCCGGGATGCGCCCTACTTCGGCATTCCCATTCCGGAGGCACCGGGAAAGTATTTCTATGTCTGGCTGGATGCGCCGATCGGCTACCTCGCCGCCCTGAAGAGCTACTTCGACTCCGGCAAGGCGCGCGCCCGCGGCGAGCCGCTCTCGTTCGAGGAATTCCTCGCGGCTGCCGACACCGAGCAGCTGCATTTCATCGGCAAGGACATCATCTACTTCCACACGTTGTTCTGGCCGGCGATGCTGAAGTTTGCGGGCCCGCCTTACAAGGTGCCCGATCACGTGTATGCGCACGGATTCATCACGGTTTCGGGCGAGAAGATGTCGAAGTCGCGCGGCACGGGCATCAGCCCGCTGCGCTACCTGGACATCGGCATGAACCCGGAGTGGCTGCGTTATTACATTGCCGCCAAGTTGAATTCGAACGTCGAGGACATCGATTTCAATCCGGATGACTTCATCGCACGGGTCAACAGCGACCTGGTCGGCAAGTACGTCAACATCGCGAGCCGGGCGGCTAATTTCATCAGCCGCCATTTCGACGGCGAGCTCAGGTACGGCGGCGACACTGAGCTGCTGGCGCGCGAAGCGCGCGGTATTGCGGCCGCGATCGCCGCTCACTACGAGGCGCGGGAGTTCGGCAAGGCCATGCGGGAGATCATGGCGCTCGCGGATCGGATCAACCACGACTTCGACGCCCACCAGCCGTGGGTGCTCGCCAAGGACCCGGCCAATCGGCCCGAGTTGCAGGACGCATGCTCGCGCGCGTTGCAGGGTTTCCGCCTGCTGACTGTTCTCATTGCGCCTGTGTTACCTGAGGTTGCGGGCCGGGTTGCGCGGGAACTGTTTGGCATGGACCGGGCGTTCACGTGGCGCGATGCCGACCTGCTGCCGGAACGGATTCGTCCGTACCAACACCTGATGACCCGGGTGGATCCGAAGCAGCTGGATGCATTGTTTGAAGTGGAGAACGGAGCCAAACCCGCGGCTCGAGCAAAGGCCCCACCTGCGGCTGCGAAAGCTGCCGCCGATACGCCTGGCGCTACCCCGGAGGACGCCTCCGCGGAAGCCACAATCTCGATCGATGAGTTCAAGCGCGTCGAGCTGCGGGTGGCGAAAATTGCGAACGCCGAGCACGTCGAGGGAGCAGACAAACTATTGAAGTTGACGCTGGACCTGGGGTCGCAGACCCGTACGGTGTTTGCGGGGATCAAGTCAGCCTACGATCCGGCACTACTGATCGGCCGCTTGACCGTTGTTGTGGCGAACCTTGCGCCGCGGAAGATGAAGTTCGGTGTGTCGCAAGGGATGGTGCTCGCTGCCAGCGGCGACGAGCCCGGGTTGTACTTGCTGTCGCCTGACAGTGGGGCCAAGCCGGGGATGAGGATCAGCTAGTTATGTTGCGCTCGTGATGTGATGGCACTCGCGGACGACATTGACGCCCTTCTTCCGCAGACCCAGTGCACACGCTGTGGTTACGACGGGTGCCGTCCGTATTCGGCGGCAATCGCCAGCGGTGCTGCGCCGATCAATCAGTGCCCACCCGGCGGCAGTGTGACGATATCTGCACTCGCGCGCTTGCTCGATCGCGAAACGCTTCCGCTCAATCCGGCCAACGGTGTTGAAGGACCGGCCCTGGTTGCCGTTATCGACGAGGACCGTTGCATCGGGTGCGTCAAATGTCTTCCCCCCTGTCCCGTTGACGCGATCATTGGCGCCCGCCGGCAGACGCACACGGTCATCGCAGACCTTTGTACCGGATGTGAGCTGTGCATTGCGCCATGCCCGGTAGATTGCATAACGATGGCGCCACGAGCTGCGGACTCGCGCGACCCGACGCCTGATCTCAATCGGTTGCGCTACTACGCGCACACGGATCGTCTTATTCGGCGCGCCGAGGAGCAGGCGGCGTTGCTTGCAGCGCGCAAGCAAGTGGCAGGTGCAGTATGAACCCCGCTCGCCGTCGCGCTATTTTTCGGCGACTTCAGGCTGCAAATCCCAGTCCCACCACTGAGTTGCTCCACGAAACGCCATTCGAGCTTCTCGCGGCGGTGATGCTATCCGCACATACGACGGACAAGAGTGTCAACGTCGCGACCCGAAAATTATTCCCGGTCGCGAACACCCCAGCCGCGATCGCGAAGCTGGGGGTCGAGGCAGTGAAGCCATACCTGAAGACCGTCGGACTCTACAACACGAAGGCCAAGAACCTCGTTGGACTCGCACAGCAGATCGTTGACAAACACGCTGGCGAGGTACCTGGCAGCCGCGAAGCGCTGGAGGCATTACCGGGCGTTGGCCGCAAAACCGCAAGCATCATTCTCAACATGGTATTCGGGCAGGCCGAAGTCGCGGTTGACACGCACATTTTTCGTGTTGCCAATCGGACAGGCTTGGCCCCCGGGACAACGCCGCGCGCTGTCGAGGACGAACTTGTAGCAACCACTCCGAAGGAATACATGAAGGATGCCCACCATTGGCTCCTTCTGCACGGGCGCTACGTGTGCGTCGCGCGCGTGCCTGCGTGTCCGAAGTGCATCATCGCGGACCTCTGCGAATATCCCAACAAGACACCAGCCAAAGCGCTGAACAAGTCTGACGCGCCGGTCGTGCGCAAAGTTGGACCCAGGCCAGCGCCCCGGGCGAAGTCGGGCGCGCGAGCAAAAGCCGGCGCACAGTCACGCGGGTCCGCCGGCGCCAAACGCAAACGCGTCCGCGTTGGCAAGTTGATCTGACACATGGCCGTCTTCGCAGGACAGAATCGCGATCAGTTACGCCGCATGTATCTGGACACGTGGCGCAAATTCACGGCTCGCGCTGCCTTGGAGCCACTTGAAGCCCAGGTGGCTGCCGTCATAGCGGAACACCCTGAGTATGTGCAATGGCTGGAAGCCGGCGAAGCGGCCCTGGCGGCCGAGTTCACACCTGAAAGTGGACGTCAGAACCCTTTCCTGCACATGGGCTTGCACCTCGCGATTCGCGAGCAGGCCGCGACCAATCGACCGCAGGGTATCGCGAGCATCCACGCGACCCTGTCAAAGCGCATGGGCGGCGCGCACGCTGCTGAACACGCAATGCTCGAACTCCTTGCCGAGACTCTGTGGGAAGCGCAGCGTAACGGTCGGCCACCGGACGAGCAGGCGTACTTGGAGAAGCTGCGCAAGTTATAGGCGCGGCGCCGGAAGATCACTTGGGCCGGCGGACAGCTCTCACCTTCCCGCTCCTGCCTCCGCCGCAAAAGAACTGATCGGCGCCATCGGACTCGAGCCCTGAGACCATCACTCCCGCGGGCATGTCGAGCTTCTCCAGGACCTTTCCGGTTTGCGGATCGACTCGTCTCAAATCGCTGTCGTCGCCTTCCCAGGTTCCGTGCCACAGCTCGCCCTGGACCCAGGTAACCCCGGTGACGAAGCGGTTGGACTCGATGGTACGAAGAATCGCTCCTGTTTGCGGATCGACCTGGTGGATCTTCCGCTCCCGATACTGCCCCACCCAGAGCGTGCCTTCGGCCCACGCGAGGCCCGAGTCGCCGCCGCCGCCCGGTGCCGGGATGGTGGCGAGCACAGCGCCGGTCTGCGGGTCGATTTTGTGGATGCGATTCTCGGCGATCTGATAAAGGTACTGGCCGTCGAAAGCCGTCCCGGCATGCGCGGCGGCATCAATCGAACGCAGCGTCTTGCCGCTCGCTGGATCGAAGGAAGTCAGTTTGTCTCCGGTAGCAACCCAAACTTGCTGACCGTCGTACGTCACCCCATGCACCATGTCGACGCACGGAAAGGGCCCATACTCTCGGACAACTTCGGCCGCTGATCGCTTCATGTTGGTATCCTGGTCACTTGGTGGTGAGGCTTTATGCTAGCCACTCGGTAGTGGAGCGGGGAGTAACAAGGTTGTCGGGAATCCCGGCACGGGCGGGGTCATCCAACGGCGGGCTCGAGCGCGGCCAAACGACTGCACCTTGCCTGAGGCCGCAAGCGAGTCGAGTGCCCGCTGCACCGTGCGCTGGCTGGCTCCAAGCGCAAGCGCCAGGGCCGAGCTCGACCACGACTCGCCGTCGGCGAGGAACGCGAGCACCGCCGCATGCTCCTCGTCCACTGGCCGCGCCAGCACGACGACCTCGACTGCGCGGCGCGGCACCAGAGCAAACCCTCGCTTCGTTGCACTCACACCGACCAGCGCCCGAAGCACCGTGCGAAGCCTCCCCAGTTCGACTCGCAACCGCGCGCGATGCGATTCATCCGCGCGCTTGCCGCGGAATGCCCGCGCAACGAGCGCGCCCCTCGGCACGTCTCCGGGCCACGCTTCGCTCAACACGCGTGTAAGCGCGAACAATACCGGGCGCCTCGCAAGCGAGACCATCGTGCGTGCGTCACGTACGACATTGCGGCATGCGTCCACGACGAGCGCTTTTGACGCCAGTACAGTTTCCACCTCCTGAAGCAGGAGGAGTCGCTCCTGGCCACCGACAATCAGACGCGCCGCCGGCGTGTTCAGCACGTGGGATGCGCTTTCGACCTCCGCTAGAAGCGCAGGGATACCTGAGCGGCGCGCGGCCTGCTCGGCCCGAGCAAGCGCAGTGCGCGCCGTCTTCGTCCGGAGGCGACGTATCGCGATGCCCGCAATGAGCAACTCGTGTGCTGCCATCAGCGCCGCCGGGAGTGGCGCGGGGTCGAGGCCGGCGAGCCTACGCTCAGCCTCGTCGAGGTGCCCGATCAAGAGGAGGCGGCGGATCTCGAGATACCGCGCATGCGCGGCGTTCAGCCGGTCGCCGTGCTCTTCGAGCGTCACCCGGGCTGAGTCGAGTGTCTTCGCAGGCCAGCTCAGGTCCCGCGAGACGAGCGCGATCTCGGCCTCGGCGACAACACACCTCGCGCGGGCCAGGGCCTCTTTAGGACCGAAGGCGCGCGCCGCACTTCGCAACAGCGCCTTCGCTCGAACAAGATCGCCGAGCTGCGCCATCGCGATGCCTCTGAGTGCAAGCGCAGGCGCGTCGTCGCGCAAGGCGACCCGGTTCAGCGCGCCGAGGGGATCACCCGCAGCGAGCGCACGCGCGGCGGCCGTGATCAGCGAATCCATCTGAATCCCGCCAAATTTGTCCCTCCCACCGTCCGGTGCCCTGCCCCTAATCTATCGCACGACCACTACCCAGCACGTCGTATCGAGACGGAGCGAACGGCGAACGCGATCGGAGATGAGCGCTCGCGGCGCTAAATTACGGGATTGGAGATCTCACGACCATGACTTCCGAGCGAGTTTCTCAGCGCACGTTTTTTGGCGCCTCGGCGCTGCTCTTCGCTGCCAGCGCGGCGGTAACGATCGTCTGGTGCGCGTCCATGTCAGGCACGGGTGAGATGCCTATGCCCGGCGGCTGGACGATGTCGATGGCGTGGATGAGGATGCCGGGACAGACGTGGCTTGACGCGGCGGCTGTGTTCCTTGGTATGTGGATAGTCATGATGGTGGCGATGATGCTGCCATCGTTGGTCCCAACGCTGTGGCGCTACCGCCAGGCCATTGGTAGGACAGGCAAGACCCACCTGGGTTGGCTGACCGCGCTGGTTGGTGCGGGCTACTTCTTCGTCTGGACCACTTTCGGACTGGTCGCTTTTCCGCTGGGCGTCGCTCTGGTAACCCTCGAGATGCGACAACCACCGCTGGCCCGCGCCGTACCATTCGCGGTCGGCGTGGTTGTCCTGATCGCAGGAGCGCTCCAGTTCACCACGTGGAAGGCACATCACCTCGCCTGCTGCCGGGAGGGACTGGGATGCGCACGTAGGTTGCCAGCGGACGCCGCCACAGCTTGGCGACATGGCGTGCGCCTTGGTTTCCACTGCAGCTACTGCTGTGCGGGCTTAACGGCGATTCTTCTCGTCATTGGGGTCATGGACCTCCGTGCGATGGCTGTCGTGACGGCAGCCATCACCCTCGAACGTCTCGCGCCAGCGGGTGAGCGCGCTGCGCGAGCCATTGGAGCGGTCGTCGTCGGCGCAGGGATGTTTATGATTGCGCTGGCGGTCTGATCGCCCTCGCAGTTTGGTCCCTGGCCGGCCTACCGCTTCGGAATGTAAAGATCCGTCAGCGTCCCTTCGAAGGCATCGGCCGCGCCTGCGACTGTCTCCGACAGTGTCGGATGCGGATGGATCGTCAGCCCGACGTCGGCTGCATCGCATCCGGTCTCGATAGCCAACGCAATCTCGCTGATCAAGTCACCCGCGTTCGTACCAACGATGCCACCGCCCAGAACACGGTGCGTCTCAGGATCGAACAGCAGCTTGGTGAAGCCTTCTTCCCGTCCCAGAGACAGCGAACGGCCGTTCGCCACCCAGGGGAATGCGCCCTTCTTGTACGGAATGTTCTTGGCTTTGGCCTCTGTCTCCGTCAGACCAACCCACGCAATTTCCGGATCGGTGTAAGCAACTGACGGGATCACCCGCGCATCGAAAGCGCTCTTGTGACCTGCAGCGACTTCCGCGGCAACTTTGGCCTCATGCATCGCCTTGTGCGCGAGCATCGGGGGAGCCGCAACGTCGCCGATGGCAAAAATATGCGGCACGTTGGTCCGCATCTGCTTGTCGACAGGTATGTAGCCCCGATCCGATACGGTGACACCGGCATTTTCAGCGCTGATCGTCTTTCCGTTCGGCACACGACCAACCGCCACCAATATGCGGTCGAAAATCTGCGGCTGAGGGGCTTTTTCACCCTCGAATGTCACACGCAGTCCCTCGAGCAGGGGCTCGACGCGCGTCACCTTGGTGCCGGTGAGGATCTGTTGGTATCGGCTCTTGATCCGCTTTTCCAGTGGACGCACCAGGTCCAGGTCCGTGCCCGGCATCAACTGCGGAGTCAGTTCCACGACGCTCACCCGACTTCCGAGAGCGTCGTAAACACACGCCATCTCGAGGCCAATGATGCCGCCGCCGATAACGAGCAGTCCTCCCGAAAACTCAGGGAGCTCGAGCGCATCCGTCGAATCCATGACGCGCTGATCTGTTGGCAAGCCAGGCAGTTTGATGGGCTCCGAACCCGTCGCGATGATGCAGTAGTCGAAACGGATCCGTTCAGAACCGCTGCTGCCCATCACCTCGATCACATTCGAGCTCACAAATCGACCCACGCCCTGCACGACGTCGACTTTGCGTTGCTTGGCGAGCATCTGCAGGCCGCCCGTCAGCTTCTTGACCACAGAACCCTTCCAGTTCCGCAGCTTATCCACATCGATCGCAGGCGCGCCAAAGGCAATGCCGTTGGCACCCATGGCCTCGGCGTCCTCGATCACCTTTGCTGCATGCAGGAGGGCCTTGGAGGGAATACAGCCGACATTCAGGCAGACGCCGCCGAGCACCGGCCAGCGTTCGACCAATGTCACCTGCATGCCGAGATCGGCGGCACGAAACGCGGCAGTGTATCCACCCGGTCCTGAACCCAACACCAGGAGTTGAGTGGATCGATTGAATTCGATTTCCGCGCGATCACGGCGTCCAAGGTCGGGGATGGGCATGAGGACGGTATCGCCGCCGCCATCAGACCTGGCACTTGGGGTGCTGGCGGCTCGCGCGCTGGGGCCGCTGTCAGAACGAGCGTCTGCGCCGCTGTTGGCCGCTGCCGACGCCGGTGGCGCTGCTCCTGCCGGCGCTGCTGGTTTGTCCTGCGCGGCATGACTTCCCGTATTGATCAAAGCTGCGGCAGCCTGCGCAGCAGCCGGTGACAGCACCGGCTGGGTAACCGTCCGCTCGAGCTCGTCAGCGTCGAACGCGGCACTGAATTGCGCGTCCGGGTCCCCAGCGGAACCAGCAGTGTCGCTCGCGGGTGCCGCAGCCGATTGCGAATTTGTCTCAACCCGCGCGATCACGGTGCCTTTGGATACCTTGTCGCCGGTCTTCAAAAGCACCTCGGTGACAGTACCAGCCGACGTGGACGGTACGTCCATTGATGCTTTATCGGTTTCGAGTGTGACGAGCGGCGCATCCACCTCGATGGCGTCACCTTTTTTCACCAACACATCGACGACCAGGATATCGGCAAAGTTGCCGATATCAGGAACAACCAGATCTACGCGGCTCACGGTACGGCCTCCGTCAGTGCACGCGGATCGGCAAGCGTCTGCGCGAGGAATGTTGTGAATCGGGCGGCCGAGGCACCGTCGATGACACGATGGTCGTATGACAATGACAGTGGGAGAGTCAGGCGCGGCACGAACGTACCATCACGGAATACAGGCTTCATCGCCGAGCGCGACACGCCGAGAATGGCCACCTCGGGCGCATTGATGATCGGAGTGAACGCCGTTCCGCCGATGCCCCCGAGGCTGGAGATCGTAAAGCTGCCACCCTGCATCTCGGCAGCTGACAACTTACCGGCGCGGGCCTTCTCGGACAGCTCACCGAGCTGCCGTGCGATTTCGTAGATGTCCTTGCGATTCGCGTCGTGCACCACCGGCACCACGAGGCCATTCGGCGTATCCGCGGCGAATCCAACATGGATGTACTTCTTCAGTACCAGGCTCGCGCCGCTGGGATCGAGTGAGCTGTTGAAAAGTGGGAATTCCTGCAGTGCCCTGACACAGGCACGCACGATGAACGCCAGCGGTGTGAGCTTGATGCCAGCCTGCAGGGCTTTCTGCTTCAGCTGGGTCCGCAGATCCTCGAGCTCGGTGATGTCGGCCTCATCGAACTGCGTGACATGCGGAATGTTGACCCAGCTGGCATGCAGGCGCGGGCCGGAGATCTTCTGGATGCGCGACAGGGGCTTCGTCTCGATCGGCCCGAATACCGAGAAGTCGATCGCCGGAACCGTTGGCCAGGATGAAGGAGTCCCGGCGCCCGGTGCGCTTTTCGCCGCGGCTGGGGCAGGCTTCGCGCCCGCCGCAAGGAATTTTTTGACGAACGCCTTGACGTCATCGTGGGTGACGCGGCCCTTGAAGCCACCACCTGTGACCTGTGTGAGATCGACTCCGAGCTCACGGGCGAACCGCCGCACGGACGGTCCGGCGTGGGCTCGCGCAAATCCTGGCTCGTTGATCGGCGGCAGATCCGACCGTCCCGCCGCGGCCTGGGCGGGACCTGCGCCGTTGCCGGCCGCAGCGCGGGCCTGGCCGGGCGCGGTGGCTTGCCCCGATGCGGAGCCTGACCCCGGCGTGGAGCCTGACCCGGAGGCGGCTGACCCCTGCGCGGAGCCTGACCCCGACGAGGGGCCTTGTCCTGACGCGGTGCCTTGCCCCCGCGCCTGCGCGGAAGGGGCTGCAGCAGCCTGCCCCCCGGCGCTGCCGGATCCGCCGCCCGACGGGTGGGAGGACGCGCCACCGCCACCTTGGCCGGCCGCTGTAGAGCCAGCCGCAGCCCCAGGATGACCGCCTACCGCGCCACCAGGGCTACCGCCAGGGGCTGTGCTCCCCTTGGAGGCACCTGCTGGAGCCGCTCCGCCACCCGCTTGGCCTACGTGTGTACCGGACGACGCGCCCGACGCTTCGGTCTGTGCGGGGGTGTCCGCCGCGCTTAGTTCGCCGGCAGACGGTACCGCGGCCGCTCCCTCGGACCGCACCGTGACAATCAGGTCCCCGGTTGAGACCGTCCCGCCCTTGGCGATATGGATCTTCTCCACCACGCCACCGACGGTGGACGGAACATCCATCGTCGCCTTCTCGGTTTCGAGGGTGACGAGCGGTGCTTCCGGCTCGATCTTCTCACCGGGTTTCACGAGCACGTCGATGATGGCGACGTCTTTGAAGTTGCCCATATCGGGCACTCGTACTTCTACGAGGCCTGCAGCCGCGTTCATGGCGATAGCCTTCAGATTTTCCAGGGGACTGGTTTCGAGGGATCGATACCGAGCTTCTGCATCGCACCAATCACGGTGTTCTGATCGACCTTGCCTTCATCGGCGAGGGATTTCAGTGCCGCGACCGCGATGTAGTTGCGATCGACCTCGAAATGCTTGCGCAGCGCAGCGCGCGAATCAGATCGGCCGTAACCATCGGTACCCAGCGTCACGTATCGGCCGGCCACCCACTCGCGGATTTGATCCGGCACCACACGCATGTAATCCGTCGCGGCGATGACGGGACCTCCCCGGTCCTTCAACAGCTGCTCTACGTACGGCACGCGCGCGGGCTCGCCCGGATGCAACATGTTCCAACGCTCGATCTCGAGGGCTTCGCGGCGCAGCTCGCTGAAGCTCGTCACGGAATAGACGTCGGCCGGCACGCCATAGTCGTTCTCGAGGATCGAAGCCGCGGCCTGCGCCTCGCGCAATATCGTGCCTGATCCCAACAAGGTGGCGCGCACCTTGCCGCGGCCACCGGTCTGCAACAGGTAGGCGCCCTTGAGAATCCCGGCTTCCACACCCTTCGGCAGGGCGGGTTGCGCGTAGTTCTCGTTCATCACCGTGATGTAGTAGAAGACGTTTTCCTGGTTGACAAACATGCGGCGCATGCCGTCCTGGACGATCACGGCGAGCTCGTAGGCAAAGGTCGGATCGTAGGTGACGCAATTCGGCACGGTCGTGGCCACGAGCTGGCTGTGTCCGTCCTGATGTTGCAGGCCCTCTCCGGCCAGCGTCGTGCGCCCCGCCGTCGCGCCGAGCAGGAAGCCGCGCGCCTGGATGTCTCCGGCAGCCCAGATGAAGTCGCCGACGCGCTGGAAACCAAACATCGAATAGAAGATGTAGAACGGCACCATGTTGACGCCGTGATTGCTGTAGGCAGTGCCGGCCGCAATCCACGAGCACAGCGCGCCCGCCTCGTTGATGCCCTCTTCGATCATCTGACCCTTCTTGTCCTCGCGATAGGACATGAGGGTCTCCGCATCCTGCGGCGTGTAGAGCTGCCCGACGGATGAGTAGATACCAATCTGCCGGAACAAGCCTTCCATACCGAAGGTCCGCGCCTCATCAGGCACGATCGGCACGATGTTCTTGCCGATGTTCTTATCCTTCAACAGCAGTGTCAGGATTCGGACGAACGCCATCGTCGTGGAAATCTCGCGTTCGCCCGTGCCTTCCAACAACGGCCCGAAAGTCTCGAGCGGCGGCACGACCAGTGGCGGTGCCTCCTTGCGCCTGACGGGCAACGAGCCGCCCAGGGAAGTGCGGCGCTCGCGCATATAGCGGCGCTCGTCAGTGCTCTCTTCCGGCTTCCTGAAGGGCAGGCGCGCAATATCGTCGTCGCTGACGGGGATATTGAACCGGTCGCGGAACGCACGCAGATCCTCTTCCGACAGCTTCTTCTGCTGGTGAGCGACCATCTGGCCTTCGCCGCCCTTGCCAAGGCCAAAACCCTTCACGGTCTTCGCCAGAATGACGGTGGGCTGGCCCTTGTGACTGGCCGCGGCCGCGTAGGCTGCATAAACCTTGCGCGGATCATGACCACCGCGATTCAACCGCCAGATCTCTTCATCTGACATGTTGGCAACCATCGCCTTCAGCTCGGGATACTTGCCGAAGAAATGCTCGCGCGTGTATGCGCCACCCTTCGCCTTGAAGTTCTGGTACTCGCCGTCGACGCATTCTTCCATCACGCGGCGCAGGAGCCCGTGGTGATCTTTGGCCAACAACGGATCCCAGCGCGAGCCCCACAACACTTTGATTACGTTCCAGCCGGCGCCGAGGAAGGCCGCCTCGAGCTCCTGGATGATCTTGCCATTGCCGCGCACCGGGCCATCGAGCCGCTGCAGGTTGCAGTTGATGACGAAGATCAGATTGTCGAGCCCTTCGCGCACCGGCATCGTGAGCGCGCCCATCGACTCGGGCTCGTCCATCTCACCGTCGCCGAGGAATGCCCACACCTTGCGATCCGAGGGCTTGGCCAGACCCCGATGCTCGAGATAGCGCACGAAGCGCGCCTGGAAGATCGCCATCATCGGTCCAAGTCCCATGGACACGGTGGGGAACTGCCAAAAATCAGGCATCAGCCACGGATGTGGATAAGAAGACAGTCCCACACCCGGTCCGCCCGCTTCCTGCCGGAAGTGGCGCAGCTGATCTTCTGTCAGGCGGCCGTCGAGATAAGCGCGCGCATAAATGCCCGGCGAGGAATGGCCCTGCATGAAGACCATGTCGCCCGGATGCTTCTCGGAGGCCGCGCGCCAGAAATGATTGAATCCCACTTCGTACAAAGTCGCCGACGAAGCGTAGCTCGACAGATGGCCGCCGTATTCGGATGACACGCGATTGGCCTGCACGACCATCGCCATCGCATTCCAACGGATGTACGCCTCGATGCGTCGCTCGAGTGCGCGGTTGCCGGGATACTCCGGCTCGCGTCCGGTGGGAATACTGTTGACGTACGCGGTGTTCGGCTTGAACGGCAGGTATGCGCCGCTCCTGCGCGTGTAGTCGATGAGTCTTTCCAGGATGAAGTGCGCACGCTCCGGGCCATGCGTCTTCAGCACCGAGTCAATGGACTCGAGCCATTCCTGGGTTTCAACGGGGTCGAGATCTTCCAGCTTTGGAATGTCGGTCATGCGGTGTGCTCAAACTTACTGCGCTGCTTCGCGCGACATATGGGCGTCAGCCTGGGAAGTTGGCGCGGGCACGGGCGTACCGTGGGGCGACCGCTCCCGGGGCGAAAATAAAATGTGGAAAATAGAATAAGATGCGCCGGCAGCAACGTACGTATGCGAGAGAATTCGCGCCTACACAAGCGGCGGCAATGATCCGGGTTTCACTCGCGATGGTCAAGCAAGGTTCAGTCTGGGGTTCAATGTGAGCGCGAGCACGTCAGCAAATTCTCGGGTCAAGCGCACCAAGGGCAGCGCCAGCACCCGTACGTCCCGGCTTGGCTCTCGTTCAGCCCAGGCGCCGCAACTGCTCCCGCCGACCGACGCGCCACAGATCGCACACGGAACCGGGACGCAGGTCAACGAACTGGACGCCATACTTGCAATCGTCCCCGACTCGCCTGCCAAGTCGCTCTTCGAGCAGCTGCCCGAAAGCGAGCGCTGGCAGGGGCTCAACGCGCGGTTCCCCTCCACCTCCAAGGCTGCTCGCTCAGGTACGGTGCGTACCACGGTCCTCGCCAATAGCCGGCAGACACTTGCCGTGCTTGGATATATAGGGGCGGAGGCCAGCACTTTCGAGAGGCTTGCGCTGGCGGGACGCATGCTCAAAGAAGTGGCCTCCAGGTCGCCGGGATCAATCGGCCTGATCACGTTGGGTGATGAGGTGGCGGCTCAGGAGGGGACCGACGCCCTTCTAGCGGCCGCACTTGCGTCTGCTTTCCAGATGCCGGCCTTCCGTTCGCGCAAGAGCGAGGATGAGCCAATCCGGCGCCTCTCGCTGTTGGGCGCCGCGAAAGTTGACATTCCGTACGCTGCCGCTGCCGCTCGCGGCACCAACCTCGTACGCTGGCTGACTGCGCTTCCGCCGAACATGCTCGACGCGCGGGGGTACCACGCCACCATCGCCAAACTGGCGAAGACACACAAAGTCGGCTTCGAGTGGCTCGATGAGCAATCCTTGCGCCGGGCCGGTGCCAACGCGTTCCTGGCGGTGTCAGCGGCCAACGTGCGGCGTGACGCCGGCATTGCCCATCTCACCTATCGGCCGCCCGGCAACAAATCCCGCTCGCCGGACATCGCGCTCGTTGGCAAGGGGATCCTGTTCGATACCGGCGGCGTCAATCTGAAGCCGCACCGCTCGATGCTCGACATGCACATAGACATGTCGGGCAGTGCTGTTGCGCTGGCAACCTTGCTGGCCCTCGTTGAGTTACAGGCGCCGTTCGCGATCGATGCGTGGTTGGCCGTCACCGAGAATCAGATCGGACCCAACGCCTACCGCCCGCAGGAAGTTGTAACGGCAGCCAACGGCGTCACCATCCAGGTCATTCACACTGACGCCGAGGGGCGGATGGTCTTGGCCGATACTCTCGCCCTTGCCGGCAGGACCCAGCCACGCTTCATGCTGGATTTCGCAACACTCACGGGCGCTGCGGTGTACTCGCTCACGGAGCGCATGAGCGGCGTGCTCACGAACCGGCCCAAACTTGCTGCAAAGTTGGTAGAAGCCGGCCGCACGAGCGGCGAGCGCGTGTGGAATTTTCCGTTCGACGCGGATTATGACACCGACCTGGAAAGCAAGGTCGCGGATGTCCTGCAGTGCAGTATGGACGGCAAGGGTGATCAGATCCTGGCGACCCGGTTCCTGAGCCGTTTCGTTCCTGAGGACATTCCCTGGGCACACATCGATCTGTCGTCCGCGACCCGTACGGGCGGCCTTGCGCACATCAATACTGACATCACCGGGTTTGGCGTCCGCTATGCGCTCGAGCTCATTTTGAAACATGACATCCTTGCTGATGTGGGGCGGCGCAAGTGAGCTGGCTGGTGTCCAGCTCGCTGGTACCCAGCACGTTGACGATCCGCCGTCCCGATGATTGGCATCTGCACTTGCGGGACGGCGCGGCATTGCGCGCGGTGCTGCCCTTCACGGCTGCGCAATTCGCGCGCGCCATCGTGATGCCCAACTTGAAGCCGCCGGTCACGACAACTGCGCAAGCGCTGACCTACCGGCAGCGGATTCTCGAAGCGCTCCCCCCAACGGCGAAGTTCGAGCCGTTGATGACCCTGTACCTCACCGACCGCACCGAGCCGGCCGAAGTCGAGCGCGCCAAAGCCAGCGGCATTGTGTACGGATTCAAGCTCTACCCTGCCGGCGCCACGACGCATTCGGATGCCGGAGTTACCGATATCCGCAAGATCGACGCAGTCCTGGCACGCATGGCCGAGTTGCGAGTAGTCCTGCAGGTTCACGGTGAAGTCACCGACCCGGCCGTTGACGTGTTTGATCGCGAGGCACGCTTCATCGGGTCAGTGCTGGCGCCCGTGGTCAACCGGCATCCGCAACTGCGGGTCGTGTTTGAACACATAACTACCCGCGACGCTGCCGAGTTCGTCAGCCAGGCGCGGCCCGGTGTAGCCGCAACCATTACGCCGCAACACCTGCTGATGAATCGGAATGCGCTGTTTACCGGCGGGATCCGGCCACACCACTATTGCCTGCCGGTGCTCAAGACCGAGCCCGATCGCTGCGCGCTGCTCGAGGTTGTCGCGAGCGGTAACCCGCGCTTCTTCCTGGGAACGGATAGTGCGCCGCACGCCAGACATACCAAGGAGGCGGCTTGCGGCTGCGCGGGAATCTTTTCTGCACATGCGGCGATCGAGCTGTACGCCGAAGCCTTCGAAGCCATCGGAGCGCTGGGGAAGCTTCAGGGTTTTGCGTCGGAGCATGGTGCTGACTTTTATGGGTTGCCACGCAACGAGGACACGATCACCCTGACGAAAGAGTCGTGGGATGCGCCAGCCACCTATCGGTTCGGCGCGGACGAGCTCGTGCCGCTACGCGCGGGCGAGCAGATCCATTGGCGCGTGGCGCAATGAGGAATGAAGGTTAATGGGGGACGCTGATTTGACGATCCCTGGCGCGCCAGCGCCACTGGACAGCTCACCGGTGGTTGCGATCGAACCCGCAGCGTCCGGAACCGGGCCCGCGATAGCGATTGACGCGACACCGACGCCGCCGCCAACTGCGGCCGCTGTGCTACCGAATGGCTTGATGGCACGGCGCTTCCGCGGTTTCCTACCTGTTGTCATTGATGTTGAAACCGGCGGGTTTCATTCCGCGACTGATGCCCTGCTCGAGATCGCCGCAGTACTCATCGACATGCAGCCCGATGGGAAGTTGAAGCGCGGCGCGACGCACAGTTTTCATGTGAGACCGTTCGAAGGTGCCCGACTCGATCCAGCCGCATTGTCCATTACGGGGATAGATCCGTTTCATCCACTGCGGCCAGCACTGCCGGAGAAGGACGCACTCGGACGGGTATTCCGAGAAATCCGCCACGCCATACATGCCCACAACTGCAGACGCGCCATTCTTGTTGGTCACAACGCCGCGTTTGATCTGGGTTTTCTCAACGCGGCAGTCGCTCGAGCCGATGTGAAGCGCAATCCGTTTCACCCGTTCTCGTGCTTCGATACCGCGACACTGGCGGGTGCGGCGTTGGGTCAGACGGTTCTGGCAAAGGCTCTTGCGGTGGCCGGGATCCAATGGGACCCGAGCAGCGCACATTCGGCGTCATACGACGCAGAGCGTACGGCAGATATCTTCTGCCTCATCTGCAATCGGCTGCACGATAGCTTTCGCGACGCGCAGGATCGCGCACGCGCAATGGGTTGGATGAATGCGGCGGCCCCACCAGAAGCGGCGGCCGATGAGCCGCCGATATAGGTCTAAGAAGGTCGCGGCCCTACGCAGCGACGGCGCCGGCTTCCGATAGCAGCTTCTTCAGCTCGCCGTTGCGATACATCTCCAGAGCGATATCACAGCCGCCGACCAGCTCACCGTTGATATACAGCTGCGGGTAGGTAGGCCAGTTCGAGTAGCGCTTGAGTGCCTCGCGCATCTCGGGCTCCTCGAAAATATTGATGTGCTTGAAGTCCGCACCCACGGCACGCAGGGCCGCGACCGTCTGTGCGGAAAATCCGCACTGCGGGAAATCGGGGGTGCCCTTCATGAACAGCACTACCGGGCTCGAATTGAGCTCGGCCTTGATCTTCTCGACGACATCCATCGTTAGCTCTCCAACCGGTAAGACAATCTATTCAGGGCGCCGGCCGCGCAACTGTCGGCGAACCTCGAGCTGTGCGATCAGCTGCCATTGCTCTGCGGCGCTCATCGCCAGCCAGCGGCCAATTTCCGCACCGGTGCGCAAGCATCCGGCACAAAACCCCTGCGCGTCCAGTGTACAGACCTTGGTACACGGCGAAGGGGGGCGCTCCGGGCTCATCAGGTCAGGCATCAGGGTCTCTAAAGGGGTAGGCGCCGGGGCGGCTCAAATAATGGCATACTGTTCAGCCCAAGAACAAAAACCACTTGGGCACATCACGTTAGCCATTGGAAAGGGAGCCGCCATGAATCCGCTCACGTCCATTACCGGCGCTATCGTCACAGGCGTAATCCTCGCCCTCCTCATCACTTTCGGCATCGAGATGGGGGCTGCGGGAATCCATTACAACGATCTCGGCCTCGCCCGCTGGCTGCATATTCTCTCCGGGATCATGTGGATTGGCCTGCTTTACTATTTCAATGTCGTGCAGGTGCCCGGCCTCGCGGTCGCCGCCGCGGACAAGGGCGGACCGGGAGGCGCCGGGGTCAGCAAGTACATCGCGCCGCGTGCCCTGCTCTGGTTTCGCTGGGCAGCGGTCGCCACGTGGTTGACCGGATTCTGGTACCTCACGTACGCGCACCAGTTCATGAACGCCTTGACTCTCGGTCATGGCGGCAAGGACCTGTACGGACTGGTCATCGGGCTGGGTATGTGGATCGGCACCATAATGCTGTTCAACGTGTGGGTGCTGATCTGGCCCAATCAGCAGAAGATTCTCGGCCTGGTTCCTGCCACCGATGAGCAGAAAGCCAAAGCGCGCAAAGTGGCGCTCCTGGCCTCGCGGACCAACTTTGCGCTGTCGGTACCCCTGATCCTGTGCATGGGATCGGCGACGCACGGACTGCCTTTCTAAGCAGAGGGCGGTCCGGTAACCTTCGCCGGATGCCGGACCTCCCTTCCGATCTAGCGCAGCAAGTAGCCGCAGCCCTCGCCGAGGACATCGGCTCTGGCGACGTCACCGCCGAGCTGGTCCCCGCGGCCCAACACGTCACCGGCAAGGTTATCACCCGGGAGCAGGCCATCCTCTGCGGCCGCCCTTGGGTGACCGAAACATTCCGGCAACTCGACCCCACTGTTCGCCTCACCTGGCATGCGAACGATGGTGAGCGCATCACTGCGAACCAAACGCTCTTCGAGGTATCGGGCCTCGCCAGGCCCGTACTCACCGGTGAGCGTACGGCCCTCAACTTCCTGCAGCTGCTGTCAGCCACGGCCACCGCAGCGCGCCGTTACGTAGATGCGATCGCCGGCACCGAGTGCACGATCATCGATACGCGCAAGACAGTGCCGGGCTTGAGGTCGGCGCAGAAGTACGCGGTTGTGCAGGGCGGCGCGCAAAACCACCGGCTGGGTCTGTTCGACCAGGTACTCATCAAGGAGAACCACATCGCCGCTGCCGGCTCGCTCGCGACTGCCATCGCAGCAGGGCGCCGAGCCGCGGGAGGCCGGAAAGTGGAAGTGGAGGTGGAGACGCTGGTCGAGTTTGAAGAAGCGCTGCGGGCTCGCCCCGACATCATTCTGCTCGATGAATTCAGCCACGCGGACATGCGAACGGCCGTGGAGCTCAACCGCTCGAAAGGCCGGCTGGTCAAGCTCGAAGCTTCAGGAAGCGTAACGCTCGAAACCGTACGCTCCGTTGCGGAAACCGGCGTGGACTACATTTCCATCGGTGGAATAACGAAGCATGTCAGGGCGGTTGACCTGTCCATGCGGCTGGAGTTTGCGAAAGCATAGGCTGGCCAGCCTGTGCGAACCTGGCACGCACCCTGCAGCCGAGCCGCCGTGGCCTCAGGCAACCGCCGACTTCAATACCCGCTGAGGCTGCGCGACCCCGTAGCCTTGCGCGTAATCCACGCCGAGGCTGGTGAGCATCTGGATAATCTCGGCATTCTCCGCAAACTCGGCAATCGTCTGCTTGCCCGTAAGATGCCCGATCTCGTTGATTGACCGGACCATCTCGCGATCAATGGGATCGCGCAATATTTCGCGCACAAAACTTCCGTCGATCTTGAGGAAGTCCACCGGGAAGTGTTTGAGGTAGCCGAACGAAGACAGGCCCGTCCCGAAGTCATCGAGCGCGAACTTGCACCCGAGCTCCTTCAGCGACTGAATGAACCGGTTGGCCTGCGAGAAACTCGCAACCGCGGCCGTCTCAGTGATCTCAAAGCAGATTTTCGAAGCATCCAGGCCACTGCGGTGGAACTGGTCGATGACAAACGGCAGGAACTTGTCATCGCCCAGGCTCTGGCCCGACAGGTTGATGGAGCACATCAACAGCTTCTCGCGCTCGTCGGCTTCCGATACCAGCCAGCGCAGCGCATTTTCGATGACCCAGCGGTCGATCGCCGGCGTAATTCCGTAGCGCTCTGCTGCGGCAATGAAATCGTTCGGCGCGACTATCCGGCCACTCTCGTCTTTCAGCCGAAGCAGCAGCTCGTAGTGCGCGCCCGTCTCAACGCGCTGCAGCGGCTGAATAGCCATCCGATAGAGCTCGAAGCGACCTTCTTCGAGAGCGGCATTGATACGCGCTGCCCACTGCATCTCACGACGCCGGCGCATGAGCTCGATATCGTTCTCGGCAAAACTATGTACGCGGTTGCGTCCGCCCTCTTTCGCTGCCTGACAGGCGCTATCGGCCGCCGAAAGGATCGAGGCCACGTCCTCGTTGTCCGCCGTAATCGGTACAACGCCAATACTCGCACCGAGTCGAAACACCCGGTCTTCCCAGGTAAACCGAAAGTTCCGCACGCCCTCGCGCAAAGTCTCGGCCGTACGCATGGCCTCATCGAGCGAGCAGCTTTCCAGAAGAATGCCGAACTCGTCTCCACCAAGCCGCGACAGCGTATCTCGCCATCTCACCTTGGATTTGAGCAACGCGCCGACCTGCCCCAACAAAGCATCACCGGCACTGTGACCGCAGGTGTCGTTGACGATTTTGAATTGGTCAATATCAAGGTAACAGAGCGCGTATGAGGCCTCGCGGGCCTTCGCGCTCTTGAGCGCACGTTCCAGTCTGCTCTCAAACTCGCGCCGATTGACAAGCCCCGTCAGCAAGTCATGGCTCGCGTGATACGACAGACGCCTGTTCAGTTCGCGCGATTCGCTGACGTCGTGGAACACCAGTACGCCGCCGGCCACATGTCCTGCACCATCACGGATGGGCGCCGCCGTGCTCTCCACGTACAGCTCATTGCCATCACGCCGGATCAGCAGCATCGGTCGAACCGATTTGATCGGCCGGATACGCCGAATCGCCACGCTCAAAGGATTCTCGAGCGGCTCGCAGGTCTCTTCATGGAATGCCCGGAAGATCTCTTCGACGGGGCGGCCCATGGCATCTTCCAATCGCCAGCCCGTCAGCTCTTCCGCTACAGGATTGATGTAATCAATTGTCGAATGAGCATCTGTCGTGATGACGCCGTCACCGATCGACTGCAGGGTAATCTGCGCGCTTTCCTTCTCTCGGAAGAGCGCCTCCTCATAAATCTTGCGCTCAGTGATGTCGAGCTCGACTCCGACGAGGCGGAGCAATCGTCCGTGCTTATCAACCCGCGCGGTGGCACGGCTGCTGACCCACCGCCACTCACCATTTCGGTGACGCATGCGATGCGTGCTCTCGAACGTAGGCGTTTTGCCCGCTACGTGGTCGCGGATTGCCGCTTGCACTCTCGAAAGGTCGTCAGGGTGAACGAGACTGCGCCAGTCCGGCGACCCGCGCATGTCATCGTCGGCGTAGCCCAGCATCGCCTTCCAGCGAGGCGAGAAGTACACCTCGTTATTCTCGACGTCAAAGTCCCACAGACCGTCGTTCGCCGATGCCTGCGAAAGATTCGTACGCTCCTCGAGCTTCGCGAGGCGCGCTTCGATTCGGATTCGCTCCAGACCCGTCGCAAGACTCGTCCCGAGCAGTTTCATCAAGAGCTGGAGGTTCACGTCCCATGCGCCACGAGGCATCGTATGCGCCAGGCCGAGAATGGCAGCCGGCTTACCCTGAACGCGCAGGCTCACCAGCAGTGCCGATCCGATCTGCAGATCTGCAAATTTCTGCGCCTCAGCCGTCTGCTCACGCCGCGGCGTGCTGGTGTCGCGCAGCTCCGATAAACGCAGGTGGTCGAGCCGCGACTTCAGCCACGGAAAGGAGTCGATGCTTACTTCGCGCAGCCCCTCCGGCCTGGATTGCGCGAAGGCGCTCCGCGCGACCTGCACGTCTTCGATGACGAGCTCGTCCGTGCGGAAAGAAGCAAGGAACGCGCAATCGGTTGCCGTCGCTTCACGCAGAAGCTCGAGATTGCGCCGAATAATGTCGTCGATCTGATCGCGCCGCATGTTCTGGAAATCGACGGCGATCTTGGTACAAGCGACATCGAGGCCGAGAACAGGACGAGGTGCGCGCCCCGTCCACGCGTCTGCCGATAAGATGTCGGAAGCCGTGAACTCCGCAGGCTTATCCGGCGGCAGAGACGACATTGAAAGGGAGTCCTCCCGAATAGTCGAACGCAGCGTAACCGACTCTCCCCCCGGGCGATGTGACGCCGTTGGGGTTAGGGTGGGTACGGTGCGATTTTCTAACTAGTTGCGCACGATTCTCGCACACTGATGGAGGAACACAAGCTAACTTGCTGTTCAATCACAGGTTAACGACTTTACAGAATGCGCGGCAGGCATTTCAGCACTCCGAATCAAATCGAACCACGCGGCAATGACCGACTCCGCGGTGATTCCGAGGATGTTCTGGACCCCATTGACGGTGCCGGTCAGCGCGGCGGCCGGAGTTGTGGCACCCCCAGGCCGGTATAGGGTGGGCGGCGCGGTCCCGAACAACGCGACCGTCGGACATCCAAGAGCCGCCGCGGCGTGAGCTGGACCTGTGTCCACTGAGATCATGCTGTGTGCACGCTCCAGCAGCGGCAGCAGCGTTCGAATCGGCAAGTCATCGGCAACGTTGTGCACATCCCGCGCTGCTGAGTAAGTCAGGATGTCCGCGTTGAACTTGCGCTCCTTGGGTGTACCCGAGAGCAGGACGGCGTGATCGGGACGAAGGTCGCGTACTGTTCTTATGACCTGTCCCCAACGAGGCTCGGGCCAATACTTATCGGAGCCCGCGCGTGAGCGAAGTCCCCGGCGCGCGATGTGTCTGCTGCCTGGATGGACGACGATGAAGGGCCGTCCGGTGAGATTGCGGCGAGCCAACCACTCATCTGCGCCAGCGCGATCAGCCGCTGTGACTATGATCTGTGCCGCCCGCGAGACCGCGGGATGGGGAGCGGGCAGCCGGCCATTGAATGCCACCGGGGTTTCATTGGCCAGGCGGATAAAGAGATCCGCAAAGCTCTCCTCGGGTAGCCATTTGAACGAGCGTAAATCGCAGATGTACTCATCCGGAATCCCGCCGCGGTGGAGCAGGTCCTTACCGAGGCTCCGATCGCAGAACCACGTCGGTCCTGCCCCGCGCTTGCGCAGCCAGGCCACGAGCCGGTGCTGCTCGAGACTCATCCAGTAGGGAGTGCGCCGGCTGCGAATGACAAACAACCGCCCCAACGCGGGCTGGCCCTCGAGCAACGGCCTCGTCCAGGGGCCGGAAGAAATCACATCGACCGGCTTGCCAAAGCGGGCGTGCAGCTGACGCAGCAGCACGGTGAGCAACACTATGTCGCCAAAAGCACCGAAGCGCATCACCAGTGGCGGCATCTGCGCCGCGTCGCCGAGTAGACCTTCATCCATCGCTGCGGCACCGATATGACGACATCAACGCGTATTCCCCTGCAGTTCGGATGCTGCGAGCTGATACAACTTCTTCAGCTCGCCCTCCATGTCAGCTTGAAGTTGCTCCATTGCGGCCGCATCCGTTACGCGCGGCACGTAGCGCGGCGCACCGATCGTGATGACAACTCGTGAGAAGGGCACGGGGATTACAAACTTGTCCCACTTCACGAGCCACGCGCGCGAGGCGGCATAGGCCATCGGCAACATCGGGCGGCCCGACATTTGCGCCAGGAGAATGGCGCCTGGCTTGAATTTGAAACGCGGCCCCCGTGGGCCATCCGGCGTAATGACCGGCGAGAGTTGGTCCTTCACGAGCGCCTGATAATAATCGCGCAACGAGCGCGCCCCGGTGTGAGTCGATGAGCCGCGAATGACTCCGCCGCCGATTCGCCGCACCATCATCGCCCCGAGCTCGCCATCCACCGACGGGCTGATCAGCCAGCCAACCGCGAGTCCCCGCGGGCGTTGCTGCAGCAGGTAGTGGGCGCAGAACAGCTGGTGCTGATGCCAGTAACACGGAATCAGCGAAGGCGCCTTGGCCAGTGCCGCATCGAGATTCTCGACACCCAGCACGCGCATGACCCGGCAGCTACGCAGCCATGACTTGATGATGGCAAGGCCCAGGGGAACCGCGAGCCGGTACAGCAGGCGCCGGGCAGGCGTCATGCGGCGGCCCGATCGCGTTGTCTTGCGGTAGAACGAGTTACGAAGGTGGTCGTCAGGCCCCGGATCCGTCATAGGGCATCCGAGTAAGCTAGAATTACCGTTTTGCTCATCGCCACCTGCATGACCGCTACCGAGTCCGAGTCAAGACATCCGCCCGAGGCCGAGCTTCAGTTCGATATCGGCTCGACGGACGACTCCCTGGAGCGCATGACGGAGCTGTTCGCCCGACTCGGCGACATCTACCGGGTGTTTGCGCCGGGGCGCAAATCGCATACCTACGTCATTCATCATCCGGATGACGTGAAGCGTGTGCTCGTCTCCAATCATCGCAACTATACCAAGGGCGTCGGTCTCGACCGCGTCAAGATTCTCCTCGGTAAGGGAATCATGACCAGCGAAGGAGACCTTTGGCGGCGGCAACGATACATGATGCAGCCGTTCTTCCATCGGCGCGTGGTGACGGAGTTTGCGCAGACCCTGGACGCGGTGAACGAGCGCTTCATCGAGCGATGGGATGGATACGCCGCGCGCGGCGAGCCGCTCAACGTCACTGAGGAAATGAGCGAGCTGACGCTCGACATCGTGCTGCGCTCCATCTTCGGCCGGGACCTCGAGCAACTCGCCGCGGCGTTCGCCGTGGTGACCAAGGAGCCCACGCGCGATCTGCAGTTCGCCTTCAAATTCCGATCCCTCACGAAGCTCGTGGCCGCCGTCATCCAACGGCGCCGCGCAGGTGAGGAAGAGCATTTCGACTTCGTCGGAATGCTCATGAGCGCCCGCGACAAGGAAACGGGCAATCCCATGAGCGAGCGCGAGCTCATCGACGAGATCATGACGCTGGTGGTTGCAGGACACGAAACCACGGCGAGCGGCCTCAACTGGACCTGGTACCTCATTTCGCAATACCCCCAGGTGGAGTCCCGGCTGCACGCCGAGATAGACGCCTCCCCGGTACTGTCCGCGCCGGGTCTCGAGCCTATGGAAGCCCTGACCTACACCCGCCAGGTGATCGATGAGGCGCTGCGGCTGTACCCGCCCGGGTGGCTCTTGTCCCGCCGCGCAGTCGAAGCCGATGTACTGAGCGGCTACAATATTCCCGCGGGCAGCAACGTCTTGTTACCTTTGTATCTGTTGCACAGGCATCCACGCTTCTGGAAGGATCCGGACGTGTTCTGGCCGGAACGGTTTGCGCCGGAGCACGAGGCAGAGCGCCCGCGTTTCGCATATATGCCGTTCGCGGCCGGACCACGGCACTGCATCGGCGAGACGCTCGCCTTGTACGAGATGCTGATGCATCTGTACAAAATGGTCCGCCGCTTCAGGCTGACCTACGTGCCTGACAAGCCCCTGGAGCTCGAAGCGCAGATCAACCTGCGCACCCGTCACCCACTGTATATGAGGCTGGAACGCCGCTGATGTTGAAAGCCACGACACTGACCGACCTGATCGAAAGCAACCGCACCGTTGCGCGGAGCATCACGTATCTCGAAGGCGAGAACGACTCCCGCGAGGTTACGTTTGGCGAGCTGTACGAGCGCGCGGTGGGCATCCTGTACCACCTGCAGCGCATCGGCGCCCGGCGCGGCGACAAACTGATTCTGCTGCTCGGCAACAACGAGCAGTTCATTGACGCATTCTGGGCCGCCATCCTCGGCGGAATCATTCCCGTCCCCGTGGCGCCCGGCATCAGTGATGAGCATCGGCACAAACTGCTGCGAATCGCGCGCAAGCTCGGTAACCCCTACATTTATTCGGAGCGCAGAACGCTCGACCGCATCGGCACGTTCGCCGCGCAGGCTGGAGAGTCGCAGACGTTCGCGAATCTCCGCTCGCGCTCGTTCCTCATTGACGACCTGGATGACATCTCGAAGCCGGGCAAGCCGCACAAGGCGCAGCCCGACGACGTTGCATTCATCCAGTTCTCCTCGGGCTCCACGAGCGAGCCCAAGGGCGTGGTGCTGACTCACGCCAACATCATTGCCAATTGCCAGGGAACCATCACGGCGGCCGGTCTGAGCGAGAATGACCGCAGCCTGTCATGGATGCCGCTCACCCATGACATGGGCCTCATCGGTTTTCACATCATGATGTTTTCGGCGCGGGTGCACACGTACCTGATGCCGACCGAGTTGTTTGTCCGGCGGCCGCTGCTGTGGCTGTCGTTCGCCACCCGGATCCGGGCCACCATCCTGTGCTCGCCGAACTTCGGCTACCGGCACTACCTGAAGGTCCTGGGCGACCGGCCGGTCAACGGCCTGGACCTCGCGGCCGTGCGACTCATCTTCAACGGTGCCGAGCCGATCTCGGTGCCGCTGTGCAATGAGTTCCTGGACCGGCTCGAGCCGGCGAAACTCGAGCGCACGGCCATGTTTCCGGTCTACGGACTGGCCGAGGCATCCCTGGCTGTCAGCTTTCCACCCGTGGGCTCTGCGCTTCAAACATTATCACTCGACCGTCATCGCATGAACGTCGGTGATCCGGTTGAGCGCGTGCCCAACACGCACAAGGATGCGACCGAGTTCGTATCGGAGGGCAAGCCCATTCCGCACAGTTTGGTGCGAATTGCCGGCGATGACGATCAACCTCTGCCGGATGGACGCATCGGCCATGTACACATCTCCGGCACAAACGTCACCCGCGGCTACTACGAAAATCCGCAGGCCAACGCCGAAGCCTTTACTGCCGACAAGTGGCTGAAGACCGGCGACCTGGGCGTGATCCACGAGGGCAACCTCTACATCTCCGGCCGCGCCAAGGAGATCATCTTCGTCAACGGCCAGAACTACTACCCGCACGATCTCGAAGCGATTGCGCAGCGGGCTCCGGGACTGGATCTCGGCAAAGTCGTTGCCGCCGGCGCGCGGCCACGTGGCGCGCAGACCGAGCAACTGGTTGTGTTTGTGCTTCACCGCGGCGGCATGGAGGAGTTCTCGGCCACTGCGACCGAAGTGGCGCGTCTCATCAGTGAGCAGGCCGGCCTCGAAGTTGCGGCTGTCGTCCCGGTCAAGCGCATTCCGAAGACCACCAGCGGCAAGATCCAACGGCACCTGTTGGAGGAGAGCTACGAAGAGGGCGAATTCGCGGCCGAGCTGGCGCAACTCGCGGCCCTGCGCGACGCGCAGCGCGGCCCGCAATCCGCATCGCGCAACCAGATCGAGGACAGCCTGCGCGTCATCTGCGAGGCGGCCCTGCCCGGCAAGCGAGTTGACGTGCAGGACAACTTGTTCGAAATCGGCGCGAGCTCGCTCAAGCTCATCGAGATCCACGAGCAGATCGACCGGCAGTATCCGGGCCTGGTGGACCTGACCGAATTGTTCGACTACCCCACCATTGGTGAGCTCGCCCGGCACCTGGAAGACAAGCTGGCTGCCTGAGGGCGTCAAGGGCCTGCAAGGCCCGGCGCACATGGAGTATTATCCGGCACCATGCACGCCAATCCGACCGAGCAACGCTTGTCCGAATGCGGCATTCGCCCGACGGCCCAGCGGGTCCAGATCGCCCTGCTGTTGCTGGCGGCGCCTCAGCACCTGTCGGCCGAGCAGATCCTGGCCAGCCTGCGCTCGGCCGGTGCGCGGGTATCCAAGGCGACTGTGTACAACACGCTCAACCTGTTTGCCGCCCGCGGACTGATCCGCCAATTGTCGGTGGATGGGTCGCGGGCCTGGTTCGATTCAAACGTGGATGCGCACTACCACTTCCATGATGTGGCCAGTGGCGCGCTGATTGACGTGCCCGTTCCCGAGGTTGAGTTCAGCCGGCTGCCGGCGCCCCCGCCGGGAACTGAAGTGGCCGGCATCGACCTCGTCATCCGTCTGCGCAAGAAGTCATAACCTTGCTCGAAGCCATCGAGATCGAAACCGGCCGCAAGCCGACCGGTGCTGTCATCTGGTTGCACGGTCTCGGGGCGGATGGCCATGACTTCGCGCCCATCGTCCCGCAGCTGGTCAGCCCCGATGAACGCCCCCTGCGCTTCGTGTTTCCACATGCGCCCGTCCGGCCCGTGACCATAAACGGCGGGATGCCGATGCGGGCGTGGTACGACATCCTCGGTTTCGAGCGTGCCATCCCGCAGGATGTGGCCGGGATCAAGGCCTCAGCGGCGAGCGTTGGCGAGCTGATCGGCCGCGAGAACCAGCGGGGGATACCCGCCAATCGCATCGTGCTCGGCGGCTTTTCACAGGGCGGCGCCATTTCGCTGTACGCAGGACCCCGCTACCCGGAAAAGCTGGCCGGCATCATGGGCCTGTCCTGCTACATGCTCCTGGAGGACCTGCTGCCAGCCGAGCGCACGCGGGTCAATTACCAGACGCCCATTTTCCTGGCTCATGGCACCCAGGACCCGATCGTCGAAGTGCGCCGCGGAGCGGAAGCCAGGCAATTACTGGAAGCCGGCGGGTACCCCGTCGAATGGCACCCCTACCCCATGCCCCATTCGGTCTGCCCGCAGGAAGTGGAAGACATCGCGGCCTGGCTGCGCAAGGTGCTCTGAGGCGGTGACGAGTCCGCTCAGGATCCGCTAGAATTCGTAATTCGGTGCCGACTTAGCTCAGCTGGTAGAGCACATCATTCGTAATGATGGGGTCCACGGTTCGATTCCGTGAGTCGGCACCATTCCTCCGTGTGTCGCCGCCGAACTCCGGGCCGCCACGAGCGGCCAGTCATAGTGATCCGCCGACAGGCAAGAGGCCCTTGGCCAAAGCGATCAGCGGATGCGCCTGGTCCACGTTTGGTTCGAGGTGCCGCAGTGCTTCCCGTGCACTCGCTGCAGCGACAGGCGCTTTTCCCAGTGCCGCCTCGCTGCGTGCCTGCCAGACCAGCGCCTCACCGACCCATACGGACGAGTTCTCATCGACGGCGGTGGCGCGCGCTAGTTCGACGGCTTTCCCGGCATGCTCCGCAGCCTGCGAATAGACGTGGTTCGCCATGAGAGCCTGAGCCAGCACCAATTCAACCTCGCGCGCGTCAGGGTTCGAGGGCTGATGGCGTGAGGCGACCAGCGTGGCGGCCATGTCCAGCCTCCGTAGTGCTTCGGCGACGTGCGCGTGAGCCAGATCCAATCGCGCGTGAAGCAAAATGAGGCGTACCACGTCGGGCCCTCGCTCGCCGGTTGACAGTGCGCGTTCCTCTTCCGGGGCCAACAAGGCCCACGCAGCATCCGCGCTGGCAAGATCGCCATGCTCCATCGCAAGAGCAGCGGAGGTCGCCCGTAGACTAGCGATCCCGTCCAAATTTCCGGCTTTCTGCGCAGCAACCGCAATCTGCGCCAAGGTCGCACCGCCGTCCGGTCGGCCCATGGCAATCAAACTCCGGGCGCGACAGGCTTCGAGAAAATAGGGAGGGACGAAATTCGCAGCGTCGCGACGCGCGTCCGCCACGACCGATTCCACCAACTCCAGCGCACGCCGGGGCTGACCGCCGTTACGAAGTGCTGCGCAACCGACGGAGACGAGTGCGAGATAAGCGCTCGTGTCGGCCCGCCCGGAGTCGCGCACCATCGCAAGATTGCGGCTCTCAACTTGCCAAGCGTCATGGAAGCGGCCGGCCAGTAGAAACGCCCGCGCAAGGTCGTTTGAAGCGCTGGTATACCGGGGTGCGCCGTGCATCCCAGCCTTGTCAATGCTCTCAACTGCATCGCGCATGTACACGATCGCCTTCGCAAAATCGCCATCGGCCTGCGCAACGAATGCCACGCCGCTCGCGCATTCGGCCGTCACACTCGGCGGCACGGCACTCATGCGCCGCATGTTCGTAAGGCCCGTTGCCAGTTGCCCGCGGGCCGCAGACAAGTCGCCAGCAATGGCAAAGTCCTGTGTTCTGAGACAGGCGAGCTCCGCAATGAACTCCGGATCATTCATCCGTTTGCCGATGGCCTCGGCTTCCTGGATCACTTCGGCGGCGGTTCGATGGTCGCCGATGTCGATGTAGCGGGCGGACACATCGATGAGCAACCGTCCCGCAAGTAAGGGATCCCGGCGAAACCGCGCGCTAATGAACTTGCGCGCCCGATCGAGCCGCACTCGAACCGCGTCCTGCGGCACGCTCTCCAGCGTATCGCCAACAATGAACGCCGTGAGATCGCTCTGTGCGTTGGCCCGCTTCGCTTCAGCGACTGCAAGGTCTCGTTGCGCGCGTGCTTCGAACATCTGAAACAACGCGAACGCGCTGGTGGCGATGAGACCGCTGGCCACCAGCAGCCCCGCGAGAACCGCGCCGTTATTCCTGCGCACGAATTTTCTGAGCCGGTAACTGACAGTATCCGGCTGAGCGCGAACGGGTTGATGCGTCAGAAATCGCTTGAGGTCCTCCGCGAAGGCATCTACCGAGTGGTAGCGTTCGGACGGATCCTTCTTCAATGCCTTACCGAGGATGTTATTCAGATCGCCCGCGAGGGCGCGTCGGCGAGCGCCAGGCACCGACGCAACGATCGACGGGCGCGGCAACTCCGCAGCGATCAGGACCCGGATGAGCTCGGCACCGGAGCTCGATTCCGTCGCCACCGGATGCCGCCCGACAAGAAGCACATAGAGAAGCAACCCAAGCGTATAGACATCCGTCGCCGTCGTGACCGGCTGCCCGAGCAGTTGTTCCGGCGCTGCGTAGAGGGGCGTGAGCGCGACCGCACTGGCCTGCGTGAGCGCGTCGGGTTCGCCGCCCGGATCGAGCAGCTTGGCGATGCCGAAGTCCAGCAGCTTGACCGCTCCGAGGCGTGTGACAAGGACATTCGACGGCTTGAGATCCCGATGCACGATGAGGTGACCATGGGCATGGGCCACAGCCGCGAGAACATCGAGAAACAGCCGGATGCGCGCGTCGATATCCAGTGCGGCGCGCTCACAATGCGCATCGATTGGCTCGCCCTCGACGTACTCCATGACCAGGTAGGGATGCGAGCCGTCCAACACACCGGCGTCGATGAGCCGGGCGATCGCGGTGTGACTCAGCCGTGCCAGCAGATGACCTTCGCGCTGAAAGCGCTTCTCACCGTCGCGGCCCAGCCACGACGGATGGACGAACTTGATCGCGACGTGCCCTTCGAAGCGGCCGTCCGACCGCCTCGCTCGCCAGACGCTACCCATCCCGCCACGGCCAATTTCCGCGTCGATGATGTACGAGCCAACCTGTCGCCCGACGAAGCTCGCCACAGGCGCGTCCAGAGGCAGCGCCGATTCGTTCAGCAGGCGAGCGGGGTCGTCTTCGAGAAACCCTTCCTTGTGGAGAACGTGGATCTCAGCCAGAAGCGCCTGCAGCTCGTGCGCCAGGTCCGCATTCTCTATGCGCAGCTTCTCAAGCCAGCCACGGCGTTCCTCCTCCGCAAGCTCAAGAACCTGGTCAAGAAGCGGGCTCAGCTCGCGCCAACGGGCAAGATTTACCTTCGACATTCTGTAAGCTGACACCAGGCGGCGTGTGATAAATGCCGCGCAGGTGACAGGATAAACTGGGTACACCGCACGACGCCGCATACCAGATGGATACGCGTTCCCGCGAGCCGGAGCATCTACTCCGTGTGGTTGAACGTCGCCGACGCAGGCCTCGACGCTGACGTTGATACAACAATCGCCTCAGACAACAACTGACATCACCCCTGGATCTCGATCCACCGCCGGGGCATTAGACGAACGGCCACCTCACTCGTTAAAATGCCCGGGCCGCTTGGCAGTAATAATGGCCCAAGGTAAGCGTAAACCCTTGATCTAGCACGGACAGCCCCCTCACCGCGGCTTTTGCCCCTCTGCACCGTTGCACCCAGGCATCGGCCCGCCGCCGGAAGTGGTCCCCTCAGCGCTTCCCGGACCGGAAAAAGTTGGGGCCGCGTTAAACTTTAATACGTCGGACTGCTTCCAACCGACACCCGCCGCATCTGCGGCCTATGCGCTACTCCAAAGGAATCCACAGTGGGCGCGAATGCCGAACATAAGATCACCCCGCCAGTCGGTCACGAGCCCGTGCGCTGGATTGGCCGCGAGCCGGCGCCGTCGGAGACGATCGTGCCCGTGGGTCCACCAGAGACTTTAGTCTCAGATGGCGGTGGTAGCGCGCGGGGAAAATGGATAGCCGGGGCCGTCGCAGCCGCGGTTATCGCGGTCGTAGCAGTCATCCTGTGGCGGGGCCAGACGGCCGACCCGGCGACGGCCACACTTGCAAGCCAACAGGCCATCCCGCTGGTCAGCGTGACCTCTCCCGGTGTCACCTCAGTGACATCCAATGTGACATTCACCGGCACAATCGCGGCACGTTATGACATGCCGATCGGAATCGAAGGGGACGCAGGCCGGATCATCGGCGTGTATGTGGAAGCGGGCGACCACGTCAAGCGGGGGCAGCTGCTCGCAAAGATTGATGAGTCTGTGTGGCAACCTCAGGTTAACCGCCTCGCGGCCTCACTCGAGCAAGCCAAGGCACAGGCAGCGCTATCCGCGGCGGAATATCGGCGCGCAGCGGCTGTTGAGTCGGCTGGTGCTTTGTCCGCGGAGGAAATCGAAAAGCGCCGGGCGCTGTCGATCACCGATGCAGCGAACGTGAAAGTGGCTGCCGCCATGCTCGCGGAGGCCGACGCAAGATTGAACCGAACCCGTGTGGTGGCGCCGGCTGACGGCATCGTGCTGACACGCAAAGCTGAAGTGGGCCAGACCGCCAGCCCGGGCGGCGAAGCCCTGTTCCGGCTTGCCAACGGCGGCGAAATCGAAATGCGCGGCCAGGTGGCCGAGCAGGACATGGCTGTACTGACAGTGGGGCAGCCGGCGGATGTGCGTCTGGTGGGCTCAGCCCAACCGTTCGAGGGACGCGTGCGGCTCCTCGGTGCGGTCATCGATCCAGTGACACGTCTGGGTGATATTCGAATTTCACTCAAGCCAAACCCGGCGCTTCGGCCAGGAGCCTTTGCCCGCGGCTCGGTCCTGGTCAGCAAGGCCGAACGACCCGTCCTGCCGCAGACGGCCGTGCTGTCGGATGTCAAAGGCCCTTACGTGTACGTGGTGGGTCAGAACAATCGCGTGGAGCGCCGCGATGTTCAGGTAGGCGGCACCACCTCCGCCGGCATCATCATTACGAAAGGTCTGAGCGGTAGTGAACGGATCGTGACGACGGCCGCAGGCTTCCTGCGGGAAGGTGAAAAGGTGAACTTAGCGCCATCCCCAGTTGCGGTGGCGACGTCATGAAGAACATGTCGGCATGGGCGATCAAGCATCCGGTGTCGCCCGTGGTGTTGTTCGTCGTGTTGCTGTTCATGGGAGTGGTGGCGTTTGTGCGGCTGCCGGTCACGCTCGACCCCGACGTCGCATTCCCACTCGTTCACGTAATAGTTTACCAGCCCGGCGCAGCGCCACAGGAGATGGAGACGCAAGTCCTCCAAAAGATCGAAGGCTCAGTCGCGGGCGTGGGCAACATCCATAACATCACCTCGGCGGCGCTCGAGGGTATGTCGAGCATCTGGATCGAGTTTCAGATCGGGACACCAATCGATCGTGCCGTGGCTGACGTGCGCGATGCCGTTTCGAAGGTCCGCAGCAACCTGCCGCAGGGGATCCAAGAGCCGATCGTGCAGCGTGTGGATATAGACGGTGGTCCAATCGCCTACTATGCGGTTGCGACGACGAGTCAAACCGAAGCGCAGCTTTCCTGGTTTGTAGACAACACGGTCACCAAGCGTCTGCTGTCGATACAGGGTGTTGCCCAGGTTTCGCGCGGCGGTGGTGTCAACCGCGAGATCCGCGTCGAGCTCGATCCCGCACGGATGCAGGCGCTCGGCATCACGGCTGTGGACGTGAATCAACAGCTTCGCACGCTCAACATGGATTCGCCCGGCGGACGGGCCCAACTCGGCGGCGGCGAGCAGTCGATCCGGGTGTTGGGCGGCGCCCATACGGCACTTGCGCTGGGTGACACCCAGATTGCACTGCCCGGACCTGGCAACCGCTTCGCCCGGCTCAGCGACATAGCCAACGTGCACGACGGCGTTGGAGAGATTCGGACCATTGCGCGGCTCAACGGCCGCGACGCGACGACTTTCGGCGTGGCCAAGGCGAAGGGTGCATCCGATGTGACGGTGCTGGCGGCCGTCGATCGGGAGCTGGACAAGGTTCGTAAGGAAAATCCGCAGGTGACGATGACGAAAGTCTTCACCACGGTCGACTACACGAAACAGCAGTACCACTCGGCGCTCATGGCATTCATCGAGGGCTCCATTCTCGCCGTGATCGTAGTGTGGCTGTTCCTGCGCGACACACGCGCGACGCTCATCTCGGCGCTGGCGATCCCGCTGTCCGCAATCCCGACCTTCGCATTCATGCAGATGATGGGGTTCTCGTTGAACAACATCAGCCTCCTTGCGCTATCGCTGGTCGCGGGTGTGTTGGTTGACGATGCGATCGTCGAGATCGAGAACATAGTGCGCCACATGCGCATGGGTAAAAGCGGCTTCCAGGCCGCTCTGGATGCGGCCGATCAGATCGGGCTTGCGGTCGTGGCGACCTCCTGCACCATCATGGCCGTGTTCCTGCCGGTCAGTTTCATGCCGGGCATCACAGGACAATATTTCATACAATTTGGCCTGACGGTCGCCGCGGCCGTGTTCTTCTCGCTGTTGGTAGCTCGCCTCATTACACCGGTGATTGCGGCCTATACGCTCAAGTCGGAACACGTTGCCGTGCACACCGACGGCCCGTTCATGTCGATGTACATGCGGACATTGAACTGGTGCATACACAATCGCTGGAAGACGATTTCGGCCGGCGTGGTGTTCTTCGTGTTATCCATCGCGGGGCTGGCGCTGATTCCGAAGTCATTCGTACCCGATGCGGACTTCGGAGCACCCACCCTGAGTATCGAGCTGCCTACGGGCGTGCGGCTCGAAGATACGGCGGCCGTCTCCGCGGCGGCCTACCGTATCGTCTCCCGCCAACCCGAAGTCGCCAACGTCGTCGAATCCATGGGCGAGGGTGACACCGATGAGATACGCACCGGAAACCTTTACATTCAGCTCGTGCCCCGTAATCAACGGAAAGTGACCCAAAAAGAGTGGGAGGACCGGGTCATCAAAGAGCTGAAGACCATCCCGGACGCCGAGATCCATTTCAGCAAGAATGGCGGCGGTGGCGGCGGACGCGATGTCAACATCTACATCACCGGGGATGACCCGCTTCTTACTCAGGCTACGGCAGAAAAGGTCGTAGACGAGATGCGCGCGATGCCTGAGCTGCGCGGCGCCCGTATCAATGGAGATATGCAGCGTCCGGAGATTCTGATCAAGCCCCGGTTCGATCTGGCGGCGCAACTGGGCGTAACGGTCTCGAGCATCAGCGAGACCATCCGCATTGCAACATTGGGCGACCTCGATCAGAACAGCGCCAAGTTCTCGCTTTCAGATCGGCAAGTGCCCATTCGCGTGAGCCTGCTCGAGAACACGCGCCGCGACCTCACCACACTCGAAAATCTGCCGGTGCCCACCGCTTCGGGCGGTGCCGTACCGCTGAAGGCGGTGGCGGATATCGGATTCGGCCAGGGGCCGACGAAAGTGCGCCGCTATAACCAGAGCCGCCGAATCTCCATCGAGGCCGATCTCACCCAGGGCACGGCGCTCGGCACGGCGCTCGACAAGATTCACGCCCTGCCAACGCTGAAGAACCTCCCGCCGGGAGTCCGGCTCGTAGACGTAGGCGATGCGGAAGTCATGGCCGAGTTGTTCACCAACTTCATCATTGCGATCACTACCGGCATATTGATGGTGTTCGCCGTGCTGGTGCTGTTGTTTGCCCGCGTTCTGCAGCCGGTGACGATCCTCTCGTCCCTGCCGCTCTCGATCGGGGGCGCGGTGCTGGCCCTGATGGCCACCCGGCACTCTCTGTCCCTGGGGGTGATGATCGGCTTCCTGATGCTCATGGGCATCGTGGCCAAGAACTCCATTCTGCTCGTTGACTTCGCCATCGAGGAGATGCGTGCCGGCAAGGACCGGTTCACCGCATTACTCGAGTCGGGCCACAAGCGCGCGCGTCCCATCGTCATGACCACCGTGGCCATGGTGGCTGGCATGCTTCCGGTCGCAATCGGCTTCGGTGGTGACAATGCCTTCCGGGGGCCGATGGCGATCGCCGTCATCGGGGGACTCGTGACTTCGACGGGATTGACGTTGGTGATCGTGCCGGCAGCCTTTACACTGATCGACGATATCGAGCGCTGGCTGGGACCGAAGTTCGGCAAAGTGCTCACAGCTCATACGCCAACCCCAGAATTGCCGGCATCGGAGCCTCGTCCGGCTGGCTGAGGCTCTTGTCGACAGTGTCCACTCCAGACGGCGGGCTTGCCCCGCCCAGTGCTGCTGCTAATGCCGCGCCGCCACGTTCCGCGTGGTGGGTGCGTATGTTGGCCACCCTGCCCTTACCGGTTCTGTACGGCTTTTCCACGTTGGTTGGCTGGCTGGCATTCCGTGTGGTGCCCTATCGGGCGCAGTTGGTGCACAACAACCTGAAGCTCGCCTTCCCGCAGATGGACGAGCAGGCGCTGCGCAACACGAAGCGCGACTACTACGCCGGTTTCGCGGACATGTTCGTCGAGATCGTCAAATCGGCGAAGATGCCGGCCGATGAGATTCGCCGCCGGGTGCGCATAGTCAATATCGAAGGACCGCGCGAACTGCTCGCACAGGGCAAGTCGGTTCTATGTGTTGCAGCGCACCAGTGCAACTGGGAGTGGATGCTGCTGAGTTTCTCGCTGGAGTTGGGTTACCCGGTGGATGCGGCCTACAAGCCGTTGGTGGATGCCTGGGCCGAGCGCGAGATGAAGACGGTGCGCAGCCGCTTTGGCAGCCGGATGATACCGGCCAAAGAATTGCTGCCCGACATCATCAGGCGCCGGGGTATTGCGCGGGCGGTCGCGATGGTCGCCGACCAGGAGCCCACCACGAGCGAGCACAAGCACTGGACGCGGTTTCTGGGCCGCGACACGGCGTTCTACATGGGGCCCGAAGAAATCGCCCGCGTGACCAAGCTACCGGTGTTTTTCATCGCCATGCGCCGGCTGTCACGGGGCCTCTACGAGATGGCGTTTGAGCCGCTGGCCATGCCCGAAGAGAAGCTACAGCCGGGCGAGCTGACGGAACGCTACGCCCGCCGGGTAGAGCGACAAATACGCGACGCCCCGCCCGACTGGCCGTGGTCACACAAACGCTGGAAGTTGAAGAAGTCGGTCTACGGCACCCGGCGCTAACCGTAAAAACTCCAGTCGGCCCGCACCCCTCGAATAGGGGTGCGCGACGATCACAGCTACGTCGCTACCCTTTAGCTGCCACCCGCAGCTCACGCGGCAACGCGAAGAACACCTTCTCCTCACGGCCCACGACTTCCTCGGGCACTTCCGCCCCCCAGGTGCGAAGCCGCTCCACTACCTGTTGCACCAGCAGCTCCGGCGCCGACGCGCCGGCGGTTACTCCGACAGCATGCTTGCCGTCGAACCACTCACGGTGCATATCATCCGGCCCATCGACGAGATAACCGGAAACACCCGCACGGTCGGCGAGCTCACGAAGGCGGTTCGAGTTGGAACTGGTGCGCGACCCTACAACTACGACGACATCGCACTTCTCGAGAAGCTTCTTGACGGCGTCCTGGCGATTCTGGGTCGCGTAGCAGATATCTTCCTTTCGTGGCGTCGATAGCGCCGGGAAACGCCGCCGCAACGCAGCCACGATTTCAGTCGTGTCATCCATCGACAGTGTCGTCTGCGTGACAAACGCGAGATTCGCGGGGTCGCGCGCGACGAAACTCTCTACATCCTCCACGTTCTGGATGAGATAGATTTTGCCGCCGAAGGAGGAATCGAACCGTCCCATGGTCCCTTCGATTTCCGGGTGGCCGGCGTGACCGATGAGAATCACATCGCGCCCTTCGCGGGCATAGCGCTGCACTTCCATGTGAACCTTGGTCACGAGCGGGCAGGTGGCATCGAATACGGTGAGTCCGCGAGCCTTGGCTTCGGCCTCCACGGCGCTCGAGACGCCGTGGGCCGAGAAAATGACGGTATTGCCGGCAGGAACTTCCTGCAACTCCTCGACAAACACGGCGCCGAGTCCCCGCAGGCGGTCCACCACGTGAGTGTTGTGAACGACTTCGTGACGCACGTAAATGGGACGTCCGAACAATTCGATTGCGCGCTCCACGATGTCGATCGCGCGATCGACGCCTGCGCAAAAACCACGTGGGTTGGCCAGAAGAACTTTCATGCACTTGCCCTCTTCGCGCCTCGGCTTTCCCGCCAGGCATCGAACAACAAAAAGACCGCCCCCACCGTGATCGCCGAGTCCGCGACATTGAATGCCGGGAAATACGAATTATTCCAGTGCACCAGGATGAAATCGACCACGTGACCGATTCGCATGCGGTCGATCACATTTCCAATGGCTCCGGCCAGGATTAGCGCCAGGGCACAGCACAGCAGCCACTGCGAGCGGCTCTTGAGCCGCTTCATCCAGTATATGAGACCGGCGCCGACCAGGATCGCAAGGCCTGTGAACAGCCAGCGCTGCCATCCAGAGGCCTCAGACAGGAAGCTGAACGCGGCACCCTCGTTGAACCACAGGGTGATGTCCAGAACGGGCAGCAGGTGCTTGCGCTCGTAGGGCTGGAAATGCTGCACGATCCAGAGTTTGGAGAGTTGATCGAGTGCAATCACCACGACCGTGAGCGGTAGCCAGACCCAGCCGCTGTGCTCGCGGGTTTCGTTCATGCGAACTTCCGCCGCTCGCCTGCTGCCTCGACGTTCGTGACGCAACGCCCGCAGATCTCAGGGTGCTCAGGATTCACACCCACATCGGGCCGATGGTGCCAGCAGCGGATGCATTTCTTGAGCTGGCTGGGCCGGACGTAAAAATGAATCAACGTGGGTCCCGAGGCCGTCTGCAAGGTGACCGCCGTGGCATCGGCAGGAGCCTGCTTGTCCGACTTCAGATTGAGCGCCGAAGTAATGAAAAAGAATCGCAGCTCCTCGCCCACAGATTGGTAGCGCGTCAGCCACTCGTCCGGAACGAACAGGTCCACTTCGGCGTCCAGGGAAGCGCCAATCTGGCCCTCCTTGCGCAGTTGTTCGAGCCACTTGCCAAGCTCGTATCTGACCGCCAGCAGATCGCTCCAAAACGCGCGCTGCTCAGGTGAGCCCTGCGCCGCGTCAAGGCCGCCGTACCATGTTTCAAACATCACCGCTTCGCCGCGCGGGCCGCGCTCCGTGCGAACAGGCATGAATTTCCAGATTTCCTCGGCGGTAAACGAAAGGATGGGCGCGAGCCAGCGCACGAGCGCTTCCAGGACGCGGTACATCGCGCTCTGCGCGCTACGCCGGCCGTGGCTGTCGGCCTGCATGGTGTAGAGCCGATCCTTGGTCATGTCGAGATACAAGCCGCCCATCTCGTTGGTGCAGAAGTTCTGGATACGCTGCACGATGTCGGGAAAATCGTACTTTGTGTAGGCAGCTCGCACCGCCTCCTGCGTGTCACTGGCCTGCTGCACAGCCCACTGATCCAGCGGGAGCGAATCTTTTACGGACAGCAGGTGCTCGGACGGATCGAAGCCATGCAGATTACCGAGCAGGAAGCGGGCAGTGTTGCGAATCCGGCGATAGGCATCCGACACGCGCTTCAGAATCTCCTCCGACAGCGCCATCTCGTTCCGATAATCCGCTGAGGCGATCCATAGGCGCAGGATGTCGGCACCGTACGTCTTCATCACGTCCTGCGGCTCGATACCGTTACCCAGCGACTTCGACATCTTGCGGCCCTGGGCATCGACCGTGAATCCGTGCGTGAGCACCTCATCGTACGGTGCGTCCCCATGCATCGCGACGGATGTCAGGAGCGAAGAGTGGAACCAACCGCGGTGCTGGTCCGAACCCTCGAGATAGATCACCTTGTCGCCGGGTGCACGCTTCAAGTACGGGCGCTGATCGAGCACGCAAAAATGCGATACACCAGAGTCGAACCAGACATCGAGGATATCAGTTACTTTTTCGTAGTCGTCCGCGTCGGCACCCAGTAACTCCTTTGGATCGAGCGAGTACCAGGCATCCGCACCTGAGGTTTCCACGCGCCGCGCGACCTCCTCCATCAATTCCACTGTGCGCGGATGAGGCTCATGAGTCGACTTACGCACAAAGAGGGCAATCGGCACGCCCCATGTGCGCTGTCGAGAGATGCACCAGTCCGGGCGTCCCTCAATCATGCCCGCGATACGCTCCTCGCCCCACGCGGGGTACCAGTCGACATCCTCATGGATCGCTTTGAGCGCACCCGCCCGCAGCTTTTCCTTATCCATGCTGATGAACCACTGTGGCGTGGCGCGAAACACGACTGGCGTGCGATGGCGCCAACAGTGCGGATAGCTGTGGACGATTTTTTCCACCGCGAGTAGCACACCGCGATTACCCAAGTGTTCGACAATGGTGTCGTTCGCTTTCCAAATGTGTTGACCGGCGAAGATCTCCGTGTCGGGCAGATACACCCCGTTACCGCCAACGGGGTTGAGGACTTGGAGGCCATATTTCTGGCCGACCTCGAAGTCTTCGACACCGTGCGCCGGGGCCGTGTGTACTGCACCCGTACCTTCTTCGGCCGACACGTGCTCGCCGAGAATCAGCGGCACCTCGCGCGAATAGAATGGGTGGTGAAGCTTGAGCAGGTCCAACGCCGCGCCCTTCGTCTCACCCAACACCGTCGGGTGTTCGACGCCATAGCGCTTAAGCGCTTTCTCCGCGAGCGGTTGCGCCAAGACCAGTAGCTGACGTTTGCCGTCGCGCGCCGGTCCTTCCACAAGCACGTAATCGAGATCCGCCCCGAGCGTAACAGCCAAGCTCGCCGGGAGCGTCCAGGGCGTCGTCGTCCAGATTGGCACGGCGACAATGTCGCCATCGCGCACTTTTACCCCAAACTTCGACGCTAATGCGCTTGCATCGACGGCGTCGTACGCCACATCGATCGCGGGGGAGGTCTTGTCGTGATACTCAATCTCGGCCTCCGCCAGTGCCGAGCCGCAATCGAAACACCAGTACACGGGCTTGAACCCGCGCACGACATGCCCACGCTCGTACACTCTCGCAAGCGCCCGTACGATGTCCGCTTCGTACTTGAAGTCCATCGTGCGATAGGGGTTTTCCCATTCGCCCAGAACCCCGAGACGTTTGAAATCCGCGCGCTGCAGATCGATCTGCTTCGTGGCGTACTCGCGGCATAACCGGCGGAACTCGGCGGCGTCGACCTTCTGGCCGACCTTGCCGACCTTCTTCTCGACTGCTACTTCGATCGGCAACCCATGGCAGTCCCAGCCCGGAACATAGGGCGAGCGCAAGCCGGCCAGTAGCTTCGATTTGACGACCACATCCTTCAGGATCTTGTTTACGGCATGACCCAGGTGGATCGCGCCGTTCGCGTACGGCGGACCGTCGTGCAGCACGAACATCTGCGCGCGCCCGGACGTATGCTTCTGGATCTGCTCGTACCGTCCCCTCTTCTCCCATTCAGCGAGCATTGCCGGCTCGCGCTTGGCGAGATCGGCCTTCATCGGGAAATCAGTCTGGGGCAGGTTGATCGTCGATTTGTAGCGGTCTTTGTCTTGAGCCATTTAGTTACTATTCACGGCCTGCGGCCGAACTTCCCACGGGGTCGAAGCGACCCCGTCCGATTAGCGGCGCGAAGCGCGCCGTCGAGATAACCTCTTGTGCCATCAACTGGCCAATATCTGCCTTGCATTCGCGGCATCCGTATTCATTTGCACCACTAGCGCGTCGAGGTTGGCGAACCGCTCCTCTTCGCGCAGCTTTGACACGAATTCCACTTCGATTTCGCGGCCGTATAAATCGCCCGCGAAATCGAACACATGAGCTTCCAGCAGCATCTCGCCGCCCCCATCAACAGTGGGGCGCGTTCCCATGCTTGCAACACCCGGCAGCGGGCTCGCGCAGATGCCATGCACCCGCACAGCGAATATGCCTGCCACCGGCACACGCCGGCGGCCCGTTCGGAGGTTCGCGGTTGGGAAGCCCAACTTGCGCCCGAGTTGATTGCCCTGGACCACGCGGCCCGTCATTGAATACGGGCGCCCGAGCCAGGAGCGCGCGAGCTCGAAATCGCCTCGAGCCAGCGCCTCACGTATTGCGCTGCTGCTGATTCGCGCTCCACCCAGCAATACGGGTGGAACCACGTCGACTTCGAATCCCAGAGCCTGCCCGGAGGCGGCCAAGGCCTCTGCGCTCGCCCCTCCCTTGCGGCCAAAGCGGAAATCGTGTCCCACTACAACCCGGTGCGAATGCAACTGATCCGCCAGGAGGACCGCAAATTCCTCCCCCGAGAGGTTACGCAACCGCTCGTCGAAACGCAGCACGCACATGTAGTCGATGCCGCAGCCACCCAAAATATGCCAGCGCTCGCGCCACGACGTGAGCCGGGCGGGGGGCCGTTCCGGCATCAGGAACTCCCGCGGCATGGGCTCGAAAGTCAGCACCATCGCCGGCCGGGAAAGCCGCGCCGCGTGTTCACATAATCGGTTCAGCAGCGCGCGGTGACCGAGGTGGATCCCGTCGAACGTACCTATCGTGACGACACAGCCCCGATGGCGTTCGCGCAAATTCAGGGGTCCGCGAATGAGCTCCATGGGGTGGCTTAAGCCATTGACGGCAAAGCGTCAAAGTATACCGCGTTGACAACCGTAGGTTGTATCAGCAGACTACCGCCCCCCGCGCTACTGGGGATGGTTCCAGACGGAGATTTCGTGGCCAATACCAAGTCCGCCGAGAAGGCTGCCCGCCAAGCGGAAAAGCACCGCACCCGTAATGTTGCACTGCGCTCACGCATGCGCACTGCGGTCCGAAGCGTCACGGCGGCAATCGCCGGCGGCAACAAAGAAACAGCTACGGCCAGCTATAAAGAAGCAGTCCCCGTTATCGATACGTTGGTGAACAAGCAGATCATCCACCGCAATAAAGCCGCGAGACACAAGAGCCGATTGGCTGCTCGTATTCGCGCAATGCAGTGAGGCTCTGATGAACGCTACCCAGAAGAACGGCCCGAGTGCCGTGAGTGCAGCACCCGCCGCGCCGCGAGGCTTCAAGTTGAAGCCGGCTGCGCGTCGCGAGTTCCTTCTGCAGTCGATTCGCGCGCGCGCGCCTCGCGATCCTGTTCCTCCAAAAACTTCATAACGGCCTCCGCTAGCTCCTTCGTTCCCCGGCCCGTCGCGCCGGAGACGAGAAAGTGCGGCCCGCGAAAGCGAAGGCTGCGGACGATCGCGCGCGCACGCTTTTCAGCCTCATCGTCCGGCATCAGGTCCCGCTTGTTCAGTACCAGCCAGCGGGGCTTTGCGGCCAGCTCCTTATCGAACTTCTTCAGTTCCGCGACGATTGCCCGCGCGTCACGCACCGGATCGGCGTCGGGATCGACCGGGGCTATATCTACCAGGTGCAGTAGCACGCGAGTGCGCTGCAGGTGCTTGAGGAAGCGAATTCCCAGCCCTGCCCCTTCGGCGGCACCCTCGATCAGCCCCGGAATATCAGCCATCACGAAACTTCGATGCTGGCCGACGTCTACCACGCCGAGGTTCGGATACAGGGTCGTGAACGGGTAATCGGCAACCTTCGGGCGCGCCGCGGAAACCGCTCGGATCAGCGTCGATTTGCCGGCGTTTGGTAGGCCGAGCAGACCCACGTCCGCAATGACCTTCATCTCCAGATGTAACGTCCGCTTCTCGCCAGGCAGCCCAGGGCCGTACTGCCGGGGCGAGCGATTGGTACTGGACTTGAACTTCTGGTTCCCCCAGCCACCCTTGCCACCACGGGCAACCAGCAGCGTATCGTCGTGACGGGTGAGGTCGCCTAGTTCTTCATTGGTTTCCGAGTCCTTGACGATGGTCCCGATAGGCACGGGAACATAGGTGTCGTCACCACCTCGACCGAAGCAATCGTTGCTCGACCCGGGCTCACCGTGCTGGGCCTTATAAGTCTTCTCGATACGGAAATCGGCCAGCGTATTGATGCCGGAGACGGCGCGCAGGTAAACGTTGCCGCCATCGCCACCGTCACCCCCGTCAGGGCCGCCCAGCGGCACAAATTTCTCGCGCCGGAAACTGGTGCTGCCTCGGCCACCATTGCCGGCCTGCACCCGCACCCGTGCCTCATCGACGAATTTCATTGGATCACCCTAAACAAAAACCCCGGCGGACGCCGGGGTTTTGGAGACTTTTACGGCGCAGGCGAGCCCTGTCAGGCGGTCTTGGCTGCCTCGGCCTCGGGGAGTACGTGTACGTACATGCGCTGCTCGGCGCCGCGCTTCTGGAACTTAACCGTGCCCGAGATCTTCGCGAACAGCGTATGGTCCGTACCAACGCCGACGTTCGTCCCCGCACGAACCGGTGTGCCGCGCTGACGGACGAGAATATTGCCGGCCAGAACGGATTCGCCGCCGAAGCGCTTCACGCCCAGCCGCTTGGAATGGGAATCGCGGCCGTTTCGGGTACTGCCGCCTGCTTTTTTATGTGCCATGAGTGCAAATCCTGCGAATAAAGGTCTGTATGCCTCAGCCCGCGCTGATGTCCGTGACCTTGACCTCGGTGAACGCCTGCCGGTGAGTCTTCTGCCGCAGATAGTGCTTGCGGCGGCGGAACTTCACGACGCTCACCTTGGCGCCCTTGCCGTGGCGGACCACAGTGGCGAGGACCTTGCCGCCCTTCAGAAGGGGCTTGCCGAGGGTCACATTGGCGCCCTCGCCTACCAGCAGCACCTCGCCGAACTCTACGGTGGCGCCCGGCTCGGCATCGAGCTTTTCGACGCGAAGGACACCGTCCTTGGAGACCCGATATTGCTTTCCGCCGGTGGCGATGACTGCGTACATAGTAGTTGAGGAAGGGAATGGGGGCCGAAGAAGGCCGCGCATTCTACTGGCGGACCCCCGGCGGGTCAAACGGCTGTTTCTCCAGCGCCCACCAGCACTTAGGGAACGGCCGGCAGGCGCAGGTATGCGGGGGGCCGGTCGGCCCAGCGCCATTCTCGCGGACGCCCGCGTCGGCTAGGATGCGGGGCTCACCATGAATGCCGCCCGCGACACAATCTTTCCAGTAACGATGAACCTCGAAGAAATACGCGCGCTCGTCCAGACGGACCTCGAATCCGTCAATCGCGTCATCCGCGCGCGTCTGAAAAGCGCGGTGCCGCTGGTGGACCAGATCGCGGATCACATCATCGCCGGCGGCGGCAAGCGCCTGCGCCCCCTGCTGGTGGTTCTGGTCGGCAGAGCTTGCGGTCATGAGGGAGATGCGGTGGTCGAAGCCGCCGCTTTCATCGAATTCATCCATACCGCCACTTTGTTGCATGACGACGTTGTTGATGGGTCGTCCATGCGGCGGGGACGTGACACCGCGAACGAGGTCTTCGGGAACCAGGCGAGCGTGCTGGTGGGGGACTTCGTCTACTCACGTGCATTCCAGATGATGGCCGCCCTTACATCGCAGCGCGTGATGGAGATCATGGCTGAGGCGACCAATGTCATTGCCGAGGGCGAAGTCCTGCAGCTGATGAATGCGCATGACCCCGATACAACAGAGCAGCGCTACCTGGAAGTCATCCATCGGAAGACCGCCAAGTTATTTCAGGCAGGCGCCGAAGTAGCCGCCGTGTTGGCCGGGGGCACGCTCACCGTGCAGCAGGCGCTTGCTGCCTATGGGAAGCACCTCGGCACGGCATACCAACTCATGGACGATGTCCTCGACTATCGCTCCAATCCGGCCGAGCGCGGCAAAAATCTGGGTGATGACCTCGCGGAAGGCAAACCTACTTTGCCGCTCATCCACGCCTTGCGTCACGGCGACAAGGCACAACAGGCCGCGATTCGCCTTGCGATCGAGAACGGCGGACTCGCGCAGCTCGAGCCCATCGTAGCCGCCATCGAGTCCACCGGTGGACTCGAATACGCCGCGCGGCTTGCACAGGGCGAGTCGGAGCGCGCGCTGAAAGCGCTCGATGCGCTGCCGGACACTCCATATAGAACGGGGTTGGCGGCGTTGGCGCGATTTGCGGTGGCGCATACGACTTAAGTGGGTGCGCCCTGCGGGCATGCCGCCGTCGCAAGTGACGCCGTCGTGCTTGCAATCCGAGCGTCGAATTTCAACTGACCTTAGTTGCGCTTGCCTGGTGCGATTGCCTAGACTGCCTGTCCTTCCAGTTGCTTTGGATGTCAAGTGAAAACAACAGGACTCAGGTTTCTTGGGATTTCTAATCTAACTGCGGCCGCAGTTGGCCTCTGCGCGAGCACGTTGGCATTGCCAGCCCTGGCCGCCGATGCAGCGCCGGCAACGACGATTGTTCTCAAAGCCGCGCACGTGTTTGATTCGACCGGAACCAGTCTGCGCGATGGCGCAACCGTCGTTGTGAGCGGCGACAAGATCGTGTCGGTCGGCAACGGACCCATCCCGGCAGGTGCCAAGGTAATCGACCTCGGCGACGCAACCATCCTGCCAGGCTTCATCGACGCGCACGTCCATCTGACAACGGAGCTGCAGAACGATTACTACAAAGGCTTCTACAAGGACATGTTCCGCTTCCCGGCCGAGCAGGCTCACTATGCCGGGCTCTACGCCAAGCGCACCCTCGAAGCCGGGTTCACTACGGTCCGCAACGTAGGCGCAGACGAATTCGTCGATGTCGGCCTGCGCAATGCGATCAATGCAGGTGTTGCCGAAGGGCCGCGTGTCCTGACAGCGGTGCACGCGATCGGCTCGACCGGCGGACACTGTGATCAAAGCCCATTTCCACCCGAGCGAATCAAACCCGTCGGCCCGATCGAAGGCGTTTGCAACAGTGCCGACCAATGCCGCGAGGCCGTACGCGACCAGATGAAGTGGGGGGCTGATGTCATCAAGATCTGCGCCTCGGGCGGCGTTCTCTCCGAGGCAGATCCCGTGGACGTGCCACAGCTCACTCCTGATGAGCTGACCGCCATCATCTCCGAGGCACACAGGTGGAAGCGTAAAACCGCCGCACACGCCCACGGCGATCTGGCCGCAAAGTTGGCTGTTGAAGCCGGTATCGATTCCATCGAGCACGGCAGCTTCCTGACCGAGGCCACCCTCAAGCTGATGAAGACAAAGGGCGTTTATCTCGTCCCGACGCGCATGGCCGTCTGGTGGACGAACAAGGGTGCGGACGGCTATCCGCCACAGATCGCTGCGAAAGCTCGTGCCGCAGCGGCGGCGCACGAAAAGATGTTCCGAACCGCTCTCCAGATCGGCGTCCCAATCGCGTTCGGCACCGACTCCGGTGTTTCACCCCACGGCAAGAACGCAATGGAGTTCGGGCTGATGACCGACCTTGGAATGGCTCCCGCGGCCGCCCTGCTCTCAGGTACGCGCGAGGCCGCCAAGCTGCTCGGCGTTGACAGCGATTCCGGCACACTCGAGGCTGGCAAGCGTGCCGACATCGTCGCTGTGCCCGGGAATGTGTTGCAGAACATCAAGTCCACCGAGCACCCCTTGTTTGTGATGAAGGGCGGCGTGGTGGTGGTGCAGAAGCCAGGCGGCTCTGCAGCCGACTGAGTTGCGGGTTTACTGTGCGGCGCGCGGAGTCGCGCGCCGCACAACAACGGGCCGCCATGGAGTCATTCACCGGTTAACCCCCCGGCCCGGCAGCCTTTCCTCGCAATCGGCAACCGCGCCCTCCTCCGTGCCTCGCCGGTTATTTTTGCGGGCCGCCCCCCGCAAGCCATTGATGGGGCTTGGCGTCGGGCAGATTTGCGTTGCCGCGGCTGGGGGGCTTCAGTACACTTCGCGGCCCCGTCCTCGCCGCCTCCCGGCTTCGCAGGACAGTGGGTTGCCAATCTCGGGGTGTAGCTCAGCCTGGTAGAGCACTACGTTCGGGACGTAGGTGTCGCAGGTTCAAATCCTGTCACCCCGACCACATGTTCCTGCACCCTGCAGCAGTGCCGCCGGCGCGCAGGATTGCGCGCGCTTTGGCTGCTGCGGCCGGATCGCCGCCGAGTCCCTGCTCGATCTGTTCGCGGTATAGCTCCGCAGCGCGCGGCAACATTGACAGGACCCTCGCGTTCTCGCGTTCAGCCGGCCGCGCGTCGAGCAATTCGCGGCGCTTGGCCTCCGCGGTCGATACCAACCTGCAATTCGTCAGCCGTGAGGTCCGGGTCGCCGGCTTTCAGACGCTCGCGCAATCGGGCGATTCGAGCATCAAACACCTCGAGCTCGCGCGGCAAAGTCGCAACTCGTGCGGCGATCTGCCTTGTTCGCTCGGCATACGCCGCGCGCATTTCTTCGGCCATCCGCTCTACCCGCTGCGGCGCCAGAAGATCACGACGAACCCCACCCAGAATGACCCGCTCGATGGCATCCCGGCGGACGCGAATATGATTCGCGCACGCACCCCCGTTCCAGTGACCGCTGCAGGCGTCTTGGGCCGCCGACGCCGCTTGTGCTTGCCGCTGTCGGGATCACGTACAAACTGAGAGACATTCCACCGAAGTCTGCCGCAGTACAGTGGGTTCTTCAGAATCACGCGAACCGCCGAACCCATCCAGCCTTTGCAACGTCGTGTCTTGCGCTTCCAGGTCGACCCCGGACTCGGAATGCCGTGAGCGTTCACGCTGGATATAACTTCGTCGTGCCCGATGGGCGCGAACGAGAGTGCCGAGTTTTCCCCAACGGACCCAATGGCGCCGCTATAACGGCTACTGAAAGTCATCGAGGCGGACATTCGCGCCCAACGTTTGACAGGACGAGGGCAGTGGACCTTTTAGCAATCCCGGGGCAGCCATGCCCCGTGAAATCCTGCGGGAATTCGTCTGGGCAACCGTACTGTCGCGATCGGATCACTTTCGATATCCCGGCCCTCAAGGATTACCAAATCACTGGTATCGGTTGCATGGCGATAGACGCAGACGAGCAGCCACCCAGCGTCTTCGCTGGAAGCAGTGGGGCGCGACACGAATATCGGCTCGCTATTTTGGTCACCTTCGGGAACCCTATATCGCTGCTTCGCACCGCCCTCAAGGTCGTAGCGAACAACACCGCGAATCTCCGTGTTTGTTGGCTGCTCCGCAGCGTAGAGATACCGATAGGGACGACCTGTTCTGCCTTCGTTGATGCGTGGCAGCTCGATGCCGACGTCATCAAGCTGTCTTTCAGTAACTGTTCCCTTGTCAAGATCAATTAAGTAGCGCCACAGGACACCGAGGGGGCTGTCCTCGAAGCCTGCTCCACTGGAAGCGAGACGGAAGTACTCTGGGTATCGGACTACATCCAGAACGATAGTCGATTCATCTGCGTCGTACGCATTCGCCACATGCTGGATGAAGCATGGCGTTACGTCGAACCAGCGCATTTCGCCGCCGTGACGAGGAATGACGCCGAGCTGTGATTTTCGATCGTCGTGCCAGCGCAATGGCATGCGATAACCACGGGATAGCATCGAGAAATCGTACGTGACGCTAAGGTCAAGCAAGATACTGTAGGTGGCGGTGATCGCCATGTCGTGCATCATGGACGGAGACGGCATTTCGATTTCAACGTCGGCGCTTTGCGTTCCTTCCGAATCCGTCACCCCATAGCGCAACCACGGCCTTTCCCAGTGAGCCCGGAATGTCATCAGTTCGCCTGTCTGCGGATCAACTTTGGGATGGGCGGTCACGCCTCGTGCCAGTCCCATGTGACGACGGGTTGCTCCGAGGAAATCGAGTTCAGCCGTCATGGCGAGGGGAACGCCTCCTTCAGCCAGCGCCAATATTTCGCCAGCATGTTGGAGCACATTGACATTCGGGTTCGTATCGAGAAGAGAGAGTGCGATATCCGGAGCGTGCACACGCGCCCATCGCTGTGTGCGAGCCCAGCGGTTGCGATAGCCCGTTACACGCCCCTCCTGAAATGAGATTCCATGCAGCATCGCGTCTTCCGGCCACCAGGACAACACATCGGTCCCTTCGAAATGACCACGCAATGGGTTTGGGCCATTGCGCACCAATACACCGTTAAGATCCCGTGGGACTGTTCCTGTGACGGGTAGATCAACGAGGTCAATTTCATCGGCGACGGGTGCTGTTGCACCCGTGTTTAAGTCGATAGCGGTCACGTTTGTATCCTTTGGATCAGGGTGTCAACGGGGAGGCGTGGTGGTCATCCCCGAAAGCGAGCGCGATTGCGTGGTCGCGCACGTCATCGGGCCACGCGGCAACCAGTTCACGTAAGCGTGGCTGATCGTTCGCAAAGAGCGCGCGCGTGGCTTCTTCAAAACCGGGCATGTCTCCTGCCATGGCCGACATGAAATGGTAGGCACGCTCCTGCGCTTTACAGCATCTGTCTTTCTCCCCATGCGTTCGTCTCGCTTCTTCGACCAGTTTGCGCAGCGCTACGGAGGCACCACCGGGTTGTGTTGCCAGCCATTCCCAGTGGCGTGGCAGTAGGGTTACCTCGCGGGGTACCACGCCTAGCTTTGGACGCCCACGGCCGCGGGGCTCGCTAACACCAACGTTCTCGCCGACCGAGTCGGGAACGGGTTGAAGGGGACGCCCAGATCGTGCCGCCGCAGCACGCTGGTTGGTTGCCGTCGATTTAGCCAAGCGGGCCAGCATTTCTTCGTCTGAACCTCTCGTATCGATGTCGACCGAGCGTCCAGAGGTGTCATCGAAGATCAAGACAGGGCCGGCGGCGCCGCTTTCGATGGCCTGTTTGACTACTACGGCGACCGTTTGCAGCGGACCCGACGCAAGGCGCCGATGACCGCGGAAGGCCGTGTAGAAATTGGGGGGCGGGTCAGTCATCGCATTGGCCTGGAAGCTAGCCATCGGCACTTTATACCCGGATATAAATAGCCGTCAATAATATCCGGGTGTTAATCAATACACGGGCGCGCTCGATTCCTCGATTCAACCACAAGCCACTGATTTTGCGGATAAATGGCGCCCGATTGCTCATGATAAAGTCCATTGGTTGGGCGCTTACGAAAAGAGGTTTATGAGCGTAGTACTCGGTTTAAAGCTGGCGTTGGTTCCGTCGCTGATCGGCGGAGTCACTCTCGTTGGACGTCGCTGGGGGCCGTCTGTCGCAGGTTGGCTATCGGCGTTTCCTGTTG
>Ga0105247_10000120_pt1 | contig 76928 bp, 70 predicted proteins | sample KBSS24metaG_FD_81519 | JGI IMG/M metagenome (GOLD analysis project Ga0105247, IMG submission 81519) | Switchgrass rhizosphere microbial communities from Kellogg Biological Station, Michigan, USA - KBS S2-4 metaG | ecosystem: Host-associated > Plants > Roots > Rhizosphere > Soil | place... | reverse complement strand
TGGCAAGCTATGCAGTTTGTTTTGCAGAACTTGGTCAGCACGAAGTTTAGTATCGAACTCAACTAAAGTCACATGCTCAACAATCCCAGCAAGGTCAATTGCAGCTTCAACACCTGAGTTACCACCACCAATCACAGCAACACGTTTGCCTTTGAACAATGGACCATCACAGTGTGGGCAGTATGCTACACCACGGGTACGGTATTCTTGCTCACCTGGTACATTCATTTCTCTCCAACGTGCACCTGTTGAAAGGATCACTGTTTTCGATTCAAGTTTTGCACCATTTTCAAGTTCAATTTCAACCAGACCATTTATCGTTTGGTTCGCACCTGTGATTTTGCTAACACGTTGCAGGTTCATGATATCGACATCATATTCACGAACATGCGCTTCCATCTCGGCAGCAAACTTAGGACCTTGGGTCTTTTGCACAGAAGTGAAGTTTTCAATGTCCATGGTATCCATCACCTGACCGCCAAAGCGTTCAGCTACGATACCTGTGTTAATGCCTTTACGTGCCGCATAGATTGCAGCCGTTGCGCCCGCAGGACCACCACCAATCACCAATACATCAAAGGCATCTTTGGCATTCAGCGCTGCTGCATCTTTTTCAGCTGAGTTGGTGTCGAGTTTTGCCACAATTTCTTCAAGTGTCATACGACCTTGACCAATGTGTTCGTTGTCTTGGAACACCATCGGTACTGCCATGATTTTGCGCTGTTCCACTTCATCTTGGAAGAATGAACCGTCAATCATGGTTGCCGTGGTGTTCGGGTTATAAATCGCGATCAGGTTAAGCGCCTGTACCACATCCGGACAGTTATGACAGCTTAATGATACGAACACATCAAAGTTGGCTTTGAGGTTTAAGCCTTTAATCTGGTTGAGTACTTCATCAGATACTTTAGGTGCATAGCCAGACACCTGTAACAACGCCAAGATCAAAGATGTAAACTCATGGCCCATTGGTAAGCCTGCAAAGAATACACGAGGTTGTTCACCTGCTTTAGCGACACCAAAGCTTGGACGACGTGTATTGTTGCCGTCAAAACGGGCAGTCACTTTGTCAGAAAGTTCAGCGATTTCAGCCACTAATTCTTTAATTTGAGCCGCTTTATCTGATTGATCTAAAGCAGCCACTAATTCGATTGGACTTTCTAAACGTTCTAAGTAAGCTTTTAATTGAGTTTTAATGTTTTGATCTAACATCTGTTTTTACTCCAATGCATCCAAATTCTTTCAATAGATGCATAGTACGTTAAAACACAAAATAGGTGAAACAGTATGTTTTTATAGATTTAATCGGTTTTTTAGATTTTATTCTTATTTACTTCAAATCAAAAAAAGCCAACCTGAACTCATCCAGCGCAGGTTGGCAAACTGGTTAAACTAGAGTAACACCACGCCAAATACAGCCCCAGCAATCAAGACATGCAAGGGATGAACTTTTTTAATCAAAGATAATAAAGTTGCAATGACTACCATAAAGACAAGTAAAGTATTTATTGCCGCTGCCTCAGAAATAATCCACGCACTGGCAAGCACAGTTCCCACAGTGACAGGTTGTAAAGCAAGCTGTAAAACACGGCGCCATTTCTTATCTTTAAATTTTGACCAACCTCTCATTACAAATACAGTAATAATTGATGAAGGTAAAAATTTAGCAGTAGACGTTACCAATAGACCTGACAACCCAGCTACGTGCCATCCGACCAACGGTACAATCATCATGTTTGGACCAGGAGCCGCTTGAGCCATGGCAAACAAAGCACTAAATTCTTGTGCTGTCATCCAATGGTGAATATCAACCACTTGACGCTGCATTTCGGGCAAAATCGTATTGCCGCCACCAAATGCAATAAGAGACAATTGAGTAAAAATGATGGCTAAAGTAAGTAGAACTGCACCCATTACACACGTCTCCAAATAATAGTTGAATAAAGTGCCAACAAAATCAGCATGGTCAAAAGCAAAGATATTTTTAGAAAAGCAATACTGACAATTGCCGCCACAACAACACACATCGCTATTGGATTACGTAATAATGGTTTCAACATTTTTAAGCCAGTTGCCACCAGAAGCCCAGCTGCTGCTGCTCCAAGCCCTTCAAAAAGATGCTTAACCATTAAATTATCTTGGAACTGTTCATAGACATAATGTAAAAGTACAACAATTATCGTAGGCGCAAGGATCAAGCCAATCAGTGAACTTATTGCGCCACGGACACCGCGGAACTCCATGCCAATCGCAACAGATAAATTAATGATATTGCCGCCCGGTAAGAATTGACACAGACCAAGTAACTCAGTGAATTTTTCCGGCCTTAGCCACTGTCGTTGCTCTACAATGACTTTACGAGCTAAAGGCAAAACTCCACCAAATCCAATTAAACCTAATGTTAAAAAACCTAAAAATAACTCTATGCAGGTCGGTACGCTCTCCTTCTGCACAGCAATCTCAACATGGTTCATTTTCGTTACTTTTCACTTTATCTGACCAGCATAGAATGCTACTTTTATGATATATCTACAAATGCTTTTATTTTCGTTAACCATACTCTAAAGGTATTTCTATGCTAGATTTACATAAGCTTCATGCCTTTGTTGTGGTCGTTGAGGAAAGAAACATTACTCATGCAGCAAACCGACTATTTATTCAACAGCCCCCTTTAACACGCTTGCTCAAAAAACTAGAACAAGAACTTGGTACACAACTTTTAATCCGTCAACCTCGTGGTATTGAACCGACCGAAGCGGGCTTAGCCTTATTTAAAGAGGCACAGTTATTACTTGAGCATGCTAGGCATATCCCGAAGTTAGTTCAAAATGTGAGCCAAGGTAAAACTGGTCAACTGAATATTGGATTTACAAGTTCTGCAGGATTACACCCTCTCATCTCTTTATTACTACGTTCTTATCGGGAAATGTATCCTGCCGTGCAAACCAAACTTGAAGAAGCGGGTAGTCAGAAACAACTCGACTGGCTGTTATCGGACAAACTTGATGTAGCTTTTTTAAGAGCACCAGTAAGTCGTGATATTGGGCTTAGCAATATACATATATTGGATGAGCCTATGATTGTCGCTTTACCACTGGGTCATCCGCTAGCACAAAAAGATAAAGTGAATTTCCATGATCTATCAGAAGAGAATTTTGTTTTATATCGACGTTCCTCTGGTCAAGGTTTATACGACAATATTTTATATAGTTGCTATCAAGCGGGCTTTAGTCCACACATTATTCAAGAAGCACCTCGCCCTACAGCAACTTTAAATCTTGTGGCTGCGGGAATCGGTATTAGTATTGTGCCTGCATCAATGCATAATTTTTGGAATAATGAAATCGTGTATCGTGAATTTGACGATACAATGAAACCTAATGCTCCTATTTACTTGATTACAAGAGAAAATGAAAACTCTGCAAAAGTTTCAAACTTCATTGAATTATTGCAAAAACTTTTGCCAACAATTACCTAAGCTAAGTAGTGAGACAATAAAAAGTGCCGAATTAACGGCACTTGAATGAATCATTTTTAGCAACCCACTATTCAAATGAATGCTGCTATATTTTTTAAGAGTAATACTTTTTCTTTAACCACAGAGAAACCGAAACCAGTGAAATAAGCACAGGCACTTCAACCAATGGCCCAATGACTGTAGTAAATGCCACAGGTGATGCTAAACCAAAAGTTGCAATCGCAACCGCTAAAGCCAGTTCAAAATTATTTCCTGCTGCAGTAAATGAAATAGCCGCTGTACGTGGGTAATTATTTCCCATACGTTTACTCATAAAGAAGCTAATGAAGAACATCACCACAAAGTAAATCGTGAGTGGAACAGCGATAAGCAATACATCTAAAGGTAAACTCACCACATCGCCACCTTTTAGACTAAACATAGCAACAATAGTAAAAAGTAATGCAATCAAACTGATTGGACTGATTTTTGGCAGAAACTTGGTTTGATACCAATCTAAACCTTTTGCTTTAACTAAAACCAAACGGGTTAAGAAACCCATTAAAAATGGAATACCCAAGTAAACTAAGACAGCATGGGTAATGGTCCAGAAATCGACATTAATAACCTGTCCTGCTACACCAAAATATGGTGGCAAAAAGGTTAAGAAAAGCCATGCATAGGTGCTAAAGAATAAAATTTGGAAAATACTGTTAAAAGCAACTAAAGCAGCAACATATTGATTATCGCCACATGCCAAACCATTCCAAACTAATACCATTGCAATACAACGGGCTAACCCAATTAAAATAAGGCCCGTCATATACTCTGGATAGTTATGTAAGAAAATAATCGCAAGGATAAACATTAAAACTGGAGCAATAATCCAGTTCTGTATCAACGATAAAGCCAAGGTTTTTTTATCTTTAAATACTTCTGGTAGCGTAGCATAATCTACCTTTGCTAAAGGCGGATACATCATCAAAATTAAACCGATTGCGATTGGAATATTAACGTTATCTACACTTAACTCATTTAAAGACACAGATGCCTGAGGAAAGAAAACTCCAATGGCTAAACCTAAAGCCATTGCAATGAAAATCCATAGCGTCAGGTTTCGATCTAAAAATGAAAGCCCTTGTCTGGTCATGTTCTACTCGAAGAAAGAATTGATTAATTTTGTTCAATACACAAATGATTAATGCACCTATGCTAGAAATCCGAATTTTTAAGACAGAAATCTAAGAAGATTAATCACAGCACGTTGTAGTGATGAAAGGCTGATCTTGTTGCTTTACTCTTGTCTCACTCTCGTCATTTTCTATCACCCTTAAAATAACTAAAGCCCAGACAGGTAAATCAGGATTTAAGCTGTAATAGACCCACTGTCCTTTTCTTTCATCCAGTAATACACCATGAGTTCTTAATAAGGCTAAGTGTCTAGAGATTTTCGGTTGGCTCAACTCAAGCTGTTCTGTTAGTTCACAAACACAAATATTTTGTTTGCTTAAAACTAATTTAAGAATGTTTAACCGAGTTTGGTCAGATAGACATTTAAAGAAATCGACTTGGTTGATCATGTTAGCAACAATTCATATTCGTTATTGCAAATATACGGATATCCATATATAAATGCAATATCTTAATTCAATGAATAATTATCATGGCGGAACTAGTGAAGATTTACCATAACCCAGCATGTGGCACATCGCGCAATACATTGGAGCTTATTCGTCATGCGGGGGTTGAGCCTATAGTGATTGAATATTTAAAAACACCACCAAGTAAAGATGAGCTGATTCAACTCATTAAGGATTCAAACTTAACTGTACGAGAAGCCATTCGTAAAAATGTTGATCCCTATAAAGATTTAGAGTTAGAACAAGACCATTGGACCGATGAGCAGTTAATTGATTTTATGGTTGAGTACCCAATTTTAATTAATCGCCCATTTGTGGTTACACCAAAAGGCACACGTCTTTGCCGCCCTTCTGAGCTTGTACTTGATATTCTAGATTCACAAAACTTAGGCTATTTTGCAAAAGAAGATGGTGAAGTAATCATTGATGATCAAGGTCGTCGTATAAAGTAATTGAAGACATTAATAAATAAAAAAAGCTAAATGGCGTGACACCATTTAGCTTTTTTTGAATAAAGCGGGTTAAAAATAGGATTTGATAAAAGGAAGAATTTGCTCTCCTATTACCATGCCTAATAATCCGACTAACGCAACAAGAGGTGGAGCTGGTGACTTAACATTTAAAACATAATATAAGACACCAACAAGCAATCCTACAGCCAAAGATAACAAGTACATTTTCATCGTACATACCTTAGAGAATCAAGCCATTTTAAGAGGCAGGTTCTCACACTATTTTATTTAAAATGCAAAACAAGAACACCCGAGTGCACCCCAAAAAGATTTTTTGTCCTTATCATTTACAGGAACATCAAGCATCCATGAGTGGCTATGTCCATGCATGCCACAACTGCTGGCACATTCACACAATGCACTTTGTGACTGTAATGATTGATTAGAAGGTGCATTACGGTTTTCGGATAACCGCCACTGACCACCAAAGCGTTTTACTGGTGACCATGTTGGAGATGCTGGTGGTAACGGCGGATCGTCTTGCTTAAACTCCGCTCCTGCATATACAACTTTTCCGCCTAAAACAGTGAGTACAGACTCAATCCATTGGATATCATCTGCTTCAACTTTGAAATAGTCGTCGGACAGTACGACCAGATCGGCAAGTTCCCCTGCAGTGAGTGAACCTTTGACATCTTTTTCACCTGAAAACCATGCAGAACCTTTGGTCCAGAGATTGAGTGCTGTTTGACGATCTAATAGATTTTTTTCATCATAGAGTGGCAAACCACCAACTGTTTTACCAGTACTTAGCCAATACAAACACACCCAAGGGTTATAGGATGCAACACGAGTTGCATCTGTCCCCGCACCGACAGGAACACCAAGTTCTAACATTTTCTTGACGGGTGGCGTTGCCTGCGCGGCTTCGGCTCCATAGCGTTTTACGAAAATTTCGCCTTGATATGCCATACGGTGTTGAATAGCAATACCGCCCCCTAATGCACCAATACGTTCAATATTGCGCTCAGATACGGTTTCGGCATGATCAATAATAAATCGGGTTGCAAATGGCTGCTTTGAATTTACTTTTTCAAATACATTAAGCAGTCGATTAATACTTTCATCATAGGTTGCATGAATACGGAATGGCCATTTCTTCTCAGATAAATGCTCTACAATGGCTTCGAGTTCACCTTCCATTTTTTCTGGTAAATCAGGTCGTGGCTCATAGAAATCTTCGAAGTCACCCGCTGACCAAGTCAGGTTCTCACCCGCTCCATTCATTCTAAATAATTCATCACCATCGCCCGGAAATGTCATTTCTGTCCAGCGGCGATAATCATCAAGCTCTTGACCTGCCTTTTGAGCAAATAAGTTGTAAGCAATTCGAACTGTCATTTGATTTTGATCATGTAATTGCTTAATCACATCATAATCTTCAGGATAGTTCTGCCCACCACCACCCGCATCAATTGCAGAAGTAATGCCTAATCGGTTCAATTCACGCATGAAATGACGAGTTGAATTGACTTGATCTTCAACTGGCAGTTTTGGTGCTTTACCTAAGGTCGAATATAAAATCATAGCGGATGGAGTTGCGAGCAATAGACCTGTTGGTTCACCCTTTTCATCTCTTACAATCTTGCCACCCGGTGGATCTGGAGTGTCTTTATTAAAGCCTAATACATTAAGTGCAGCTCGGTTCAACAAGGCGCTCGCATATAAATGTAAAACGAAGACTGGTGTATCAGGTGCAGCTTTATTAATTTCTTCAATAGTCGGTAGACGCTTTTCGGCAAATTGAAATTCGGTCCACCCACCCACCACACGAACCCATTGTGGTGCCGGAGTATTATCTGCTTGCTCTTTAAGTAAGCGTAGAGCATCGGCTACAGAAGGTACACCTTCCCAGCGCAGTTCCATATTGTAATTGAGGCCACCACGAATAATATGCAGATGGCTGTCATTTAGACCAGGTATAACGCGACGACCATTTAAGTCTACAACTTTGCTTGTGGGTGTTGCGAGCTTCATAACCTCATCATTTGTACCCGTACGTACGACTTTACCATCTGCAATCGCAATTGCTTGTACTTCGGGATTCTGAGAATCTAGTGTTGTGATTTTACCGTTTATGAGTATGAGGTTTATTTCGGTCATTCTGAACTCCATTCTTGTGAATTATCGTTCTAAAAAATAAAGGCATATCTGTATTAATATCGCTTAAATATTGAATACTAGACATGCCTTTACCTAAATAAGTACTATTTTATTTTGCAGGAACAGGTGCAAGTACTTCGTGTTTTGATGTTGTACGCTCAGGCGCCTTATGTACCATCGTATAGGCATAGTCAACGCCCATACCATAAGCACCAGAATGCTCACGTACAATCGCCATAACTGCATCATATGTATCGCGGTGTGCCCAATCACGTTGCCATTCAAGTAATACTTGTTGCCAAGTTACTGGCACAACACCTGCTTGAATCATACGCTGCATAGAATAATCGTGTGCTTCTTTCGATGTACCACCTGATGCATCTGCAACCATATAAATTTCATAATCACCTTCAAGCATGGCACCAAAAGCAAAGGTGTTATTACACACTTCAGTCCATAAGCCTGAAACAATTACTTTTTTGCGATTATTTTTTGCAAGCGAATCACGTACTTTTTGGTCATCCCATGAATTCATTGAACTGCGTTCTAGTAGTGGCGCATCTGGAAATACATCTAAAAGTTCTGGATAGGTATGACCAGAGAAGCTTTCAGTTTCAACCGTAGTAATCGTAACTGGAATATTGAATGTTTTTGCAGCTTTTGCTAGACCAACAGTATTATTCTTTAATACTTGACGATCTATTGACTGTACCCCAAAAGCCATTTGCGGCTGGTGATCAATAAAAATAACCTGACAATTCGTTGGTGATAGTTGTTCTAAAAGTGACTTATTCATGAGTAAATTCCTTATGAGTAATGCATTGAAATCGCTTACTGGTCATTATCAAAACAGATAAAAATGTAAAAGGATAGAGAGTAAAACGGCACGAATCTGTATCCTGTACGAATACAATAAAAACAATGATTGCTTTTTAATTTTTATAGTTTAATCATTGATATATATTTTTTTAACTTTCGCTTATCCATGGATCGATTAGACTGTATTTCCACTTTTGTAAGTGTCGTAGAACATGGGAATTTTAGTAGTGCCGCCCGAGCTCTCGATATTTCACGTGACTTAGTTGCCAAACGTGTTTGCTACCTCGAAAATGACCTAAAAACAACGCTTTTAAACCGAACCACAAGGCAAATGAACCTAACCTCTTGTGGGGAAAAATTCTACCAACACAGTAAAGTGATTTTAAGTGAGTTCGAATGGGCTGCCTATGAAATTAGTTATAACCAGCAGTACCCTGAAGGCGAACTCAAGCTCAATACGCCAATGTCTTTTAGCAATATTTTTCTTCAAAACATCATTTCAGATTTTATGGAAAAATATCCAAGTATTAAAATTGATTTGTTCATGACAGATCAGCTATTGGACATGAATAATAATAAATTTGATTTAACATTACGTATAGATGGTTCACCACCAAGTCTGGCAAATAGTAAAATATTAAATACCTATCAACGTTATCTATATGCAACACCTGAGTATTTTACACAACATGGTTTACCAACTTCGCTAGAAGAACTTAAAGAACATAAATTTCTGATTTACTATCAAGATAGTCGACATAAGAAATTGATTTTCCAAAAAGATCAAAAGGAAGTGTCCTTTAATTGCTTCCCCGTAATGACCTGTAATAATGGTGAATTATTATTAGATATGTGTTTAAAAGATCACGGTATCGTCTTTCTTCCAGAGTTTATTGCGGAGCCTTACTATAAAGAAGGCAAATTACAGAAATGTTTGGAGGACTACACCAGTCAGCCACTTCACCTATATGTCACATGGCCAAATCGTAAAATTTTATCGAAAAAAGTAAAACTATTTATCGATTTCCTGACGCAACAAATCATTTCTACAAAATAAATCAGTTTGGCCTTTTCTAGAAGAGAAGGCCTAAATTATTGAGATGAGCTATTTTGAGAGATTTCAATTTTTTGATGCTTAAACAGGTTTAATAAATTTTGCTCAGGTACTTCAGAAGTACGGTCTTCAATGAGAGTTGTGGCGTAATTTTCTAAATGTGCTTCCATGAGCGAACTTGCAAGTTCCTCATTGCCCTGCTCAATCGCATCTAAAATAGCGCGATGCTCATCTGCCGAACAATTATTATGTTTTGGAATTTCATAAAGGCCAATTAATAAGGAAGTTCTCGCAATGAGCGTCTGTAAATAATTGGTCATAATACTGTTCTGATTCGCTTCGATCAGTTTTAAGTGAAATGCTCCAGAGAGCTTAATCCACTCTCCCCAATGCCCAGATCTACGTTCCTGTTCTTCTTGATCGACCAATACCCTTAAGGCATTTAATTGAAGTGTTTTCGATTTTTGTGCCAGTTTTTTTACAGTGGCAATTTCCAACATACTACGTGCTTCAAAAACTTCTTTGGTTTCTTCCACACTATGTCTAGAAATAAATGCACCTTTATTAGGTTGAATTTCAATGACTTTATCATGTGCAAGTTTTACAAAAACTCGTCTTAGCACCCCTCGAGTAACGCCAAATGCCTGACATAAAGGAGCTTCAATCAAACGAGTTCCGGGTGTGAGTTGTCGGTTCAAAATAGCATCAACAATTGCATTATAAATATGCGTATCAATTTCATCATTGCTCAATTCTAGGGCTTTTTGTGGCGCAAGCGATGTCATTGATCTCTCCGTTATTCTTTAACTCACTATTTATATCATATTGATATGCATTAATAATCGAAGTATTACAAGCCTAGTTTGAAACTTTTTGGCTATTTCGCTAGATAACTCGATTGTCTACCTATCAGGGATTTTTTCTAAAAAAGAACGCTAACTTTATAAATTTACTTTATTTAATCTACGCTGCATTCTCCATATTTTAATTCACTATTTCACTTTTACTTATATTTATCTCTAAAAAGACCAGTCTTATCAGTAGAACTGGCATAACTTTTGCTCAATAGAATTGTGCACAATCTAAATAATCAATTGTGCACAATCTTAATTTCATTCTTTTAGTCAGATGTAAAAACTGCTGAAGAAAGTACCCCGCCCATCATAGGGAAGTGAGTATTCAAGATGAATAATACTGAAGCAATAATTAAACCTTCTTACGATGCAAAACTAACTAATCAAGATTTAGCTCCTTTAAAAAAACAAAAATGGGGTGCTTACAATATTTTTGCCTTTTGGATGTCTGATGTTCATAGCGTTGGTGGTTATGTCATGGCCGGAAGCCTTTTTGCTCTTGGACTCAATAGCTGGCAGGTACTTATATCATTACTCATTGGCATTGCCATAGTTCAGTTTTTTTCGAACCTCATTGCCAAATCTAGCCAACAAACCAGTGCTCCCTATCCTGTCATTTGTCGGGCTACCTTCGGTGTACTTGGAGCAAATATTCCTGCTGTTATTCGAGGTTTGATTGCCGTTGCTTGGTATGGCATTCAGACTTACTTGGCATCAAGTGCATTCTTATTGGTTATTTTAAAATTCTTTCCAGAGTGGTCAATTTACGCCGATGTTTCAAGCCACGGATTTCTTGGACTCTCCTATTTGGGATGGGTTGGCTTTATGCTGCTTTGGTTATTACAAGCTATCGTTTTTTGGTCTGGCATGGAGAGTATTCGTAAATTCATCGACTGGGCGGGTCCAGTGGTCTACATCGTGATGTTTGCCATGGCAGTATGGCTGATCTGGAAAGCAGGATGGCAAAACATTGATTTAAATTTGGGCGGTGTCCAATACAGCGGTTCCGAGGTCGTGCCTGTTATGATCGGAGCGATTGCTCTTGTGGTTTCATATTTTTCAGGTCCTATGCTGAACTTTGGTGACTTCGCTCGTTATGGCAAAAGTTTTAGTGCCGTTAAAATGGGCAACTTTCTTGGCTTACCGATTAACTTTTTAGGCTTTTCATTACTTACTGTAGTTTGTATTGCAGCAACCTTACCAGTGTACGGCAAACTCATTACAGACCCTGTCGAGATGGTCGGCAAACTGGATAATACCTTTGTGGTGATTTTAGGCAGCTTGACCTTAATGATTGCCACGATCGGAATTAATATTGTGGCTAACTTTGTTTCACCTGCCTTTGATTTTTCTAATGTTTCACCAAGTAAAATTAGCTGGCGTATGGGCGGAATGATTGCAGCTGTAGGCTCAATTTTTATTACCCCATGGAATCTGTTTAATAACCCTCAAGTCATTCACTACACTATTGATATTCTAGGTGCATTTATCGGCCCCCTTTTTGGTGTACTTCTAGCCGATTTTTATCTCGTTAAAAAACAAAAAATCGTGGTAGATGATTTATATACCTTAGACCATAAAGGATTGTATTGGTATAGAAACGGTTATAACCGCTCTGCTTTTTATGCCTTAATTCCAGCTTCATTAATTCCTGTTTTATGCGTGCTTATACCGCAACTGTCTGCTCTTGCTAATTTCACATGGTTTATTGGTATGGGGTTCGGTTTCATCATCTACCGATTTCTTAACCAACCGCTTGTCCATGTTAAATCGGCAATGACTAAGGTAAAAGTACAATGAAAATTAAAATTATTAATCCCAATACTACTCAAAGCATGACAGACAAAATTGCTGCTTCTGCACATACAGTTGCTGGTTCTGATACTCAAATTATTGCAGTGAGTCCTCAGATGGGTCCTGCAACGATTGAAAGTTATTATGATGAAGCCCTAAGTGCAGTAGGTGTGCTGGAGGAAATTCGCCAAGGTGAACTTATAGGTATAGATGCTTATATTATTGCCTGTTTTGGTGACCCTGCGCTTTATGCTGCCCGTGAAATTACGACAGCACCTGTGATTGGGATTGCCGAAGCAGCTATGCGAACTGCGAGTTATGTAAGTACTGGGTTTAGCGTGGTCACAACCTTACAGCGTACGGTTAATATGAGCTGGCATCTGGTTCATCGCTATGGAGCTACGCCATTTTGCAAAAATGTTCGAGCTTGTGACATTGCCGTTGAAGAATTGGAGCTTCCTGACTCAAATGCCTATCGGACCGTACGAGATGAGTGCAAGAAAGCGCTTGATGAAGATAAAAGCGATGCAATTGTTTTGGGCTGTGCAGGTATGAGTGATTTATGTCTAAAGCTGCAAAATGAATTAGGAGTTGTTATTATTGACGGCGTAACAGCAGCAGTTAAACAAGCTGAAATGTTAGTTCAGTTAAATTTAAAAACCAGCAAAGTTGGCGATTGGGCCTTACCTCCTGTGAAAAATTACACAGGCATATTGTCGGGTTTTGGGGAGCAATAAAAATAGACTATTGTTTCAATTCCAACTCAAAACGCTGCATTGGAATTGAAACAAAAAATAATTAAAAGAATTAAACTTCGGCTAACTCTGGCTGTTGTTCTTCTTTATAAAATGGCACATCACCATTAATGGTTGCACGGTGCATAATTCGATGTGCATCGCCATAATCAAATAATGCTTTATGTTGCGTACAACGGTTATCCCAAATGGCGATATCACCATCTTGCCACTTCCAACGCAAATGAAACTGTTCTTTCGTTGCATGTTCAAACAAGAAATTGAGTAATTGCTCACTTTCTTGTTCAGATAACTCATTAATTTGAGTGGTAAAACCTTCACTCACAAATAAGAGTGGTTCACCCGTAACTGGGTGCGTACGCACCACTGGGTGAACCACTGGTGGGTTACGTTTAAATGTCTGCAAAAGCTTTTCACGTTCTTCTTCGTTATGGGCAAAACGCTCAAGTGGAAAAGACTTACGAATATCGTGTGTTGCAGTTAAGCCACGTAATTTTTGCTGTAGTTCAAGCGGAAGCCCTTTAAAAGCTGCTGTATTACTCGACCACAACGTATCACCGCCTACAGGTGGAATTTTAATGGCTTGCAACACACAACCTAAAGGTGGATTTTTACTAAAAGTCACATCTGTGTGCCAAAGTTCATTATCACGCAAATCTTGTTTCCAACTATCGAGCACCATCACTTCAGGTACATCTTCAATTGAAGGATAAATCGGGTGCACATGTAAGCTGCCAAAACTACGTGCCAAGTCTGCTTGTGCTTGCGGTGCTAATTGTTGCTTTCGAAAAAAAATGACTTGATAATCAAGCAAAGCCTGCTGGATTTGTTGCGTTGTCTGTTCATTTAACGCATTCAAATCGATATCGTGAATAATTGCGCCAATGGTAGGCTTGATCACTTCAATATTTAAGTTTGCTACTACTGTATTCATCTTCTTTATTACAACTGCTGACCATACCAAGGAGAAAACTGTTTTTGTAACCAACGTAAAAACAGCTCAAAACTAACTGCGACAATCGCAATCACAATAATGCCCAGAATTACCGTATCGGTAATTAAAAACTGTGCTGCCGATTGCACCATAAAACCAATACCACGGTCTGCTGCAACCAGTTCTGCTGCAACCAATGTTGACCAACCCACCCCAAGACCAATACGAATGCCGGTAATAATATGGGGTAAAGCTGTTGGCAAAATGACATGCCAAAATACTTGTGACTGACTTGCCCCTAGCGACAACGCAGCACGTTCACGATTAAGCTGATGGCTTAACACACCATGCGCACTACTAATAATGACAGGCGCCAAAATCGACAAGAAAATCAAAAGCACTTTAGTCGTTTCACCAATACCAAACCAAATCACGAGTAATGGCAAATAAGCTAACGGTGGGATTGGACGTAATAACTCAACCAAAGGATCTAGAACAGCTCGAACCCATTTGTTTAGTCCCATCCATAAACCCAGCGGAACACCAATCACTACAGCAGCAATCAAAGCTAGAAATACACGTGAAATGCTGGCTGCCAAGTGTTGCCACAAAGTAGCTTTCATAAAGCCTTCTTGGCTGACCGATATAAATTTTTGCCATACTGCCTGTGGGCTAGGTAAAAATAGTTCAGGTACAACATGCAAAGCTGTAATGAGAAACCAAAGCGCAACAACGCTTGCAACACTAATAATGCTGACCGCCAAAGTTCGATGCTTCTCAAAAAATGACGATAGAAATGAAGCATTTTCTGGTTGCACATCTGGCTTAAGTTTTAGCCCTGCTTTGTCATATTCATAGACGTTATCTTTAATGCTCATGTGCTTAACGCCTCCTTACCGCTTTGTTTTTGTGCCCTTAAACTTTCAAATAGCTGTTCTCTGAGCTGAATAAATTGAAGATCCGACTTGATTGAGCGAATAGACTCGCCCTGACGATATCGATTAGCAAAATCAAGATTTAAAGTTTCTACGATTTTGCCTGGATGCGCGGTCATCAACACCAGTTGATTGCTGAGCAACAATGCTTCTTCAATATCATGTGTAATTAAAAAGAAGCTTTTATTTTGCTGAATCCATAAATCGAGCACCAACTGCTGCATGTTTTCACGCGTAAAAGCATCGAGTGCTGCAAAAGGTTCATCTAATAAGATAAACGGCGCATGGCTGATCAAAGCTCTGGCAATACCAACACGTTGTTTCATACCACCGGAAAGTTCCCAAATGTTCGCTTTTTCAACGTGGCCTAAACCCACAATTTTTAAAATTGCGTTCACTTGTGTGTCGATATCTGCGCGCTTTAAACCTTTTAACTGCAAAGCGAAGCCAACATTATCTGCAACATTCAACCAAGGAAGTAATGCATGATCCTGAAACACGACAGCGCGGGTTACATCTGGTCCATTTACCACTTCATGATTTACAAGTACATCACCTGAACTCGGCTTTTGAAACCCTGCCAAGATATTAAGCAAAGTTGTTTTACCGCAACCTGACTCACCTAAAATGACAGTTAAAGAGCCTTCTTCAATTTTCAGGTTAATGTCTTGTAGAACTGGCTTTTGCTGTTTCGGAAAAGTCAGATGAATATGTTTGGCTTCTAATACACTCATGACAACTCCTTAAGGCTGCAAAAATGAAGAGTTCACATTGCCTTTATAATCGGCTTTTAGTTGATCGACTTTGCCCTGACCTTTTAAGAACTTCGCTGTATCAAAAATATTTTGCGCAAATTCACCATCTAACGTTTGTTTTTGCTGAGCGTGGTCAAGGTAAATATTTCCACCTAATAAAAGCGGGATATCTTTTGGATCAGAGCCTGTGAGCTGCGCAATTTTTTGCACGTTATCGGCATCTTTAACATAAGAGGCTGGATCTTGATTATATTTTTCAAGCTGCTCAAGCGTAGTTTTAACAAAAGCTTTTAAGAAATCAGGATTTTTCTCTGCAAAATCTTTACGCACAACCCATAAGTCATAAGTTGGAGCGCCCCATTCACCCACTTGTTTTGAATCGGTTAAAACTGTGCCAGATGCCTTAGCTTTACTTAAAGCAGGTTCCCATACATAAGCAGCATCAATATCACCACGTTCCCAAGCAGCTGAAATTTCAGGTGGACGCAAGTTAATAATTTTTACTTTGTCTTCTGGAATGTTCCAATGTTTAAGTGCAGACAAAAGGCTGTAATGGGTTGTTGAAACAAACGGTACAGCAATGGTTTTGCCAATTAAATCTTGAGGCGTTTTAATGCCCGATTTATTGTTTACTACCAAAGCTTCAGATGCACCAAGTTTTGACGTAATTAAGAATACCTCAATTGGTAAATCACGGCTTGCCGCAGCAGCAAGCGGGCTTGATCCGAGATTACCAAGCACAACATCACCTGAAGCGAGTGCATTTACAACATCTGAACCCGCATCAAATTTTTTCCATTGGATGTTTCGCTGGCTATGTTTTTCATAGTCTCCATTGGCCTGCGCAACTTTGCTTGGGTCAACCCCTGTTTGATAAGCAATAACAACAGGTTTGCTGTCACGAACTGATGCACTTGTATTATTGTCTTTCTTATTTTGCCATACGATAAATGCAACAATTGCGACTACAACAATTGCCGTGATAATCAACGGTTTGGTCTTAGTGCTCATAATTTCATGATCTTTCAATAATATAAGCTCATGGTATGCAGCTGGCTTTATAATGAAAAATAAAAAAATATGAGTTGCTTATCTAATTTTTGTAAATAACTTTTCCTTATAAGTTTTTATCTTTTGGTAAAAAGCAAATATCAAACAAACTTACAGATTAGCGGTAAAATTAAAATACTTATATATCAATAATTAAAAACGATATTCAAAAAACACATGATGAGAAAAACCTGACACACCTACTCTAATTATTTTATCCTACTCATTTCGTCATTTTTATTTTTGCTTATCGCATCCAGAATTTTGCATCCAATTAATTTTGATTATTTTATATAAAGTACAGATTTTATTATCTTTTTATCTTAAATCTTCTGCAAATATTGAGATTTGGACAAATCTTTTTCTGGTTTATACATGAGGAAAATTTAATTTTTATTTTTAAGAGGAGAAAGAATCTTTTGTTTAAACATCCCACAACTTTCAAAAAAATATTCATCGCGACGACTTTGATTACATTAAGCCTCTCAAGTCATGCAGCGCTCACCTTTGGCAATGCTGAAGAAGGTCAACTTAAAGTGAGTGGTACTGTTCGGGCTAAATATGTTTATGATTTTGACTCTGAACCCACTACCAGTAAATTTTCCTTTAATGACGCGGTATTATGGCTAGATTACAACTCCCCGAAATGGATTGGCCGTCTGGATTATCGGATTTATGAATATTACGGGCGTTTAGGCGATGCCAATTGGCTTACCGATGCGTGGTTAGGTTATAAAATTAATGACAACAGTAAAATTATTGCGGGCTTAAACCCAGTTCCTTTTGGCTTGGGCCGCTTTTGGGGAAATACTTATTATTTAGGGATTGCGAATAGCGCAGGTTGGGAAGATGTACATAACCTTGGCGTAAAATATGATTTCAATGATGGAATCAATGAAGCACAACTCGCCTTTTATCCTACCGATGGTGGCACCTATAGAGGTAAAAGCAAAGACTCGAGTCGATTTAGTATCAACCCTGTCAATGCGGATGACTCAGTACCACAAGGTACCAATACTAAAGAAAAGAACTCGATTGTTGTTCGCGGTGCCCACACCTTTAAAAATGTTTTAGGGCAAGAAAATTTCTCTACTCAACTTGGCGCCTCCGCATGGTATTCCACTATTGAAAATAAGCGTTCAGGGCAAGATGGCGATCGCCAAGTCTATTCAGTTTTTAGCAATACCAATTATAACCAATGGAATTTACAACTTTTAGCAGGTTATCAAGATATTGATAATGCCGACAACCAATATAAAGATCACCTGACTTTGGGCGGTTTCGATTATTCATTTAATTCAGCAACCAAAGGTCAGATTTATTCGGCCGAACTGAGCTATTTATTTCCTCAGCAATTTGGCCCGATTACCTCTGTTCGTCCGTATTTAAACTATAGCTCTTATCGAAAAGAACAAGATGGCTTTAAAGACTCTACCCGTTTTATTCCGGGCATTGCCTTTAACTATCAAAAACTGACGGTACAAGCCGAGTTGCTGATGGGTAAACACGATCCATATTTAGGAGATAGTGAAGGCCTTGCAGCTGGTGGAACCAATGATAAATGGAACAAAAAAGCGTTTGTAATTTTTGCTTATTACTTCTAACTCTAAAAATAAAGGCCAACATCTGTTGGCCTTTATTTATCTAAAAATTTAAATTCGCTCTAATCAATTACTGGTGAATTATTAACGGGAATTTCTGGGCCAGATTCATCGATTATATCGACATCTTGAGCGGTAGGCTCAAATTTAATAAGCAACCCAATCACAATTAAAGGAATAAATGCAAAGATAGAAATAATCAGGTACACATCGGTTTTATATCCCGCCATCCAGATCGGTAAAACAAACAAAGCAATTGCTTGAGCTACACCCGTTACTGCACGGTTAAAGCCAACACCAACGCCACGAATCGAAGCAGGATAAGCCATGGTTGGATAAACCATCATTTGCGCCCCAGGTCCAAAGCCTTCAGCAAAAAGCCAAAGCCCGAGCATGCCAATTGCGGTGTAGAGTAAGAAGCTATTACCGGGTTCGCCAATTAATGCCAGCGCAATAAGGGCAATGAACTGGAGTAAAAAGCCTGTAAGTAAGACATGACGAGATTTGAATCTACTGGCAACAAATACCCCTAACAGCCCACCCGTAAATGCAAACAGTAAATTGAGTCCAAGTGTAGTGGTAATGGTCGTCAAAACATCTGTGTGAAAAAACCGTGTCAAAATCGAAGGTAAAAAGAAAGCAATTGTGGTGTACTGAAATGCCACCGAAATATGAATCACAATTGCCACTATCGTTCTTGGCAAATAGGTTTTATTAAATAAAACTGCAAAACCCTCGCGCTTTTTCTTTTCAGCGGTTCTTTCTACTTTTTCGACTGTAGCGACTGCATTAATTGCATAGGACTCTTGTAGAACTTTAGCTGCACCTTTTAAATCGCCTTGGTTTGCAAGCCAGATTGGTGACTCAGTTAAATATTTACCGCGAATAAAAATAATGAGTAACGCTGGCACTGCTCCAAAAATTAAAGATGCTCGCCATAACCAGTTGCTATGTTCAGGGGGTAAAAGAAAGTAAAGCGCCAAAACCAGACCAAAACATACTGAAGAAGCGGCATACCACATTGGGCACCATGCAGCTAAACGAGCCGCTTTGTTGCTACTACCGTTAAATTTGGAGAACTCAGATAAGTATGACATTGCAACAGGCAGATCAATACCGACACTAATCCCCATAATAAATCGGGCTAAAATCAAAACCCAGACATTGGGTGCAAAGCCTGCGACAATTGCAGCAATGACAAAGAGCACCATATCCGCCATAAAGACCCGATAACGGCCGATTTTATCTGTCAACCAACCACCAATTAGGTTACCGACTATCGTTCCGCAGACAATTGCTGAAGCCACGACACCTGTCATCACAGGGCTTAAAGAAAACTCTGAGATGACTTGCTCAATACCAAAGGACAGCGTTGTTAAATCATAGGCATCAATAAACACCCCAATTAGTGCCAACCAAATAACTTTATTCGACTTACCCTTTCCTGCAAATTTGGAAATTAATTGTGAAACATCATCGGGAGATTTTATTTCATAACGATGGTTATGATCGAGTTCTTGTGTGCTCACTTAATAATTCCTGAATTTTAATAACAGAAATAAAATAATGATTATTCACATAATACAAAAACAAATTAATCTGATGTTTTAATCTAAATTATAGAATTATCTTTTCATTATTAACTCAGCAGTAAAACCGATATAAAAAGACAAAATAAAAGCTGGTATTAACCAGCTATTTATTTAAAGGCTTTGCAAAATATTAACTCGCCTCAGCAAGTTTTAATTCTTTTAGATTACGATATTTTGCACCACGATGATTTTCAGGTAAATATGGCCCTGCACCGAATAATTTTTCTCTTAATGTTCCTTGTGTATATGAAGTTTGGTATACCCCACGCTTTTGCAACTCTGGAACAATAAACTCGACCACATCAGCAAAGGTTTGATGAGCCAGAATGTACGCGAGGTTAAAGCCATCAATATCGGTATCTTCAACCCATTGCTGCAAAGCATCTGAAACTGTTTCTGCTGAACCCACCAATACTGGCCCATTACCACCTAAGCTGTTCCAGTTTGCAATTTCCTCAATAGTCCAAACACGCTCTGGATCTGCATTCACATAAGAGTCTAGTAAAGATTGAATTGCATTGGTTTGAATATATTCAACTTTATCAGTCGGTTGATATTGTGAAAAATCGACACCAGACCAGCCAGACAGCAACGTTAAAGCGCCATCATAGCTTCCATAGCTTTGATATTCTTTAAACTTGGCTTGAGCTTTTGCATCTGTTTCATCAGTTACAATCGACAAAAGTGCGTAAATTTTAACTGAGTACGGGTCTCGGCCTTCTTGAGCCAATTTTTGGCGAATGCCTTGCACCACTTTTTTTGTGGCAATTTTAGACGGGGCTGCTATGAATACACACTCAGCATTTTGACTCGCAAACTTCTGCCCACGTGAGGATGCTCCTGCTTGGTAAAGTACTGGTGTTCGCTGCGGTGATGGTTCACAAATATGGATGCCTGGTACAGTAAAGTATGTACCTTCGTGCTGAATTGGATGCACTTTTTTATGGTCAGCAAAGATACCGTTTTCACGGTCACGCAGTACCGAACCTTCTTCCCAAGAACCTTCCCAAAGTTTGTAAAGGACTTCTAAATATTCATCAGCAATATCATAACGATTGTCATGATTAACCTGAGTTTTTAGGCCTAAGTTTTTTGAACCACTTTCCAAATAAGAAGTCACGATATTCCATCCGACCCGCCCTTTGGTTAAATGGTCTAGCGTGCTAATACGTCTAGCAAAAGGATAAGGATGTTCAAAGGAAATAGAGGTGGTTACACCAAAGCCCAAATGCTTTGTGACTGCCGCCATAGCCGGCACAATCTGCAAAGGATCATTGACCGGAACCTGTACCGCTCCTGTTAAGGCATGCTCAGCGCTTTGATGGTAAACATCATAAATACCAAGCACATCTGCAATAAAAATACCGTCAAAAAAACCACGCTCAAGAATTTGTGCTAAATCTGTCCAATACTCTATATCTTTATATTCAACAGATCGATCTTGAGGATGTCGCCATAATCCCGGAGATTGATGGGCAATACAATTCATTTCAAAAGCATTAAAACTAATTTTCTTAGTCATAAAATATCAACCATCATTTTTCTAGTTTTATACTAAATCAATTTTTATGTTTTCTTTATAATATAAACCCCAAACATAATATGATTTTATTCTAATAGTTTTTTATAATTTATTTTAATAAACAAAAAAATATTAAGCCGCTAAAATAGCAGCTTAATATCTAAAACTATAACTACTGTTTAGCAACTTCACCAATTCGCCATTGATAAGGTGGTAATGTACCATTCACACTAAAATCACCAATAATTCGATTTTTAAATACTCTCGGGTTGTGTGAAGATAAAGTTCGAACATTACGCCAGTATCGATCTAGGCCTAAATCTCTGTCTGTTGCAGAAGCACCTAAAGCATCAAATAAAATTGTAGAAGCGTTTAAAATTAAATCGGTAATCACCGTTTGAGACTGTGCACTTTCAAGCTCGGCAAGCGCATTTTGCTCCTCTTCAAACTGCTCATTATTTTGAAATGCAGCCAAGTAAGCACGTTGTAAGCTCTGTGCAACTTTTTCAACAATCGCCCCTGCACTGTAAGCTGCACCACGAATTTGTCCCACCACTTGTAAAATTTGTGGGTCCTGTTTTACAAATTGAGCGTTAGCGTGAGTGTAGTTTCGGGTACGTTTAGCTACAGCTTGAGAAACATCATATGTCGCAGCTCGCCCTAAGCCCGTAATAATTGCCAATTGCACCAGTTGATAGTAGGCAGCCGAATATTTGAAGCGGTCATCATCGGGTAAGATTTCAGCTTCATCAACTTCTACATCATGAAAAAATGCCGTACCACTTGCAGTAAGTTGCTGACCAAAGCCATTCCAGTCATCAACAATTTCAACGCCTTCAGCTTCACGGCGAACAACGACTGATCCAGACTCACCCTTTAAATCGGTTACACCAACGTCAACCCAATCTGCATATAGACTCCCTGTGGTGTAGTATTTTTGACCTTTAACGCGAATTTTTCCGTCACTGTCTCGATACAAATGAGTGTCGAATTGATCGATTGACTCTTTCCCGCCTTCAGACCATGCACTGCCAACAGTTTCACCATTCGCAATTCGGCTGAGCCAGCGCGCTTGAAATTCTTTATCTTTACTCACCAAGACATCTTCAGTGAAGCCAAAATGTACACGCAAAGCTTGCGGTAAATTTGAGTCTGCTTCTGCTAACTCAACAAGTAATGCAAATAGTTCTGGAATGGTTGCTTCAAAACCACCATGTGCTTTAGGTAGTCGTAAGCGTGTAAAGCCAATATCTTTAAGCCACTGGAGTTGTTCATTTGGCAAAATATGCTGCTGCTCACGGATTAAAGCCCCTTCTTTAATGCGTGCAAATGTCGGTCTAAAATGCTGTGCTAATTCATCATAACGTTCAGAAGGACCTTGTCCCCAAGCCCGAGAAATCTGAGACGCCTGACTGAGTGCAGCGTGTGTTAATGAACCGAGATGCTGCTCAAAATTTAAATTTGTCATTTATGTAAAACCAATATTGCTTTGCTTTTACCATAAAATATTTATTTCACATGAAAACGATTATTTTTTTATAACAGTATTCATTCTTTATATAACGCAAGAAAATGCCTGCAAACACTAAGCTAACTCTTTCTTGGGAAGACTATGCTGACTTTGCAATAAGGTTTGCATATATTCTGAATAGACAGATAATTTTTCAAAAATATGCTCTGAATAAAACATATCATCAATTAAATGTGTCATTTGAGGAGTGGTGAACGTATCGCATAGCCCTACAAGCTCAGCATTCATCAATGCAAACTGCGCACATAATTTCACATAGGTTTCATCTTTATTTTTGAATAATAATTTACGCATTTCCAAGTCATGTATATCTTTTAAATCATCACTTTGCTTTGGATTAACCCAATAAATTTTAACTTTTAAGAACTGCTCAAGTTGCTTTAAAAGCTCTACCTCAATCTCCAAATTTGTAATTAAAAAAATTGTCGAGATATCACTTCGACATAGTGCCTTAATTAAACTTAAATAGATAAATTCAACTTCACTCAGCGCTGCTAACTCTAAATCCAAATATATTTTTAGGCTCTCTAAAACCTCATCTACCTTAAACAGCACTTTTTTATCGGCTTGATAATATTTATTGAGAATTGCAAGAACAGGTTCAGTCGCAGGTGTTGTATAAATGGCAGGCTTGTTTAAGTTTGCAAAAATAAAAGGTGAAAATAGATAGGCCAAACTGCTTTGCTGCGGCTCAATATGAGATTGAATTAAATATACAGTTTGAGATTTAGAAAAATCTCTGAGTACCTTAGCTCTAAGTAAAGTTGCTTCAAGATTTACATAAGTTTTTTCTAATTGAGTCACTATAGATGTTGGAATAGACTGATCTTTAACAAGTTTATTTAGGATATTGAGTTGAGAAGTAATAAACATTTTTTAACATCCAAGCTATTTGAGAAGAGCTACACTTAAACCAAGGTCTTTCATAATCTACGCAACAACCAGACCTCATACAGAACAACAAGGGAATAGAAAAGAAGAAATTTATTCTGCGCTTATAGGTAATCCCAAAGTCGCATTCACATTGTTTTGAAGGTTGATTTTGGTTATCCATAAATCTTGTTCATTTTTATTTTGAACGTTAGATGGCTGGATATATAGCTACAGATAATTGAAAAAAAACTATAGCACCCATCATATTTGCTTCAAGCTGTTATAGTTTTATAAAAAATTTCTGTATCTACATATACAAAAAAAGTGAGTGCATGATTAAGAAAACTTCTTAAGGTAGGTAGTTTTCATGAAACGTACTTATGTGTGCCAACAGATATTTCATCAATGTTTCAGTGCAACATGCTTTTTTACAAATGCAACATCAAGCCTAAACTTTGTTAACAGATTAAAAACAATCAAACATTCTATTCTCTTGAAATATCAATCAATTACATTGATTTCAACATTTGGCATTTTACTTGCTAAGAATACTCATCACATCGGCAAGTCTAAAGGTCAAAATGTTTTTTCACCTGAATTTAAGCATTTAACACAATCAATCATCATCAGCTAGTTCACAGGGGGAATGTATATGAGCCTCGGTCTAACCGCTTTAGAATTAGCACGAATACAATTTGCTTTCACAGTATCCTTTCATATTATTTTTCCAGCCACCTCAATTGGTCTTGCCTGCTTTTTAGCAGTTTTAGAGTGGAAATGGTTAAGAACCCAAAACCCGATTTATAAAGATCTATTTAAATACTGGATCAAGATCTTTGCCGTTGCCTTTGGTATGGGTGTGGTCTCGGGCGTGGTCATGAGTTATCAGTTCGGTACCAACTGGAGTGAGTTTTCTCGTATTGCAGGAAGTATTACCGGTCCTTTACTTACCTATGAAGTCTTGAGTGCCTTCTTTTTAGAAGCTGGGTTCTTAGGCATTATGTTGTTTGGTTGGGGACGTGTCGGTCCCAGAGCCCACTTTTTTGCAACGCTAATGGTTGCGATTGGTACCTGTATTTCCATGTTCTGGATTTTATCATCCAATAGCTGGATGCAGACCCCTCAAGGCTTCGCTATAGAAAATGGCATTATTGTGCCAAAAGACTGGTTTGCAATTGTCTTTAACCCATCCTTCCCTTACCGCTTTGCCCATATGGGTGCAGCAGCCTTTTTAGTTTCATCATTATTGGTGGTCGGAACTTCTGCATGGCACTTAGTGAAAGGCCGTCGTGATGAATTGGTAAAAAAATCGTTCTCGATGGGTCTATGGATGGTGCTTGTGACTTCATGTTTACAAGTGGTAATTGGTGATAACCATGGTTTAAACACCCGTGAACATCAACCAGCCAAACTTGCAGCAATGGAAGGTCACTGGGAAACTAACCATAATGAGCCTATGCCACTGTTGCTATTTGCAATTCCCGATATGAAGGAAGAACGAAACCATTTTGAAGTGGGTGTTCCCTACTTAGGCAGCTTAATTTTAACTCACAGTTTAGATGGTCAAGTGACGGGCCTAAAAGATTTCGCACCTGAAGATCGACCAAACTCAACCATCGTTTTCTGGAGTTTCCGCGTGATGGTCGGGCTTGGTGTACTTATGGTCACCCTGTCTTTAATTGCTCTTTGGCTACGTAAAAGTGGAAAACTTTATGAAACTTCATGGTTCCATAAGTTTGCTTTAGTGATGGGACCATCGGGTTATGTCGCAATGCTTGCGGGTTGGGTAACGACTGAAGTAGGCCGCCAACCGTGGGTGGTATATGGCATCCTACGCACTAAAGATGGTTTATCTCATACTGTGTCGGCAGATCAAGTCGGCCTCAGCCTTTTTATTTTTGTCGTGGTGTACACCATCGTTTTTGGTAGCGGTATCTACTACACCTTAAAATTGATTAATAAAGGCCCATCATTTATCGATACACCAAATATTGAAACTGGTGGTGTAGGACACTTTAAAACACCAATGCGTCCGCTCAGTGCAGTCGATGAAAATATTGACAGCAAACAAAATTCTGGGGAGAACCGTCATGATTGATCTTTCTTTAATATGGGTCGGTATTATCGGTTTAGGCGTCATGATTTATGTCGTTATGGATGGTTTTGACTTAGGAATCGGGATTATGTTCCCCTTCATTAAGAACAGCCAAGAACGTGACGTGATGATGAATACCGTGGCTCCTGTCTGGGATGGTAATGAAACCTGGATGGTACTTGGTGGTGCCGGTCTCTATGCAGCTTTTCCATTGGTTTATTCAACGGTTTTATCAGCGCTGTATTTACCGATCATTTTTATGGTCATTGCCCTGATTTTCCGTGGCGTTGCTTTTGAATTCCGCTTTAAGGCTCATCGTACCAAACATCTTTGGGACTTGGCTTTTATTTGGGGTTCAGTCCTAACTAGCTTCCTACAAGGGATTATTCTGGGTGCCTATATCCAAGGAATTAAAACCACAAATGGTATTTATGCAGGTGGATCTCTTGATTGGTTATCTCCGTTTACAATCTTCACAGGTATTGGTGTAGTTGCCATGTATGCCACCTTAGGATGTGGTTGGCTTATTTTAAAAACTGAAAAAGGCTTGCAGCAACGCATGTATGAGCTTATGCCAAAACTGATTATTACGCTGCTTATTATCTTTGGTGGTGTGAGTTTATATACGCCGTTGACTCATCCAGAAATTGCAGATCGCTGGTTCTCTTTACCAAATCTGTTCTATTTTAGTCCTGTACCTATTTTAGTTTTATTGTTTGTTGGCCTGATTTTATCAGCGTGTAAAAAGCAGGATCATGACCTCAAGCCATTTGCATATACATTGGCCCTTGTTTTCCTTGCATTTACTGGTTTCGTGATTAGTTTATGGCCTTATATTATTCCGCCATCAGTCACTATCTGGCAGGCCGCAGCGCCACATTCAAGCCAGATGTTTGCTTTGGTCGGTGCGTTAATTCTGATTCCAATTATTATTGCTTACACCATTGTGTCTTACTGGGTATTTAGAGACAAAGTTCGTGTGGGTGATGAAGGTTATCATTAAGTATGGAGGGTTTTATGAAAAAGTCATCAGTTAAACTCAATCAAACTCAATGGTTTATTCTGTTATGGCTTGGTGGTTTTTTAGCCTTAGCTGTGATTGCAGGTTTGTTTAAAGTGATATTGATTTATGCTGCCCCTTACTTAAAGTAAAACCATCTTTATAAACAAATGCCGTTTGTAGATTCTGCAAACGGCATTTATTATTGATTCAGTGCATCTTTCATTTTGTTATTTCATGCAGTCCATACATGTATAAATCAGAACAACTCGCCCATAGCATTCGCCAACTCATTGAGAGCGGCACTTTAAATGCACATGAAAAACTTCCTTCTTTAAGAGATCAGGTGCAACGCTCTGGCTTTAGTTTAATGACGGTCATGAATGCGTACCAAGAACTTGAATCACAAGGTCTGATCTATTCAAAAGAAAAATCGGGATATTTTGTTGCCGAGCAAATTGCACTTAAACCTTTAGAACAATATTCTGTTGTTTCACTCAATTCTAAAATTGAAATTAACTCATTAGTTTTTAAATATCTTAAATCGATTCAAAACGAATCTGTCATACCTTTTGGCTCAGCTTTTCCAGATAGTCAGCTTTTAGCAGCACCCAAACTCATCCAAATTATGGGGCAGCTTGCACGGCAAAGACAAAGTTATGACCAGACAGCAAGCTTACCTCCCGGCAATTTAGCTTTAAGAAAACTTATTGCCCAGCGCTATTGTATGCAAGGGATACAGACTGACCCAGATGACATTGTCATTACATCAGGCGGGCTAGACGCGCTTAATCTTTCTTTACAAGCCGTTGCAGAGCCCGGCGATTATATTTTATTACAGCAAACTGTGTTCTATGGTGCTTGGCAAGCCGCCGAGCGTTTAGGGCTTAAAGTCATTACCATTCCTGAACATCCTCAACATGGTTTTGACTTAGATGCTTTTGAACAGGTGATTAATACTTACCCCATCAAGGTGTGCTGGCTCATGCTAAACGCGCATAACCCAATTGGTTTTACGGTGAGCGATGACATTAAATATAAAATTGCCAAACTGCTTCATGAGCATCAAATTTATTTAATTGAAGATGATGTTTATGAAGAGCTTTTTTATGGTGGCCAAAAACCCCTTTCAATGAAGTATTTTGATCAGCAAAATCTGGTGCTTCACTGCTCGTCTTTTTCTAAAACATTAGGTGCAGGTTTCCGAGTAGGTTGGGTCTATGCGGGTAAATTTTCTGACCATATTCAACACTTGCAACTCATGAGTACTATTTCAGTCAATGCACTCATTCAAAATGCACTGGTTGAGTTTTTGTCTCATCATCATTATGAAAAACACTTGCGTACTCTCAGACTTTCACTTGAGCGCTATAAAAAGCAGTTTTATCATTATTTAAAGCAGCACCTACCTACCTCTTGCGAAGTGTATTACTACCCAAGCGGTTATTTTCTTTGGGTTAAATTACCTAATAGTTTAGATAGCATGCAAATTTATGAAGAGTTAATTCAACAAAACATTGGAGTGGCTCCAAGTCCACTGTTTAGTGTTTTACCAGCGCAGCAGCATTATTTAAGAATCAACTGCTCTTTTGAATGGAACCCTAAAATTCAGAGTGCTCTTGAACAAATTATTAAGACAATACAACAGCGAGTTGAAGCCGTTTCTTAAATAAAGCTCTTCGACCTAAGCACAATTTTATAGTCATTATTTTATGGTAACGTTATAGCTTAAATCTATATTTTTAAAGGAAACAGGTTCAAAGGATTAATATGGAAATTGATGAAGAACTCACCCTTAAAAAAATACAGATTTTTTTAGCCTTTATGCGCTGTGGCAATTTGACTAAAACAGCGACAGAAATGGAGCTGAGCAATGTCAGTGTTCATAAAGCACTGCACTCTCTAGAAAGTGCCTTACGTTGTCCACTATTTAAAAATGAAGGACGCAATCTGATTCCTTTAAAAAGTGCTTATGTATTTGAAGAGCGGGCACAAAAAATCGTACAGGACATTTTTATTACCGTAAATAAAACCAGAGAGGCGGCTGGCTTTGCGGCTAAGGTCTTACATTTAGGTTCTCTTTATTCTTTAACTGTAAATACGATTCCAAATGTGATTAGCGGTCTTAAGCTTAGACGTAGTGAACTTGATATTCAACTGTTACTCAGCTCAAATCAGGACTTGGTGAAAAAGCTTAAAGCAACTGAGCTTGATGCCATTATTGTGGCGTTAAATGAAACCACTCAAGATGATGACTTTGAAATTTTGCCGATGTTTTCAGATGATATTTTTCTGGCGGTAAACAAAGATTCAAAATATGCTGAGTTTAAAGACATTGATTTAAGCCTTTTAAAAGAAGAAACTTTTTTAACTTTAACCAAGGGTTTTGCTACTCATAACGACAGCGATATTATTTTTAAAAAAGCAGGTTTCTCACCTAAAGTTGCTTTGCAAGTAAATGATATTTTTACTCTCATTAGTATGGTGAGCTCAGGTGTAGGTTTTGCTCTACTACCGGGTCGTATTTCTGCGGTTTATGAAAGCTCAGTTAAGCTTATTCCACTGAAACTGCAATACCATATGCAACAAGAAATTGGTTTGGTCTTTTTAAAAAGTAAGGAACGAGACCCAAATTTACTTGCTTTGATTGCTGAATGTCGCATGTTCGCATCCAATTTTAAAAGATAAAAATAAGGGCCGTTGTTTTATTAACAACAGCCCTTTTGTTTAAACACTAAATGCTTATTAACCCACTAAAGCTTTAACAGCAAAGAATAAAATGGTTGGCCCCATTAAACAGCCAAGGCCTGTATGGAAAGTTGCAGTAAGCGCACCGTAAGGAACTAAACGGCGATCTGTCGCCGCTAAACCAGCCGATACACCACTTACTGTTCCAGCTAAACCACCAAAAATCATGGCAGAACGTGGATTGTCTAATCCCATAAATTTTGCGGTCAGCGGTGTTGAAACCATTACACAAATTGCTTTCACAAGGCCCGTTGCAATTGAGAGTGCCATGACCTCAGAACTCGCACCAATTGCAGCACCCGTAACTGGCCCCACAATGTAAGTTACTGCACCTGCACCAATTGTGGTGATACTCACCGCATCTCGATAGCCAAAAATCCAAGCAAACATACAACCAACAATAAACGGCAGAATAGTTCCAAGGAATAAAGAGAATGCGCCAATAAACCCAGCTTTTTTTGCTTCAGTGGCTTGTACTTCAAATGCCGTTGCTACAATTGTAAAGTCACGTAGCATTGCACCGCCCATGAGCCCGACTCCCGTAAAGAGTGTAAGATCAGTTATGCCCTTTTCACCACCCGTCATTTTTCCGCCAAACCACGCCAAGATTAAACCAATCACAATTGCAATGGCTGAAGCATGCACTCGTCCCTTGGTTAAATATTTAGATAGCTTAGTCGACAACCACATAATTAAAGCAATTAAGGCGAAAGCTGTAATTAAACCTAAGTGGGTTAAGTCTTTTAATAATAATTCAACCATGAACTTTGCCTCCAATGCGGTTTAGTGTGGTGTCCTCTTCTTCAGCAGGCAAAGGGGTTGCTTTGTTATAACGACTTAAACCAGCGATCGTGAGCGTACAAACGATAACTGAAACCACAGCGGCAAAGAGTGCCATATGTCCACTAGATAATGCTGTAACCACATTTTGTTGTGCTGCCATAGCAACCACAACGGGAATATACATGGTGCCCCAGAATGAAACGCCTTTTTCGGTTTCAACTGTCATTACACCGCGTTTTTCCATCCATAACCGTATGCAAATGAGTAAAATCATGGCGATACCTACGCCACCAACATTAGACTTTACGCCCAATAAAATACCCAGTAGATCGCCAACAATCACACCTACCAAGGTGCAAAGTGCGAGTAAACCAACTCCATATATAATCATGACAATCCCTCATATCCTTGGATCATTTATACTTTTGTAACATCAGATTCAAATAGAAAAACTATTGGCCTGTTCTTTTTGCATTGCAATCTGAATGCTGTCTATACGTGTTCCTTGAAATGACAACACGGTTCCTTCTTTAAATGTTCGACGTGCCAGTGTAGTGAGTACCGTTCCCGGTAAAGCTTCGATCTGCAACCTGACACCTCTTTCCCATGCAGCTTGAATGGTACTTTCCCAATCTACAGTTCGACTCATATTAAAAGCCAAGTCATCACCAATCTGTTCTGGCTTGCCAAGTGTACGAGCCGTTGTACCACTTAAATAACGAATTTTAGGCTGCTTTAAAGTCACTCCCTCCATAGACGCTGCAAGTTGCTTTGCTTGCTGACTTAATAATTCACAGTGCGATGGCACCGATACATCTAATTTTTTTGCCACCACGCCTTGTTGCTTTGCCAAAACAGCAACTTGATTCATGGCTTCAAAGCTTCCTGAAATAACGATCTGGTTATGCGCATTAATATTTGCGACAAACACCTCTGGCGTTATTTCATAAATCTGTTTGACCCATGTTTCAACAGCTGCACGGTCTGTACCAATTAGGGCCGTCATGCTATAGCCTGTTGGATAGGCGTTTTGCATGAGTTCACCTCGATAGGCAACCAAACGAACAGCATCCTCAAAGGCTAAAACTCCAGCTACAACCGCAGCCGACCATGCACCAATCGATAAGCCCGCAACATAATTTGGTGTTAAGTTTTCAGCAGTTAATATTGCTGAACTCACCACACCTGAAATAAGTAAACAAAGCTGTACTGCACGTGTCGATTGCAATGCAGCCGAACTATCCAACATCAAGACATCTTCTTTGAGTGCATCCGATGCACGCTCAAGATGTTCCTTAACCAGAGCGGTTTGAGGTAAGTCGTGCAACATATTGCTTCGTTGCACACCTTGCCCCGGATATACCCAAATCGAAGCCATGATATCTATTCCCTAATTCCATGGGTTTTCTACTAAAACAGCACCATCAGGACGTTTTAATAGAACTTTTCCGCTATTCCTAGCCCATTCTTTTAAAGCTAAACCACCTTGTGGAAGTTGTAGCTGTATATCCACATTCAGCCCTGTTTGCTGAAAAGTTTCGAGTAGCTCAATCGCCTGCTTTTTTTCAAAAGGCTGTTCAGCTCGAATCAACAAATCTATGTCACTTTGCGAGGTGACTGTTTCAATGCCAGTTGCCAGCTCAAACCCGAAACTTCCTGTATATCCCCAACAGCCTGAAAAGTTTTTCATAATGCTGGAAATGCTCTGTAAACGTTCTGCCAAGTGTGCAAATTGCTGCGTATCTACATGAGTCAGTGCTTCGGGTTTAAGCTGTCTGCTAATTGCAGATCTTGGCATTTGAGCTGCATATCGTTGATAGCGAAATCGCCCTCTTACACCCACAGCCACCTGATCTATAGAAGTCATTGCCCGTCGAACCACAACAGGATCGCCTCGTTGCACTACCTCTTTCACCCAATGCGGAGCATCATCGGCTAAGCAGTCGACCGTCATGCCCCACAGTAAATCATGGGCTTCAAGCTTAAGTTTCATGACCATTGCTCACGCAATAATTCACGGACTTTTTTAGTCATTTGACGGTTTTGGCCGTGAAGTCTTTGTTCCAACCCTCTAGATTGATCAGCATTAATTTCTTTAAATGCTTGAGCAACCACCTGTTTCGCTAACGAAAGATCATGGTTTGTAGGTTGTTCAGGGTTTTCAACAGATAACAGTTCAGACAACAATCCAAGCGTTGCATAACTTTCAATGTCATAAGCCATTGGCGGAATGCTGGAAGCCAATTGCTCTAACTCATCAACCGACCGTAAGGTAACGCGTGCAGCAGATTCCTTACCCATCGCATGCACCATAACACCTGAATCTTTTAAGGCAATAATACGATTGGCTTGGTATCCATGCGCCAAGAAAGCACCCGACATTGACTTACCAACCAATAAACTCACAACAGGATGGCCTGCCAATCTGGCTCTAGCATAGCTATCTACTGCACCCGCTAAAGCTTGGTGAATGCCTAATAATTCTTCACGACGCCCATAGGCCTGACTTGGGACATCAACCAAACATAAAATGCCACGTTTAGTTTCTGCATTTGCATCGGCCTGAATCACTTCATCAACCGCTTTTGCCAAGCTCCAGCCTTCCAGCAGCCCAACTTCACCTTGTCTCGCGCGTGGAAACAGATTATTACTATCTTGGACAACAGCAATCACACGCACCGCTTGTTGATCAATCTGACCATCAGCTACCCAAACCGAAGCTGGAAAACCTTCAACTGTCTTAAAGCCCTGTGTAAATGCTTTAAACCAATCTGCACCACGTGTAGATGCTTTTAGTGTATCAACGGCGATATTCATGCTTGCTCTCCTTGATACAAAGCTTGAACCTGTAGTGGTGTAATTTGGTCAGTAGTATCGATGTGTTGTAGCTTCGATAAATAGAATGAGTAATTTGAACTACGGTGCTGCTGAGGTACGCCTTGGACTAAATAATCGATGACTTGCTGACGAATTCTTTGACGATCATCGTCTAGATAAGCATCTGCCAAACCACTCGCAAACCGTTGGTTTCCGCCAGTAATACTCCATATAAACGGACGATCTTTGGCGTTATATTCTTGTACACCAGCTTCTTGTTCGATCACTTGCGGGCCATTTAAGCCTAAACGTCCCTCTTGTGTCATTACAATATAGCTACAAAGTCCAGCCGCAATTGACATGCCACCAAAGCACCCTACGCTACCTGCAACTACTGCAATCACGGGTTGATACTGACGTAAGTTTACAATTGCCGCCTGAATTTCAGCAATTGCTGCCAAGCCTAGATTTGCTTCTTGTAAACGAACGCCGCCTGTTTCTAACAATAAAATTGCAGCGGTTGGAATGCCTTTAAGATTGTCTTCAACCGCAAGTTCTAAGGCACCTGCAATTTTGGCACCACCCACCTCACCTAAACTTCCGCCTTGAAATAAACCTTCAATTGAAATTAGAACTACTGGGCGTTCTTGAATAGATCCTTTTGCAATCACTACACCATCATCGGCTTGCGGCACAATATTTTGCTTAACGAGCCAAGGCGACATGACACGTGCAAATGGGTCGAGCAACTCTCGAAAAGTCCCTTCATCTAATAGCGCTTTGGCACGCTCTCTGGCGCTGAGTTCAATAAAATCTTGTTTATTTAACAAACTCTGAATATCAGTCATGAGCAATCTCCTCCAATGCTTGTTCCAGACGTAAGCGAACGACACCAGGAGTTGCACCAAAGTCATGAATATCAATATTGACAGCTGGTGGTATTTGCGCAGTAAAAATTCGTTCAAAAAGATTGTGCCAACGTGCAGCACTACCATCTACCGAAGTCACCACTTGAATAGAAGCTTTCCCTGTTTCACCAGGTTCCATCAGAATTTCTAAATCACCTGAACCAACACACCCTACTAGTGCTTTTTTTACAGGTGGCTCGGTGGCCACAAATTCAAAATGAAGTGTTTCCATAATCAAAATTCCTTTTTATTTTTCACAGATGACTGCTCAGCACGATCTATAAACAATGTTGCTGCCAACAAATCTGCGGCACCACCAGCAGAAGCCTTCATCCGAAGCAGGTCAATCTCTAAAAGATGCAAAGCACGTCGACCTTCCAAGCTTGAGCTACCACCCACATCCAGTACTTGCTGAGCACCTTGTTGCATACGCTTTAAACCCGATGTTCCCGAGCGATAAAGCACACATGTATCGGTCAGATCTGTCATCATGGCAAGTAAGGCATCTAAACGCGCGAACTCTTCTTTCATTGGTTTACTACGACTTTGGTAAAGCTGCTTTAAACCAAAATTCACAATAGTTGGAAAACCTTGTTGTGCCTGTTCTTTTGCACCTAAGATGCTTAATTTCTTTTGTACTTGCTGACCATGACTCAAAGCCTGCTTTGGAATAAAACGATCTTCAAGCTGAGCAATCTGACCTGCTAACTGGCATAGCTCAACAGCCGATAAATATTGCTGATTACTGCGTGCTAATGCTGCTGCCGTAACCATTAAACCCAAGGCCCAAATTGCACCGCGGTGTGTGTTGACACTATCGGTTGCCAACATCATGGTCTTTTCACCTTGGCGACCAATTTCACCAATGTCTTCACGCAAGGCCAAACAGACTTTTCCGTGATGCTTTGCAGCTTGGGCCATTGCCTCAAACATAGGTCCTAAACTTTTCGCAGAGCGCTCCATTAATTCCAAAGTCAGGTCATCATGTGCACCACTGCCACGGCGATCAACCAAAGCTGGTTTAGGCGTCAGATTAACTTCATCAATCAAAGCCTCGACCGCCATATCTCCTAAAAGCTGACTATCGCTGATCGTTTGATATTGAACTTGTGCCATCATTACCAACTCCTGAATTTTGCAGGTGGTTGATATAAACCATCAGACCATGTCACCAAGTCGGCAATATTTTTTGCTGCTAAAAGCTCACGTGTTGCATCGGTGCGGCGAATACCTAAATCTTCAGGGAATACCACTAGACCTTCGCTTCTTAAGCGTGCTGTTGTTTTAGGGTCTTGAGTTAAACCAATACTGGTCACGCCTGCCACCGCAGCAATCATGGCTTGGCGCTCTTCTTGGCTGCTTGCTTTATATAGATAAGCAATGCCTTCTTCGGTGAGTAAATGGGTCACATCATCGCCATAAATCATGATCGGCGCTAAAGGCAGACCTGCTGTTTTAGCCACATCAATCGCATCAAGGCGATCTACAAAAGTCGGCTTACCACCCTCTTGGAAGGTTTCCACCATTTGAACAACTAACTTTTTACCACGTGCCAAATAGGTTTCAGTTTCACTGGCACCTTGCAAACGCATATCTAGCCATGCTGGCGTATCATGACGACGTCCACGCGGATCATGCCCCATGTTTGGTGCACCACCAAAACCAGCTAAACGACCTTTGGTAACAGTCGAAGAATGGCCCATGCCATCAACTTGCAAAGTTGCGCCAATAAATAGATCAACGGCGTACTGACCTGCGAGCTGACACATCATGCGGTTTGAACGTAAAGCGCCATCACGACCTGTAAAGAAAACGTCAGGACGAGCTGCAACATATTTTTCCATGCCGAGTTCCGTACCAAAACAATGCACGCTTTCAACCCAACCTGTTTCAATCGCAGGAATTAAGGTTGGATGCGGATTTAGTGTCCAGTTCCGGCAAATTTTTCCTTTTAAACCTAAAGACTCACCATAAGTCGGTAAAATCAGTTCAATTGCCGCAGTGTTAAAACCAATGCCATGATTTAATGATTGCACATTATGCTTTTCATAAATTCCGCGAATTGCCATCATCGCCATGAGTATGTGCACAGGCTTGATATGTTTCGGGTCACGAGTAAATAACGGTTCGATATAAAAAGGCTGGTCTGCGACCACCACATAATCCACCCAAGAAGCAGGAATATCGACACGTGGTAACTCTGAGACGTCATCAACCAGTTCATTGACCTGAACAATCACAATACCGTCACTAAAAGCAGCAGGTTCAATGAGTGCAGGAGAATCTTCGGTACTTGGGCCTGTATAGATATTGCCTTGGCGATCTGCCATAAAGCCCGCCGAGAGCACCACATTTGGAATGAGGTCAACCACCAAACGGGAATACAACTCAATATAGGTATGAATCGCACCAATCTCTAGCAGCCCATCTTCAATTAACTGGCTAATACGTAAACTTTGTGGGCCAGCAAAAGAAAAATCGAGTTTACGTGCAATGCCTTTTTCAAATAGATCAAGATGTTCTGAACGCCCGACACTTGGCATAATCATATGTAAATCGTGCAAAATATCTGGATTGGTTTGAGCCAAAGAACGCGAAAGGAAATCTGCTTGTTTTTGGTTATTCCCTTCGAGTACAACTCTGTCACCTGGTGTAATTAAAGTTTCTAAAACTTTAATAATGTCTTGAGTCGGAATCACCACACCATCGGTATATTGGTTTGCCATCTCTAGTTTTAATTGTTTGGCATGACGCCGCTTTGTCCATAACCGTTCTTTATTCTGAACTGATCCTTCCATGTGCTTACCTATATAGATCGCAGTTTTGTTCTGAATCTATAAAAACGCTTTATGGACTTTCGATCAATCAACCTACATCGGTAGTCATTAACCTCAGGTTAATGATTGCCGCAGCCTCTCTCTTTTGGTTAAGCCAAAAAAGAGAAAAGCAGTGTGTTTAAATCATTCCTAACGCGGTTTGCTTAACAGCCATTCCAAATTTTGGCGAACAGCAGGCCACTCATGTTTTAAAATGCTATAAACGTGAGTGTCCCGTAAAATATCATCTTTTACAATTTGGTGACTTCTCAGCACACCATCAAGCTTTGCACCCAAACGAAGAATTGCCGTTTGGCTTTGAACATTTAAAGAAGATGTACGTAACTCAACCGCAATGCAATTTAAAGTCTCAAATGCATGAGCCAACAGTAGCTTTTTACATTCAGTATTTACAGGCGAACGCTGTGCAGACTTACGGTACCACGTCGAACCAACTTCTACACGGCGATGTGCTTCTTCAATATGCATTAAAGTCGTCATGCCCAGCGCTCGCCCCGTTTTTCGGTCTTCAATATAAAATGGCAGCATAGAACCAGATTTTTGCAAATCAAGACGTCTTTCAATTTCAGCAGTCATCTGTTCAGGTCTTGGCACACGGGTATACCAAAGATTATAGAGTTCCCCATCGCAAACGGCCTCTGCCAGTGATTCAGCTTGAGTTACATCTAGCGGCTTTAAAATAACGTGTTCACCCACTAACTCAACAGGTGTAGTCAAAGACATCTTTTTCTCCTCAATTGATATTAAGCTTTTATATTTTCAAAATTATTTATTTAACTCAGCCACACTGTACATGGCATCGGCTATGGTTTGATGACCAGATTTCGATAGGCCATCTGCCGCGCCCAAAATATCTCGACGTTCTTTGTTTTGCCCAAGTTTTGATTTTCCTAGAAGCTTGGTAATTTCAATCTCAATACCTACAATGGCTTTTAACATCGGTTCAAGATAGTCCTTTGGTGCATCGGACATTTTCCATGGATCAGGTTGAGATGCTTCGTGAGTACGGGTTAAACGAGCCACAACACCACGAACATAGCGTTCATCATCTCGAATCGTCACTTTGCCATAAGCATGCACAACCCTATAGTTCCACGTCGGTACTTGTCTGTGCTGTTCATGTTTGGATGGGTACCAGTTTGGTGAAATATACGCATCGCCTGCTTGAAACACGACCAACACCTCATCTCCATTTTTAATGTCCTGCCAGACAGGGTTAACTCTAGACACATGCGCACTTAGTAAACCAAATTCCCCTTCATTTGCCTGCAACTCAAAAGGAAGATGATTTGCATCTAAACCATTACCTCCATGAGTAAAAAGCACACCAAATGGATATTCGGTAATAAGAGAATGCAATACATCCAAACGGTTTTCTGCATAATCATCGGGGATATACATGGCTAAAACCTCACTGTAAATATCAGGGTTATTTATATTTTGTGTTGTAAATTTTCTGGTTTCTGTGGTTTATTAAAAAGAACCACTTTGTATTTTTTTAAGTAGACCAGAATTATGGCAAGAATGGCAAAAGTTGTTGAACTTCCGTCGATTGCAAAAATTGATAAAAGCCAAGGCAAGATTAGTGCTCAACTAACTCAAGCTTTACGCGAAGCCGTACAAAATGGTGATTTACAGCCCGGCGATCCGTTGCCTTCTTCACGTGAACTGGCTCAAACACTTGGGGTCGCTCGCGGAACGATTATCGAAGCTTACGATCAGCTTTTAGCTGAAGGTGTTTTTGACTCTCAAGCACGAACTGGCACCTATGTGTCTCATGCTTTAACTAAAAAAACTACACCGCAACATTCTCAAAAAGAAACCACCCCTAGCGCAGTCCCTTTGACGAAGTCGGCACTTTCATATGCCCAAGTGCTTAAAGAATTTAAACCACTTCCTCACGCCCCTTTTGCAGTGTCTGTCCCGATTGCCCGCACCCAACCAAGTGATATCTGGCGAAAATTTGGTAATAAATTTAGATCTCGAGGTGCAGGTGCTCCTTCGGGATATGGCGAACCGCAAGGTGTGTTATCACTCAGAGTTGCTATAGCAGACTACGTTCGTCGATCACGTTCTGTACACTGCGAACCTGACCAAATTGTGATTACCCCCGGCATTCAACAAGCACTTTATATTTGCAGCCAAATTTTATTTGAAGCCAAAGATGAAGTCTGGATTGAAGATCCTGCTTATCGTGGGACCACAGCCATTTTTGAACACGCTGTACAAAATATTCGTATGATCCGTGTTCCTGTCGATGAAGAAGGTATTCAGGTTGAAACAGGAATTAAGCTTTCTAAACATGCGCGTGCTGCTTTTGTGACTCCATCTCACCAATACCCACTTGGTATGCCAATGAGTCTTGCTAGACGTACTGCTTTATTGGCTTGGGCAAAACAACAGAATGCGTGGATTATTGAAGATGATTATGACAGTGAACTTCGCTATAACGGACAGCCCTTCCCATCTTTACAAGGCATGGCACCCGACCAAGTCATTTATCTTGGGACTTTCAGTAAAGTCTTATTTCCGTCACTTAGACTTGGCTATGCCGTTTTACCTAAAGAATTGGTGGCACCTTTTTGTGGACTCAGAGTATTAATTGATCGACACCCTCCTGCTGCCGACCAACATGTTTTAGCCGCTTTTATTCAAGAAGGCTATTTAGAGCGGCATATTCGACGGACTCGAAATGTCTATGCAGAAGTTCGAGAATACATTATTGGCTTGATTGAAAAATACATACCTCAAGAACTGGCTTGGTTACAGCCAGGCGATCAAGGCATGCATATGGTGTTATGGCTTGCTCAACATATTAATGACATTGAAGTTGCAAGCTCGGCAGTCGATGCAGGCATTGCCATTAAAGCCATTTCGCCGACATTTTCAAAAGAACAGCAACGTTCGGGGTTAATCGTTGGCTTAGGTGATTTTGAACCCGAACTGATGAGACAAGCCATTAAAAAACTATCAAAAATTATTAAACAACATGACAAATCAAATTAGATAAAACCTACAAAAGCAACCATAGATGAATCCCAAATGGCCCAATCAGTACCATTAAAATACCAGCAATAACCATGGTTAAACTGGCAATTACACCTTCTTCACTATTGCGCTGCTGTGCTCTAACTGTACCAAAACCATGGGCTGCATTGCCAAAGGCTGCCCCATTTGCCACATTAGAACGGATTTTAGTAATCGCTAAAATCGCATCGCCGCAAATCATACCGACCAAACCAGTAATAACGGTAAATAGTGAAACCAATGCTGCCGAACCATGAATATTTTCCGCCAAAATCATGGCAAATGGTGTCGAAATAGAACGTGCCATCAAGCTGTTGGTCACTTCAGGGCTAAAGTGGAACCACTGCGCCATCTCATAGGCTGACATTACACCTACACTCATGCCTACAATAATCGCAATCGAGAGAACCCCGAGGTTTTTACGAATCGTTTCCCGATAGCGATAAATCGGTACAGCAAAAGCAACCGTTGCAGGGCCTAACAAATTAACAATCCACTGGGTATCTTCTGCATAAGTTTGATATGAAATTCCAAAAATCGTCATCAAAATGATGGTAAGTATAGGCACGCTAATCGCAGGTGATAACCAAAGTTTTGGATTTTTCTGATAGATCCGCTTTGCCACAACATAGGCTGCCAAAGTCCAGATCAGACAAAGAATTGACCAAATATTCATGTCATTTTCTCTTAGATATGCTTATGTTGAAGACGTTTTCGAGTCTGTAAATAAGCTTTCAAACGATTGTAATAGTGAATCGTCAGGCACGTACTGAGCATGACCGAAGTGGTCCCAACCGCAATGCTCAAAACAATTTGCCAACCTTCGGTCATAAACAAAGTTTTATATTGAACTACGGCAACTACAACGGGCACAAAAAACAGCAAAAGCTCACCTAAAACAACGGTTGCTCCCATTGCCACCTGATCCATTTTGATAATTTTAAAGAACAGGCATAAAAGCAATAAAAACATACCTAAAATGCCTGCCGAGACAGGTACACCAAGTTTTTGATGTAAGAGATATCCGACGCACCAAAATCCAGCCAAAATCAAAATTTGTTTAACTAACATGAATAGTGAAGGTTGTGTGGGTGTTCCAGAAACAGATTCAGTATTCATTTTGCGAAATTAAATGGTTAACTACACCATTATGCTATCTTGGTTAAAGCTGCTAAATATGAATTATTCATGTTAATATTATTCTAAAATGGAATAATCTATTCTTTATTATGCTTTCTCTAAAATCATTACAGTGCTTTATTACTCTGGTCAAAACTAAAAGTTTTACCCGTACTGCTGAAGAGTTATATCTGACTCAGCCCACCATTAGTAAAATATTACAACAACTCGAAGAGCAGCTTCAGGTCCAACTTTTGGTTAAACCTGATCACGGCCGTAAAAGACAAATTGAATTAACGGAAATTGGAGAGCGCATTTATCAACATGCGGTCGAACTTCTTCAGGCAGAACAAAACATCTTTCTTGAGATAGAAAACTATCAACAATTAAAAACAGGAACTTTAAAACTTGGCGTTCCGCCTTTAGGTTCACAGCTCCTAACGACTGCCCTATTTGATTATCATCAGCAATTACCAGATATTGAATTGGCTTTTATGGAAGTGGGTTCACGTGGTATTGAACAAGCTTTGCTTAATAACGAACTAGACGTTGGCGTGTTATTGCAGCCTTTTGATGAGCAAATCTTTAATAGCATTGAGCTATGTAACTACCCTTTAATGGTACTTTTATGTAGAGATGCGACTTGGGCAACCCGTAAAAAAATAAATCTAGAAGAGCTACAACACCAATCGTTTTTAATGTTTCCTGAAAATTTCTCTTTAAACAGTATTATTCTCGATGCCTGTAAACAGCATGGTTTTTATCCAACCATTGCTTGCCGCACCAGTCAATGGAATTTACTAGCAGATATGGTGTTACAACGCATGGGAATCGCTCTCTTGCCACAATATTATACCGATATGCTTGACCCCACTTTATTTGCAGCAGTGCCACTCGAGAAACCCAATATTCAGTGGCACTTAGTCATGGCTTGGAAAAAGAACCTTCCTGTCTCACCAGCAGTACAAGCTTGGCTTAGCATTATTCGCCAACATTTTCAGCACATTAAGCCCTAATCTTAAATAATGAAATAGCATGATTCAAAACTGATAAAGCTTTTCCACAAAAAAGTTACCTAAACTTTGATAAGCTCACTTAGACTAGTTCACTCTGTTTTATGACATGGACAATAACAATGAATAATGAACATTTTAAGCTGTACACAGACTCACAATTTCTAAGTCCCTATGCCTTTACAGTTTTTGTAGGACTACATGAAAAACAAATTCCATTTGAAATAGCGATCATCAACTTAGGCCAGCAAGGCCAGTTTGAAAAATCTTATGTAGAAAAGTCATTAACTGCCAAAGTGCCTGTACTCGAGCATAACGATTTTGCCTTATCAGAATCATCTGCCATTTTGGAATATTTAGAAGATCTCTATCCAGACACAACAATTTATCCAAAAGACATTCAGGCACGTGCAAGAGCACGACAAATTCAAGCATGGCTCAGATCGGACTTGGTCGCTTTAAGAACTGAACGTCCAACCGATGTCATTTTTATTCAGCCCACATCTACCCCACTTTCTGAACAAGGCCAACAAGCAGTCGAGAAACTTTTCTTTATTGCAGAAAAAATTCTAGCACCTAACGCCGAATTTCTTTTTGGTTCATGGAGCATTGTGGATGCTGAACTCGCGCTGATGTTGCAGCGCCTCATTCAAAATGGTGACGCTGTGCCAGAGCGATTAAAAGAGTATGCACTGCAACAATGGCAACGCCCGAGCGTACAAAAATGGCTTGCTTTGCAACATAACTAAACCCTTATATTTCAACCAAACATGAGATAAAAAATGAGTGATTCAAACTATATTCCTCCACAAGTTTGGCAATGGACTGGAGAAAAAACTGATTTAAACCAGCCGACCTCAGGCGCTCGCTACGAACATACACTCCCTATCGGCAAACATCCGCTACAGCTCTATTCTTTAGCAACGCCTAATGGTCAAAAAGTTACTATTTTGCTTGAAGAGCTTTTAGCATTAGGACATCAAGATGCTGAATATGATGCTTGGCTCATTAAAATTGGTGAAGGTCAGCAATTTGGCAGTGGTTTTGTAGAGATTAATCCAAACTCTAAAATTCCAGCATTAGTCGATCATAGCCAAAATCCTCCGCTACGAGTTTTCGAGTCTGGCTCAATTTTGCTTTATTTAGCTGAAAAGTTTAAAGCGTTCATTCCTACCGATATTGCTGCACGTACTGAATGCCTCAATTGGTTATTTTGGCAAATGGGCAGCGCGCCATATTTAGGAGGTGGTTTTGGACATTTTTATGGCTACGCACCTGTTAAAATTGAATATGCGATTAACCGTTTTGCTATGGAAACAAAACGATTGCTTGATGTGTTAGATCAGCATCTAGCAAAAAATGAATATTTGGCAGGTTCTGAATATAGCATTGCCGATATTGCTGCTTTCCCGTGGTATGGTGGCCTTGTTGAAAACTGGGTTTATAACGGCGCAGAGTTTTTAGGTGTCGATCAATATAAAAATGTTAAGCGTTGGACAGATGCGATTCTGGCACGTCCTGCGGTACAACGTGGTCGTATGGTCAACCGTACTTTTGGCGATTTAGCAACACAATTGCATGAACGTCATGATGCAAGTGATTTTGAGAACAAGACTCAAGATAAATTGCAGAATCAATCTTAAAATATCATTCAGTTTTTGATCTACCCGCAAGATTTTTATTTTTGCGGGTATTCAAAGTTGGCAAAATAACTCGTATATAACTCACTCAACCAAGCCACAAAAGCTCGCACGCGTGGCGAGAGCTGCCGATGTTGCGGGTACAAAGCGGAAACTGACATGGTGGGACTTTTCCATTCAGACAAAACCTCGACCAGTTGTCCATCTTTTAACTCTGCGGCCACATGGTAGCGCGGTACCTGAATTAAACCTGCGCCGCGTAAAGCACATAATACATAGTTTTCGGCATCATTTACTGCTATCCAGCTTTTCAAAAAATAATCTTGTTTTTTCCCATTCACCATTAATTCAAATGGATAACTTCGTCCGCCTGTTGTCGAGAAAAAATTAACCTCATAATGTGATAACAATTCTTCTGGCTGCAAAGGCGTTCCATATTTATGTAAATAGTCAGGACTCGCACAAATCACTTGTGGCATATCTGCCAAATGTCGGGCAATTAAAGATGAATCATCCAAACGTCCCGCCCTCACCACACAGTCTATCCCTTCCCTAATCAGGTCAACCAAGCGATCACCCGTACTAATTACGAGTTCAATCTCGGGATACTGCTGATGAAATTGGTCAATATGCGGTAAAACAATTTTAGTCGCATGCGCACCAGATAAATCGACACGTAATAAGCCACGGGGCCGTGCAATTACATTACGTAAGGAAGATTCGGCATCATCAAGCTCTGATAATATTTGTGTACAACGCTCATAAAATGCCTGTCCATCGAGTGATGGTCTTACATGCCGAGTCGTCCGCTCTAGTAAACGGCACTGTAAATTATTTTCTAACTCTTTAATGGCGTTACTGGCTGTAGCACGTGGAATATTCAGTTGGTCTGCTGCCTGACTAAAGCTACCCAGCTCTACTATTCGGGTAAAAAGTTGCAAGGTATCAAATTTATCCATGATGCTCTCTTTTGGCCAAATTTATTATTAATGTATATGGAATTATCTTATCCAATTATGAGGCTTTATCCCATATTTCTATATTATTAAAATAAGCCATACCTACTCAAACAGGCAATCTAAAAATGAATATTTCAAAGAAGACAGCTCTTGTTACTGGTGCATCACGTGGTATTGGTCGTGCTATTGCTGAGCGTTTAGCCCAAGATGGCTTTTATGTGATTGTTAACTATGCGGGCAATAAAGTGCATGCCCAAGCCACTGTAGATCACATTATTGAGCAAGGTGGTCAAGCCTCTGCCATTCAAGCGGATGTTGCAAATGAACAGGATGTTAGTCGTTTATTTCAAGAAGCAAAAGCGATTAACGGCCAATTAGATGTCGTGGTTCATAGTGCCGGTATTCTGCCGATGGCAAAAATTATACCTGAAAGCCTGCCAGATTTTGACAAAGTGATTCATACCAATTTGCGTGGTGCATTTTTAATATTGGCTCATGCGGCCGAAACAGTGCCAAATGGTGGCCGAATTATTACGCTTTCAACCAGTGTGATTGCTAAATCTTTTCCTTCATATGGCCCCTATATTGCCTCAAAAGCGGGTGTTGAAGGCTTGGTACACGTATTAGCAAATGAGTTACGCGGCCGCAATGTTACTGTAAATGCAGTTGCACCCGGACCGACAGGCACCGATCTTTTTTACAATGGAAAAACTGATGAACAAGTGGAGGCTATTGCAAAACTTGCTCCATTAGAACGAATCGGAACACCTGAAGAAATCGCAAGTGTAGTTGCGATGTTAGCTGGTCCAGATGGGCGTTGGGTCAACTCTCAAGTCATTCGGGTAAATGGTGGATTTGCTTAACTTTAAATAACGTGCGGATTATTTTAATCTGTACGTTTTTTATTAACTATTAAAATGATTATTCCATCAATTTTAATTAAAGAACTATATAAGATTAATTAATACTGATTTATAAAAAATATTTACCTTCCTTATTTATCAAAAAAATATATATAAATAGATATTCCTTATTTTTGCTTATATTTAAAAACACGTAAATTGAACAATAACAATCTGAATCGAAGATAAGGATATATTCAATGAATGCTAAATTAAATACAGAAGCCCCTCAAAGCTTTATCTCAAATGGTTCAAATACATCCTTTTCATCTGAAGAAATTCTTTCTAAAGCACAGCAATATGCAAAAGACCATGAACTGAATTTTAGTGGCAGTTTATCACCTGTTGACGCATGGCAACTCGTACAACAAGGACAAGCTGTGTTAGTCGATGTGCGTACCAATGAAGAACGTAAATTTGTAGGTTATGTTCCTGAAAGTGTTCATGTCGCGTGGGCAACAGGCACATCATTTAACCGTAATCCACGCTTTTTAAAAGAACTCGAATCAAAGGTCGGCAAAGACAAAACCATTCTTTTGTTATGTCGTAGTGGTAACCGTTCGGCACAGGCAGCCGAGGCCGCATTTAATGCTGGTTTTGAGCACATTTATAACGTTCTTGAAGGCTTTGAAGGTGATTTAGACGATCAGCAACAGCGTAATCAAAAAAATGGTTGGCGCATTCATCAACTCCCTTGGCAACAAGACTAATACTTCAATCAATTTTCAGTGAATCAAGGAAAGCTTGTGACTCAATGGAACATTAATGCTGTTGTACAGGGCTTACAACAAGCAAGGCATGACTGGCGTCAGCAACAACACAGGACCAAAGAATTTGGGGGCCGTGAACTTCCATCTAAAGAAGCGCTAAAAGCTATTTTAGATGACCTTTGCGGCATTTTATTTCCAATGCGTTTAGGACCTGCTGACTTACGTCAGGAAACTGAAGATTCTTATATTGCCTATACCTTAAATCGGGTATTAACAGCCTTACATGCTCAGGTACAACTGGCTTTAAATTATGAGGCAAAACGACATTTGGGTCATTTGAACACAGTCCAACAGCCCCAAGAGCTTGCTCAAAATATTGTGCAGGATTTTGCCAACACTCTGCCCTCTATACGTCGTCTTTTAGACGGCGATGTGCGTGCAGCCTATGAAGGCGATCCGGCAGCACATAGTGTGGATGAGGTATTACTTTGCTATCCAGGCATATTTGCGATTATTCATCATCGAATTGCGCATCAACTGTATGCCCAAGTGCCTTTATTGTCTCGCATTATTTCTGAGTTAGCCCACTCTGCAACGGGAATTGATATTCATCCAGGTGCACAAATTGGTAAAGGATTTTTCATTGATCATGGTACTGGTGTGGTGATTGGTGAAACCAGTGTCATTGGGGAACGTGTCCGTATTTATCAGGCCGTAACGCTTGGAGCAAAACGCTTTGAAACGAATGATGATGGAGCTTTGAAAAAAGACTACACACGCCATCCAATTGTTGAAGATGACGTCGTGATTTATGCAGGTGCCACCATTTTAGGTCGTATTACGATTGGGCGTGGCTCAATTATTGGGGGGAATGTCTGGTTAACGCATAGTGTTTCCGCAGGTAGCCAGATATTACAGTCACCAAATGAGTCTTATCAAAAAAATCATATTGCCGGCTAAAAACTATAGATGTGAAATAAATAGATAAGGAGAAAAAATAAATAGTAAGAATTTAACAAGTTAATTTAATGCTTATTTCTAATCTAAATATATTTTTATTCAAAAGATAGATTAATGATTAATAAGCTTTCTATTTAAAAAATTTAGATCGTTATTTTATTTTTAAAACCAGAACTAATTCTAGTTTATATAAATCCTAGAATTTTTATTTTCAAAAGCCAATGTAATAAGGAAAAACGATTCATGGCGAAAAATACTGACAAAGCCCAACTTGCCCTTGGGGATCATGCTGCACGCCAACTGGCCAATGCAACCAAGACCGCTCCCCAGCTTTCTACAATTACTCCCCGCTGGCTGACTCACTTACTTCAATGGCTTCCTGTTGAAGCAGGTATTTATCGCCTCAACCGTGTGAATAATACCGATGATATTCAAGTGGCTTGCACACAACGTGATGAAGCAACTTTACCTCAAACTTTTGTTGATTATGACCCAGAGCCACGCGAATACTTTTTAAATGGTGTATCTACTGTTTTAGATGTACATACACGTGTTGCTGACCTTTACAGCAGCCCACACGACCAAATTAAAGAACAGCTCCGTTTAACGATTGAAACCATTAAAGAACGTCAAGAAAGTGAGCTTATTAATAACCCTGAATACGGTTTACTGGCAAGTGTGACAGATGACCAACGTATTTCGACTTTAAATGGCCCACCTACTCCAGATGATCTTGATGATTTGTTACGTAAAGTCTGGAAAGAACCGGGATTTTTCCTAGCACACCCTGATGCAATTGCAGCATTTGGCCGTGAATGTACACGCCGTGGTGTACCACCTCCAACGGTTAGCTTATTTGGTTCGCAATTCATTACATGGCGCGGTATTCCACTCATTCCATCAAATAAAATTCCTGTAGAAGATGGCAAAACTAAAATCTTGCTGCTTCGTGTAGGTGAAAAGCGTCAAGGGATTGTTGGTTTATTCCAACCGGGTCTTGCTGGTGAACAGTCACCGGGGCTTTCAGTACGCTTTATGGGAATCAACCGTAACGCGATTGCGTCGTATCTAATCTCGTTATATTGCTCACTTGCAGTACTCACTGATGATGCGTTGGCAGTATTAGATGATGTGGAGGTGGACAAATATCATGACTACCCAGTTAACTACAAGTAATCTGCAAGGTAGTCCAACGGGGCCTGAAGTGACTGGTGTTAACCCACCAGCCAACTTCCCTGATGAGTCCACCATTGCTCGACTTGCTAATGAGTTTTTTTCAGCATTGCCAAGCTCAAGCAGTTCAGCTTCTCCATCGGGCCTTAACTTGGACTTACCTGTCGGAGCACCACCGCACCCACCGCAACCGGGTGAACCATTTTCTGCACTCAGTGGTCGTGCGCCTAATATCGCCTTTCAGAAAAGTCTCAATCCGGAATATCCTGAGCATATTCCTAATTTGCCAGACTACCCTGAACGTCGAATTATCGCTTCTGCACCTGTGGTTGGTGGAGCTAATTTGCCACGCCCACCATTTGAACCACATTTGCCACAAGCTGCTCATAGTGAACCAAATGTGTCACGCATTGAACCAAACTTACCCACTGGTGCAGGCGAATCACCTTTTTATTTTTTAAATGATTTTTCTGCCCCCAATGCAGCAGAGCCATCTGTAAAAGGTGTTGAAGATAATTATTCGGTTGCACAGTCTTTTCAATTGCCGCATGGCGACCAGCTAAAATCATTGCTGACGGAAGACCGATTTGCATCTGACACACCAACCAAAAGTTCTGCAAGCTCTGGATTTTATTTTTTAGATTTACCACAGAGCGGGCAAAGTTATAGCCACTATCAACCGTCGCAACCCACTTTTGTAGCAAGTAGTGCTCAACCGCTAGATGTGCATGCCATACGTCGCGATTTTCCAATTTTACAGGAACGTGTCAATGGTCGACCTCTGGTCTGGTTGGATAATGCTGCGACCACACAAAAACCGCAGCGCGTGATTGACCGGATTGCTTATTTTTATCAGCATGAAAACTCGAACATTCACCGTGCTGCACATGAGTTAGCTGCTCGTGCAACCGATGCCTATGAACATGCGCGAAATGTAGTTGCTCGATTTATTGGTGCGCCCTCTTCTAAAGAAATTATCTTTGTTCGGGGAACAACCGAAGGCATTAACCTGATTGCAAAAACATGGGGCGAACAAAATATTGGTGAAGGTGATGAAATTATTGTTTCTCACTTAGAGCACCATGCCAATATTGTGCCTTGGTATCAACTTACTAAAAAAACTGGCGCAAAATTACGAGTCATTCCTGTGGATGACACGGGCCAAATTATTTTAGAAGAGCTGCCAAAACTGATTAATGAGCGCACTAAACTGCTGTCGATTACTCAAGTCTCGAATGCTTTGGGAACTGTTACACCTGTTGCAGAAGTCATTAAAATTGCCCATGCCAAAGGTGTCCGTGTTTTAGTTGACGGCGCTCAATCTGTTTCGCATATCCCTACCGATGTCCAAGCTCTTGATGCAGACTTTTTTGTGTTCTCTGGACATAAAGTGTTTGGGCCAACAGGCATTGGTGCGGTCTATGCAAAACCAGAGTTGCTAGAAAGCATGCCTGTTTGGGAAGGCGGAGGTAACATGATTCAGGATGTTACCTTCGAACAAGTAGTTTACCAACCTGCCCCAAATAAGTTTGAAGCTGGAACTGGAAACATTGCCGATGCTGTCGGCTTAGGTGCTGCACTTGAATATGTCGAAAGTCTAGGTATTCATAACATTGCGCGCTATGAACATGATTTACTTGAATATGGTCAAAATGCGCTAAACAGTGTGTCTGGTTTACGCTTGATCGGAACAGCGCATCACAAAGCCAGTGTTATGTCCTTTACTTTACAAGGCTATTCAACTGAACAAGTCGGTAAAGCTTTAAATCAACATGGCATTGCCGTACGTTCTGGCCACCACTGTGCACAGCCAATTTTACGTCGTTTTGGTGTAGAACAAACCGTGCGTCCGTCTTTGGCTTTTTATAATACGACTGAAGAAATTGATTTATTAGTTTCGGTGTTACATCAACTGACGCGTAATAGACGTACCAGTTAAATCTATTTGTAAAAAGACTGCTCTCGAGCGGTCTTTTTTATAAATTATTTACTGAACGGTCTTGAGCTAAACTTTATATACCGTATGAAAAAATCAAAGGAACTATCACAACGGAATCTTATTACTTTAGATCCAATTTCTAGATTAACCTTCGGCTCGAGCTAACAATCATCTACAGCCTGCCCATAATTTATAAAATAATGTTTTTGCAACATTTCCCGATAGATGAAAACAGTTAACAGGTTCTGTCGATGAGAAAGTTTTTTGGTTACTTTTTCCAAAAAAAGTAACAGAATTAGCTACGTTCTTCTGATGTATAAACGGTAAGACTCCGTCGCGACAGTCCATCCATTTATAAAGAAAACTAACTTAAACAAACAATCCCCAAATTAATCTCAATGCAATTCCAATTAATAACAGCCCCATTACTCTCTCAAAATAAACCCCAAACTCCAGAAATCGTTTACGTACGATAGGCTGTGCAAATAACACACTCACCACCATGAACCAGATTGCATTAACCATACACATCCATACCCCGTAAAACACCTGAACTTTCATTGGGGTTGTAGTACTTACAATCGTCGTAAAAATTGCCAGAAAAAAGATTGTAGCTTTCGGGTTTAACGCATTGGTGAGAAAACCCATCGTAAAAGATTTAAATAAACTCGGAGTATCACTGTCTGTTTGATCATTAATTTCAATATGAGTATTCGGCTGGCTACGTAAACACTGCCATCCTAAATACAATAAGTAAGCTGCCCCCGCTGTTCTAATAAGAGACATGAGCCATTCACTTTGTTGAATCAAAAAACCAATCCCAACGAGGGTATAAAACACATGAACCGAAATTCCGACACCAATACCAATGGCAGTCAGACATCCAATTAAGTAACCATAACGCACACTTTGTCTGACCGTAATCACAAAATCTGGACCCGGTAAAATCACCGCCATAAAGTGAATAAGAGCTAGCGTTAAAAACTCATGTCCATATAACTGCCACATCTATTCAATCTCCTCAGCCACGCCATAACTGATACTCAGCTTTCCTTTCTTAATCTGATAGGACTGAATTTCTATAAAACCAATATCCCCCAACGCTGCAACATGAGTCCCGCCACAAGGGAATGCAGGAAAATCTCCAAAATTAATTTCACGAAAACCATCAGCATGTTGATGCAAATTGGCAGGAACATTCGCCTGAATATACTGTAAGCACTGTTGCTGAAGCGTTTCACTATCTAATTCTTCGGCCGCTTCCAAAGGAATAAACTGAACCCGAGCATCGTTGGGCCAGTGCTGAGCTTTTGTGGCTTGCCAGCCAAATAAATGCATGACATGTGCAATGAGATGCCCAGCCGAATGTAATCGACTATGATAATTTCGCTTCTTTTCATCCACTTGTGCTAATGCCGCTCCTAACTCAACAGGCTGCGCGCAGTAATGAATGATTTCCCCTTGTTCAATCACAACATGAACAACATCTGCTTCTGCAATTTTCCCCGTATCACTCGGTTGACCACCACCTTGAGGATGAAATGGTGTTGCCGATAAACGCACTGCAAAACGTCCATCTTCACATGGGTTACACGCTAAAATTTCAATTTCAGCACTCACTACACCTTCTAAATACAATGCTTGTGTCATACTTTTTCATATACCCCTTAAGATGAAAAAGATTGTATTGCGATTTCTTAGGCGCGATAATCCAATTAAAATCCAAATAACTTTTGCCTCATGAGCACAAATCAAAGTCTGATTCTGTTAAATGAAATGGCGACTTTCGTTAAAGTTGTCGAGTCAGAAAGTTTTTCTGAAACTGCAAGGCAACTTGGTACTACACCTTCTGCTGTCAGCCGTGCTATTGCTCGTTTAGAACGTGCATTAGGCACACGATTACTCTATCGAACAACACGGAAGCTTCGTTTGAGTGAAAGTGGGCAACAGGTGTATCAACGTTGTTTAGACATGGTGAATGCAGCTCAAGCTGTTATGGAAAGTTCAGGCCAATTTCATGTCGAACCCGAAGGTATTATTCGCTTGAGTGTTCCAAAAGCCGTGGGACATTTTATGATTCACCCACATTTACCCGAATTTTTTGAACGCTACCCCAAAATCGATATACAAATGCTTTTAGAAGATCGCTATGTAGACCTCATTGATGATGGAGTCGATTTAGCACTTCGAATTACAGAGCAGCCAGCGGGTGGCCTCATGGGTAGAAAGCTCATTGATATTGATCATTTGATTTGTGCCACACCTGAATATTTAGCAAAGCATGGAACACCTATCCATCCCCATGATTTAAAGCAGCACGACTGTATCTATTTGGGTGAACAAACCAGTGATTCAAAATGGAAATTTCAACAAGGGAATAAATCGATTAGTGTTGCCGTGCGTGGCCGCTATGCTGCAAATCATACGGGGGTGCGTTTGAGTGCAGCAGTACAGCATTTAGGTATTGCGAGCTTACCCTACTTTGTTGCTCGTCATGCCCTGCAAGAAGGGAGCTTAGTTCAGGTTTTACCCGACTGGTATTTTAAAACGTACTATAGTGGTGGGCTGTGGTTACTCTACCCACCCACAAGGCATGTACCACCTAAATTGAGTGTGTTGATTCAATATTTGGCAGATAAATTAGCAGCAGAGCCAACTTTATTTAAGTTAAAGTAATATAAGGTCAAGGAATTAGCACGATGGAATCCTACCTTTAAATTTCTAAAGCAAGCAGCTAATTCTGTTATTTTTTTAAAAAAGTAACCAAAAAACTTTCTCATCTACAGAACCTGACCACTGTTTACATCTATAAAAAATATTGCAAAAACATTATCTTTATAAATTATGGGCAGGCTGTAGATGACCCTTAGCTCGAGCAAATACTATTTAGAAGAATCTTAATCATTAGAGGTCATTAGCACGATTACTCAACCAATAGATCTTTTGGATTAATCGTATCGCCATAGACTGGTTTTAAAGTTTTTTCATAAGCCTGATGAATCACACCTTCTTTTGCCAATTTCTCAAGATCTTGGTTCAACCAGTCCAATAACTCTTTATCACCCTTTTTCACTGCTGGTGCAATTAAGTCCTGCTCACCTAAATTGGTAATGCCAACGGTGTAATTTGGATTTTCTTTAGCCCAAGCTAAAACCAGCAAGTTATCATGTGCAAGTGCAGCACCACGTCCATCTTTTAAAGCATCAAAAGTTTCAGTGTTTTGCTCATATTTTTGCAGTTTAATTTCAGGATGAGTCTTGGTGAAGAATGAATCAGCTGTTGTACCTTTGTTCACCAACAAAGTTTTATCCTTAAGTTGAGCAACATCAGTAATCGGATGACTTTTAGGAGAAACCACACCTAGCGCCACTTTTAAATAAGGCTTAGCAAAATCGACGACTTCTTTACGTTCTGGCGTAACTGTAAAGTTTGCAAAAATAATATCAACTTTATTGGCTTTTAAATATTCAACACGGTTAGCAGCTTCAGTTAAGACAAACTCGACTTTGTTTTCATCGCCCAACAAATCTTTAGCGACATGCTTAGCAATCTCTACGTCAAAACCCTGATTTTTACCTTGAGCATCTAAATATCCAAACGGAGGTTTATCGCTAAATACCCCAATTCGTACCACACCATTCTTTTTGATCTGCTCAATACTTGAGGTAGTTTGTGCTTTATCGGCAGTTTTCTCAGTAGATTGAGTTCCTTTATCACATGCAACCAAACCTAAACTCAGCAAAGATGCGGCTAGAACATGCTTTATATTTTGTAAAGTTAATGTTGTCATTATTTGACCCTCTCGTTCTTGTAAAAATCTTATTTAAAATCGCAGCGCCTAGTTTTAGGCACTGCTCTATATATCGAAAATTATTGGTCTACATCTAAAAAAACATTAGGATTAACCGATTCACCGTAAATTGGTTTTAAGGTTTCATCATAAATTTTCTTAATTTCGCCGCTGGTTCTCAGTTGCTTGATTTCAGTATTGAGCCAATTCAATAATTGGGTATTGCCCTTTTTAACTGCTGGTGCAATAAATTCTTGATCACCAAAAGACTGGATACCCGCAACATAACTTGGATTCTTCGCTGCCCATGCCAAAGCATAGGTACTATCTTGTGAAATTGCGTCACCACGACCGTCGGTTAATGCTTTGAAGGCATCCGAGTTTCTTTCAAACTTGAGTAAATTTACTTTCGGATAGTGCTTAGTAAAGTAGGTATCTGAACTGGTGCCTTTATTTACAATTAAAGTTTTACCTTCTAATTGGGTAATGTCCGTAATTGGCTTGGCTTTAGGAGAGACAATACCAAAAGCGCCTTTTAAATAAGGTTCGGCAAAATCTACAACTTCTTTACGTTCAGGCGTTACCGTAAATGTCGCAAACACAACATCGGCGCGATTTGACTTTAAAAACTCCACTCTGTTTGCAGCTTCAGTCACAATAAATTCAACTTTCTTATCATCACCTAATAGATCTTTTGTCACCCGTTTTGCCAAGACCACATCAAAGCCCTGATTATTGCCAGCACTATCTACGTAACCAAACGGCGGGTCGTCTGCAAACACGGCAACTCTTAAAACGCCATTTTTCTTAATTTGCTCTAAAGACTGGTCTGCTTGAGCATTACTTGCCTGTTCAGTTGGTGGTGCTTTACTACATGCGGTTAACAACATACCAGCAACGGCAATGCTGCTTAATATTTTTATTGAATTACGTTTAAACATTCACTTCCTCATGATTCAAATAATAAAAATTTAGTACGATAAAATATTTAAAAAGGCTTTCGCTCTTTCTGTTTTCGGCTGTTCAAAAAATTCTTTTGGCGGTGCCTGTTCAATAATTTTGCCCTTATCCATAAAAATAATGCGGTCGGCAACCTTGCGGGCAAAGGACATCTCATGGGTCACAATTAACATGGTCATTCCTTCATTCGCTAACTTGAGTACGACATCAAGCACTTCTCTGACCATTTCAGGGTCAAGCGCAGCCGTAATTTCATCGAGTAAAATGACTTTCGGTTGCATCACCAGTGAACGAACAATCGCTATACGCTGCTTTTGCCCGCCAGAAAGCTGTCGTGGATAATCGAGTTTTCGCTCAAATAACCCCACTCGTTTGAGTAGTTCATCTGCCACTTGTTCTGCTTCATCACGATGCCGTTTTTGTACTTTGAGTGGCCCAAGCAAAATATTGTCAATTACATTCATATGCCCAAACAGCTCATAGTTTTGAAAAACCATGCCAATTTTTTGACGAGCATTAACCCAATCCACATCTTTACCTAGCACACCCGAACCTGTTAAACGGATCTCACCACCTTGAATCGGCTCTAAGCCATTAATGCAGCGCAGCAAGGTACTTTTACCGCAGCCCGATGGACCTAAAATAACTACCACTTCTCCTTGTTCTACATCCAGATCAATGCCCTGTAAAATATGACTTTGTGCAAATGATTTCTGTAATTGTTGTATCGATAACAAAGGCATAATTACTCCCAGACCTTTTCTAAATGTGCTGCCAAAAGAGATAAGGGATAGCAAATCAGAAAATACAAAATAAAAATAAAACCATAAATCCAAAGAGAAGCGCTCGGCACGGTCAATAGCGAATTTTCAATAATTTGCTGGCCCACTTTAATGACCTCAACCACACCAATCAGTACTGCCAAAGAGCTGGTTTTCACCATTCGGGTAAATAAATTAATAGCACCTGGTGTTACACGTTTTAGGCTTTGTGGAAAAATGACATAGATCAAAGCTTGAACATGGGTTAGTCCCAACGCATAGGCCGAATCTCGTTGATGCTGATCGATAGAGGTAATAGCTGCACGGACCAAATCACCCATTTCAGCAGTGCCCCACAAAACAAACACCACAACGCAAACCCACATTGCGGAAAATTGCCAGTTAAACCATGTTGCAAAGCCGAAATAAAAGACAAAAAGCAAAACTAAAATTGGAATGATTCGAATCGCTTCTAGGTACAAGCGGCATAGCGCTTTAACTGCTAAGTTTTTAGAAGTCATAATGACGCCTAAAATCGTGCCAAAAATTGCAGAAAAAAACACTGAAATAAATGCAATTTTTGCAGTTGCCCAGAGTCCCCACATTAGACGTTCGACGTGACTCGCTTGAAATAGATAATCAAGTTCCATGGCTCACCTTCCGACTTCTGTGCTCCAGATAACTGGTTAAAATAGACACGGGTAATAAAATAATCAGATAAGCTATGATCAATAAAAACAAAGCTTCTGTGGTTTTATAGTCCATGCCAATTAAGTCTTTGGTGACAAAAAGCAGCTCAACAACAGCAATCGCACTTACAACAGAACTTTCTTTAATCAAAAATAGGCAATTTGCTCCAATTGCTGGAATTGAAATGGCGAGCGCTTGTGGAAAAATGACATATCTAAAAATTTGAGTTGGCTGCAAACCAATACTTTTTGCAGAGTCAATCTGGCCTTTTGCAACAGACTGCAAACCTGCTCGAAAAGCTTCCGCCATATAGCTTCCACCTAAAAAGGTCAGTCCAATTACACCACAGGCAAAACCATCGATTTTGATACCAAGTTTTGGCAAACCGTAATATAAAAAGAACAGTTGAATTAATAAGGGGGTATTTCGAGATAACTCAATATAGAACTGGGCAATTCTATTTAGTACCCGTACGCGATATGTGATTAAAATGCTGCAAATCAGCCCTACAATAATGGCCAAAATAATGCTGATAATTGAAATTTTCAGCGTGGTCAAAGTTGCAGAGAAAAATTGCGGCAACACACTATGGATATACTGCCAGTTCAAGGAAAATTCCAAAAATAATATTAAAAATGTTATAAATATTTAGCTTTAGCCAGCTATCAAATATTTGTGTAAGGAGTTTATTTTTTTCCCAATTGGTCTAAAACTATTTTTATTAGATAAGCTTTTCTATAAGTTTGATAAATTAGATCTGACAATCTAAAACGTTTAAATCACTCAGTTATAACTGCTTAAAACATATTCACTACAGTCATAATATTTGATAAAACCAATAAAAAAAATCGGACAATAAAGCCCGATTTTTATTAAATGATTTTTAATCTAATACTTACTTTCTAAGAACATCACCAATACTTGGGTCTTTATCAAAAACCGATTTAGCATATGGGCAAAGCGGAATGACCTTCACCTCTTTTTCACGAACAAAGGCGACCAATGCATCAAGTAATTGGCGACCTACACCTTGTCCCCGATAATTTTCATTTACATCTGTAGCATCAATAATCAGCATGCCTTCACCTGCCCATGTATAAGTCATTTCACCTGCAACCGTTTCACCATCAAGTAAGCTAAAGCTACCGTGTTTTGTATCATCTTTTTGTTGAATATTCACAATGAATTCCTCTTCTTACGACTCATATTTATTTAAAAATGACTTTGTTTATCTTTAACTATAAGAACAAATTTAAGTGTAAAAAAATAGCCTGTTTTTAGCAGTGAGTCTGTATGCTTTTTAAATACAATTCATGCATAAAACTCATAATTCTATTCGTAATTCTGTGCCTAATCCTTTCAAACCCTTGCTGATAAGCTCTGCAACCAGATTTGTTTATTTCTTTTATGAACATTTAACGGTTTTTAAAGTCGGAACTTTTATGTCATCTTTTCATCAAATTGAGCAAAGCACAAATGAAAATACAACACCCGCATGGGGTGCCGTATTTGTAATGTCGCTCTGCTGCGCAGTATTAATTGCCTCAGAGTTCATGCCAGTCAGTTTACTCACGCCAATCTCTGCAGATTTAAACATGAGTGAAGGCCAAGTCGGTCAAGCTATTGCCATTTCAGGCCTTTTTGCTGTGATAACCAGTCTATCAATTAGCCGTGTTTTTAAAACATGGGACCGACGTTCTATCATGCTGTTGCTTACCCTACTCATGATTATTTCAGGCATTGTTATTACATTTGCTCATTCTGCGGCTTTGTTTATGTTGGGCCGTGCAATTTTAGGCGTAGTGATTGGTGGCTTTTGGGCGATGTCGACATCAATTGTTATGCGGCTGGTCCCCCCTTTAGCAGTTCCTAAAGCACTCGGTTTGTTAAATGGCGGAAATGCGCTAGCCACCACAATAGCCGCACCTTTAGGAAGTTTTCTAGGTTCAATCATTGGCTGGCGCGGTGCGTTTTTCTGTATTGTTCCTATCGCGATTGTTGCACTTATTTGGCAATTTAAAAGTATGCCCTCTCTTCCAGCAATCGTGTCGACAGAGAAATCAAAAAATCCTTTTGGCCTGCTTAAACGCCCAATTGTACTTTATGGGATGACAGGAATTTTATTGCTCTTTATGGGGCAATTCGCACTCTTTACCTATTTACGTCCATTTCTAGAAACCGTTACTCATGTCGATGCAACCCAACTATCTACCTTGTTATTAATATTAGGTGTTACAGGCTTAGTAGGTACGTTCCTTATTAGTTTGATGCTTCACCGACATGTTTATCGTTATCTGATTCTTATTCCATTCATCATGGCAGGCATTGCGGGAGCCTTTGTGCTGGCCGGTCAGCATATATGGTTTGTTGCAATATTGATGGGTTTATGGGGATTTATTGGAACCTCGGCACCTGTTGCTTGGAATACTTGGCTGGCTCAGACATTGCATCAAGATGCTGAAGTTGGCGGCGGTTTGATGGTTGCCATTATTCAGTTTGCAATTACTTTGGGAGCAACGCTTGGTGGCGTTTTATATGACACACATGGCTATACCGCGACATTTTATCTGAGCGCTATTATCTTATTGTTAGGGTCTATCACTGCTTTTCTTACATGGCGTAGTGCTATTCACGCAACACATCAATAACCAATCTTAATGCAGGTGAAAGTTGTCTACGATGTGGGTAGTACAAATGGTATCCGGGAAACTGGATACTATAATCTTTTAAGACCTGCACAAGTTTGCCTTGTTCCAGATCTGCTTGAATCAAGTCTTCTGGAATATAAGCAAGTCCAAATCCAGCCCTAACCGCCTCGACAATATCGTAGCTTTCATTAAATATCCATTGTCCCTGAATCTTGATTTTTGTTTCTTGACCATCTTTGACAAATTCCCATGCATAAACACTGCCTTGGGTGGTTAAACGAAAGCCAATACATTGATGACTCACTAAATCTTTAGGTGTTTGTGGAATTCCATATTTCTCAAAATATGCTGGCGTTGCTATTACCACCATTTTGACATCTGGGCTAATACGTACCGCAATCATGCCGTCAGCCACACGGCTTCCAAAACGAACCCCTGCATCAAATCGCTCTGCAACAATATCGACCATACCACTATTGGCAGTTAGTTCAACTTGCACATCTGGATATTCACCTGCAATCTTTTTAAGTTTTGGAATCAGCACTTCCCGTATTGCATGACTACTGGCATTAATCCGAACTGTACCGGCAGGTTGATCTCTAAATGAAGTTAAAAGAGACAATTCATTATCAATCTGATCGAAGCTGGCACTAATGGTTTGTTTCAACCTTTCGCCTGCTGCTGTTGGTGAAACACTGCGTGTGGTTCGAGTTAAAAGCAACATGCCTAAACGCTCTTCTAAACCCCGAATGGTATGGCTTAGGGCAGATTGTGAGATTCCCATTTTCCCAGCAGCCTTAGTAAAGCTGCCCTCTCGAGCCACCATGAGAAAGGCATAAAGATCATTATAGTTTTCTTTATTTATCATCTGCTTTTATCTCTTATTCAGGGTCAATCTCATTATAGAGGATAAAACCATTCATGAATATTACTCATAAGTCCATGTTTGTTTTTTAGACTAATTATTAAAAAGAAGATTCGTTAAAATCCATATTAAGCAGTAAACATGAAGATTTAAATAAACTGAGACGACCATTATGAGTCATTTTATTATTGTAAAAAATTAATAAATTCTACTCATATCTTTACGTTAAAAAATAAATAGCTTCATTGCATTTATGTGCTTTTTTTTAAAGAAGCGAGGTGAGTTGATATAGCTAATTATAAGTTTTTTAAAGGCTTAGTCAGCCTATGTGTTTTGTTCTCAGTTACTTCCGCCTCTTATGCAATAAAGCCTCAAGGTAAAAATCAACAAAGGTTATCGATGATGAAAATCCGTATTGATATTGATGGAACACAGCAACCGCTATTTGCCACATTGGCCATAACACCTACTGTTGAAAATTTTATCAAACAGCTTCCACTGACATTAACACTTAAAGATTATGACTCTACTGAAAAAATAGCCAATTTACCTCATAAGTTATCTACTCAGAGCGCACCCAATGGCTATGCCGGAAAAGCTGGTGATCTTACCTATTATGCTCCGTGGGGCAATCTGGCATTTTTCTATAAGGACTCTCCTGTTGGCTATGCCAATGGCCTAGTTTTTCTTGGGAGACTTGATGCTATTCCTCAACAATTTAAACAGAACCAACCAATCAAAATTTCAATTTCTCAAATGAAATAAGCGTGAATTAATCTCCCCTTTAAATGGTTTTATTGAGGTATCTATGACTACATCTCCCTTGTTTAAAAAGCTTAAAACCCATACGGCGGCTGCAATCTGTGCAGCAACGATTGGTCTATTTTCTTCAACTTCAGTTATGGCGGCCGATATGTCTAATGGTGCAAATAACTTCTATCAAAGTCAGCAAGTGACTATTCAAAAAGTGACTTTTAAAAATCAATACAATATGGATATTGTCGGCAATCTGGTTATTCCCAAAAATCTGGATAAAAAGCTTAAAGCCCCTGCGATTATAATTGGTCACCCTATGGGTGCTGTCAAAGAACAAAGCTCTATGCTTTATGCACAAAAACTTGCTGAACAGGGTTTTGTGACCTTAGCAATTGATCAATCATTTTGGGGTGAAAGCGCGGGCCGACCAAGAAATGTGGTTGCATCAGACATTTATGCAGAAGCGTTTAGTGCCGCTGTAGATTATTTGGGAACACAATCTTTCATTAACCCTAATAATATTGGTGTATTAGGTATTTGTGGAAGCGGGAGTTTTGTCATTAGTGCAGCAAAAATTGATCCGCGGATGAAAGCGATAGCAACTGTCAGCATGTACGACATGGGCGCAGCAAACCGCAATGGCTTACGTCACTCACAAACTCTAGAGCAAAGAAAGCAAATTATTGCAGAAGCCGCTGCACAGCGTTATGTTGAATTTAAAGGTGGTGAAACAAAATATACCAGCGGGACCACGCATGAGCTAACAGCAGATACACACCCTATTCAACGCGAATTTTATGATTTTTATCGTACTTCACGCGGAGAATATACGCCTAAAGGCTCATCGAGAGAGCTTACAACCCACCCAACTCTCACAAGTAATGTTAAATTTTTAAACTTCTACCCATTTAACGACATTGAAACGATTTCACCACGCCCAATGCTATTTATTACAGGTGATCAGGCCCATTCAAAAGAGTTTAGTGAGGAAGCTTATAAACTCGCAGGCCAACCTAAAGAGCTTTACTACGTAAAAGGTGCTGGACATGTCGATTTATATGATCGAGTCGATCTCATTCCATTTGATAAATTGACCAGTTTCTTTAAACAGAACTTGAAGTAAGAAAAAAGATAGAGGCTCGATGGGGCCTCTAGCTTTTTAATTTGCTTAATGAAACTCTTGCACTAAACTATTAATGTGCGCCACGGCAGCAGTTCGATTTTCAACACAGAGTTTTTCAAAAACATGTTCTAAATGTTTGTTTACCGTCCGCGGGCTCAGCTCTAAAATTTCTGCAATATCTTTATTGGTTTTCCCTAACAATAACCAGTGCATAACTTCTGCCTCACGTTGAGTCAACTGCGGGCAATATTTCAAAATATCAGCCATTTCCAAAGCAGGCGTAGATGTCTTGATCTGTATTAGATAATTTTTAGCCACACTTGGTTCAGTTTCCCACGGCGTAAGCAATAAAAGCTGTAATTGCTGAGATGGTGTTGAATAAGAGCAGCTGGTTAATTTCTTGGGGTCTTTTTCATGTTCCAAATCTGAAAACCAAGCTTTTAAACCTGCTTCAAAAACCTCTAATTCAGGTAAATGTTGATTCAGTAAATCACTGGCTTTTTGAGTTTTCCAAACAATTTTACCGTGAATATCTAGCGCAAGAATGGCTGTTTCAGTTGCGTCAATCACCTGTTTTTGTTGCTGCAATAGTTTAGCATGTGCCAAATGTGTTTTTACCCTTGCTAATACTTCTTCAATATTCAGTGGTTTGGTTACATAGTCCACCCCACCGACCTGAAAACCACGCACTATATGCTCCGTTTCCGACAAGCCTGTCATGAAAATAACGGGAATAAACTGCGTAATTGGACTCGCTTTAAGCTGTATACAACTTTCAAAACCATCCATATGTGGCATATTGCCATCAAGCAAAATCATATCTGGTAAGCAGCGGTGTGCAATTTCAATGGCACTTAACCCATCTGTTGTGACAAGCACACGATAACCTGCCTGATCCAGACTTTCATGCAGCAAGCCTAAATTTTCAGGCACATCATCCACAATCAGAATAACAGCCTGCTCGTTTGATGAAGCTGGCTGAAAAGAAACATGTTGCGTACTCATTGCTTATCCTGAATTAATCGTTGGGCGTGTTTTAAATCAAATTTTTGAATAGCCAGTTCAAGCTGTTCCCATAACTCGCTCTGTTCAGGAAGATTTTGACGGCAATAGGTTAAAGTCTGTTGAATTCCACGAATATAACCTTGTCCAATTAACTCATTTAGCTGTTGCAAGCTTTGTGGTAAATCGAGCAGATTATTATCTTCTGGTTGTTTAATTGATGTATGAACAGTAGCTTGCTCTCGCCTAAACACCTTTACATCCAGTGCTTGAACTTCATTATTTTCAAGATGTGCATCTGATTTAGAATCAACCCACATTAATCCTAATTTGTCTCCAATTTTACTGAGCAACAAATTGAGATCGATAGGTTTTAGCATAAAGTCTTCACTTAATACCGCATCTTGTGGATTAACTTCTCGCTCGCCGGCATTAGCCGAAATAATTAAAATGGGCACGTTGGTAATATTATTCTGACGCAATAATCGCGCCGTTTCCCAGCCGCCCATCAAAGGCATATTCAAATCCATTAAAATCAGGTTAGGCTGAAAAATAGGAACACGTCTTAAACAATCAATGCCCGACTCGGCTTCTTCAATCATAAATCCTAAGGGTTTTAGAAAATTAGCGACTAAGCCTCGGTCCACAGCTTCATTATCGACAACCAAAATTCGTTTCCGCTCGCCTTGATAGCCCGTAATTTGGTTGGAATAAACATTGGAAATTGGATGTACCAACTCTTTTGAAGGTAGGTAAAACTTAACCTTAAACTGCGAACCCTGATTGAGCTGGCTACTCACAGATAGCTGTCCACCCAGTAAATCGACCAATAGTTTTACAATGGGCAGCCCGAGTCCTGTTCCAGTAAATCCGCCTTGGACCACATTGCTACCCCGTTCAAACGGATTAAATATTCGCTCCAAATCCGCTTCGGCAATACCACAGCCCGTATCTCTAATTTCAAAATAAGCGGTTTGAAAACGGTAATCGACCTTTAAGGTTATGGTGCCGCTCGTCGTAAATTTTAAAGCATTGCCCAGCAAATTGATAAGTACTTGTTCTAAGCGTTTTTTGTCGGTACGAACATAGTGCGGCAGGTTATCTCCAATTTCATAAATAAACTGTAAATTCTTCTGTTCAAACTGTGGCTGAAACATGTGAATAATCTGTTCGATAAAATTTGGGAAATGAACATCCACTACATTTAAAGAAATTTTGCCTGTTTCAATTCGTGCTAAATCTAGTAAACCGTCAATGAGTGAAGTTAAATGTTGCCCACTACGGCTAATCACCCCGAGCGCCATTTTGCCTTGTTCTGAAAGCTGCTCTTGTTTTTGAAGTAATTGGCTATAGCCCAAAATACTATTTAGAGGTGTTCTTAGTTCGTGACTAATTCCAATGACATAACGACTTTTTGCATCATTTGCCCGTTCTGCTGAAATTCTGGCATCTTGCAAGTCTTTTGAAGTGACTTCATGAGCAGCAATTTCATCAATCAATAAAGCCGTTTGTTGATGAGTCTCGATTTCGGCATTACGGCGGCTTTCATCGTTTAGTACCAACCACCATGCAGCAACGCTCATTAATAAAAATAAGATGGTGTAAATTTTCACAAACAACGTAAATAGCTGAGGAACGGCTGCCGCATTAATTGTTTCTAAATAAGCTTTTTCTTGGATATAAACCAGACTTAAACTCACTGCCAAAACAATAGACAGCCCTAGAGTCAGTAATAAATATAAACTGACCCTGCTATTTAAACGACTAGCCCAACGTTCTGGTAAATAGTGCCAGATGGCTTTCTTAAGTTGTACTGACCAACGTGCATCGGGTTTACATAAATCGTGACAACGTGCTTCGAGTGAACAGCATAAAGAACAAATCGTACCGTTATAGGCTGGACAGCCCGCCATATCAGCCAGTTCATAGTCCCTCTCACACACCACACAGTTTGCAACAGATGTCGCCTGAATTTTTTCAGGTTGGCGTGCAATGTAATATTTACCTTTGGTTAAGTAAGCAATGATAGGAACACATAGCATCGCACTTCCCAAGGCTATAAAACTTGCCAAGCCTTTCGCCATCAATCCAAAAAAGCCCAAATAACTCAGCATCGATAAAACCGAAGCAATCAGTAAGGCACCCACACCTACAGGGTTAATGTCATATAAATAAGCACGGCGAAATTCAATTCCCTTGGGGCTTAAACCTAAAGGCTTACAGATAATTAAATCGGCAACAACGGCACCAATCCATGCCAAAGCAATATTGCTATATAGTCCCAAAATGCGCTCAACTGCATGGCTAATTCCCATTTCCATTAAAACAATGGCAATGAAAACGTTAAAAAGAAGCCAGACAATTCGCCCCGGATGGCTATGAGTCAAACGGGCAAAAAAGTTTGACCATGCCAATGAGCCAGCGTAGGCGTTGGTCATATTAATTTTAATTTGCGCCAAGCAAACCAGTGCTATAGTCAAAATTAAGGCAAGCTGAGGGTTTGGAATAAACTGTTGATAGGCAACCCAATAAAGATATGTCGGATTGTCTAGTTCAGAGACAGGAATCAACAGCTGAAAGGCTAAAACCATTAGCAGCATGCCCATCAAAACTTTGAGAAAACCAAAAATAATCCAAGATGGACCACCTAAAAAAACGGCAAAACGCCACGCAGTTCTATTTTTTTCTTGTTGCGGTAAAAAGCGTAAATAGTCAGCTTGCTCACCAATTTGGATCACAAATGAAAAAATAAGGGTGCACGCCGCACCAAAGTAATACAGATTAAAATCGGTCGAGTTTGAAACCGCACCAACAAAATGCAGGCTACTACTTAAAATTTGTGGCTGTTTCCAGAGTACAAAAAACCACGGTAATAACAGTAATAATAACCAGATTGGCTGCGTCACAGCCTGAACTTTATTAATAAAACCAATACCTTTGACCACTAAAGGCAAAATCACTAATGCCGAAATTAAGTAACCAATAACTTGCGGAATGCCAAGAGCAAGCTCTAATGCCATCGCCATAATTGCGGCTTCAAACGCAAGTAAAATAAAGGTGAAGCTCGCATAAATCAGAGAAGTAATGGTCGAGCCAATGTAGCCAAAACCTGCACCACGGGTGAGCAGATCGACGTCTACATTATATTTTGCAGCGTAGTAACTAATCGGCCAACTGGTTAAAAATATAATGGTGCATACCACTATTGCTGCCCATACTGCATTGCTAAAGCCATACTGCCAAAGCATGGTCGCCCCAATGGCTTCCATTGCCAGAAAGCTAACTGTCGAAATTGCGGTGTTAGTAACAGTCCAAGGTGACCATTTTCGTACTGAGGTGGGTGCATAGCGGAGCGCATAATCTTCGATACTTTCATCTGCCACCCAAATATTATATTCACGGCGTGTTTTGATCACACGTTGTGGCGCTTGTTGGGGGCGTGAAGAATCTGGCATAACACTCATGTTTAGGATGGGGCTGCATTAAACCCAGCAATCCTTATGCCAAAAGTCATTTATCATGGCGATTTTATCGAATACGCACATATACGCAAAATAACGTATTTTCAATTTTTCCCAAAAATCACACACTCAGATTCATTAAAAAACAATGATCAATATTTGTGTTGATTGACCGAAAATGATTGGGAGATTGATGTTATGAGTGTATCTGAACATCCAAATCTGGACACTGTGCAAGGTACAGATTCACAAAAAGCAGTGAATGAAACCTTAGAAGATTATACTTTACGTTATGCCCCACACAGCTTTCGGCGCTGGAGTCCCAAAGTTGTTGCTATTACTGCACTTGGCGGTATTGCCTATCTTGCTGACTTTTCTATTGGTGCCAGTATTGGTATGTCTTACGGAACAACTAATGCTGTTTTCTCCATTTTATTTGCAGCAATTATTATCTTCTTAACTGGTATTCCTCTTGCCTACTATGCTGCACGCTATAATATCGACCTTGACTTGATTACCCGTGGTGCAGGTTTCGGTTATATCGGCTCAGTTCTGACCAGTATCATTTTCGCCAGTTTCACGTTTATTTTCTTTGCGCTTGAAGGTTCAATCATGGCGCAAGGATTATTGCTGGGTTTAGGCATTCCGCTTTGGGCCGGCTATCTCATCTCGACCATTATGGTGATTCCACTGGTGATTTACGGCATGAAAGCCTTAAGTAAATTACAAGTTTGGACCACTCCACTTTGGCTCATTCTGATGATTGGTCCTGTGGCCTATCTTATTTACCAAGAACCAACCTTAGTCAGCCAATTTGCTACTTTTACTGGTAAAGAAGGTTTTGCAACTGTAGACATGGCAGCGATCATGTTAGGTGCTGGTATTTGTTTATCGCTAATCATGCAAATTGGTGAGCAAATTGACTACTTGCGCTTCATGCCTGCTAAAACAAAAGAAAATAGTAAAGCATGGTGGGCAGCCGTAATTTCCGCAGGTCCGGGTTGGGTAATTTTAGGGGCAATCAAACAAATTATTGGGGCATTTTTAGGTTTCTACTTATTAACAAAATTACCGGGTGTAAACAGTACTGAGCCTGTTCAACAATTTAATGCAGCGTTTCATGACATGCTTCCGGGCTGGGCAGCTCTAACACTTGCGGTTATTTTGGTGGTCATTTCTCAAATTAAAATTAACGTGACCAATGCTTACTCTGGTTCCCTTGCATGGACAAGTGCCTACACTCGTATTAGCAAACATTATCCGGGTCGTATTGTCTTTGTGATGGTGAACTTGGCAATTGCCCTTGCGTTAATGGAAGGCAACATGTTTGCAGTACTGGGTAAAATCTTAGGGTTCTATTCAAACTTTGCAATTGCATGGGTTGTGGTTGTTGCAACAGACATTTCAATCAATAAATATGTTTTAAAACTTTCACCAAAAGAACCAGAATATCGCCGTGACATGCTCTACAATGTGAACCCTGTCGGTATGGTTGCGTTCCTTGTATCAGCAGGATTATCGATTGCCGCATTCTTTGGATTATTTGGTAGTTTCCTAGCTCCTTACTCACCGCTTATCGCACTGGTACTTGCTTTTGTATTAACCCCAATCATGGGTTTATTAACCAAAGGAAAATATTATATCAAGTCACACGATGATGGCATTAAAGAACCACGTTATGACGCTGAAGGTACGCCTGTTGCAACGGTTTACCATTGCCGTGTATGTGACGAAGGTTACGAGCGCCCAGATATTATGTTCTCTCACAAACATAACGGCACCATCTGCTCTTTGTGTAAAACACTAGATACCTAAATATCCTTAAGACTAAAAAAGAAGCTTTAAAAAGCTTCTTTTTTTTCATAAAGATTTTAGCCAATTGGAAATAAACGTTCAGGCACCACATCTTTCATCACAATGGTTGAGATGAGCCGTTGCACACTCGGAATAGCCGATAACTTTTCATCATATAGCCGCTGGAAAGCGGGTAAATCTTTAGCGACCACATGTAGTAAATAATCTGGCTCACCAAATAAGCGCTGGGCCTGAATGATTTGCGGGATGTCTATCACGGCATTTTCAAACTTCTCGACTGCTTGCTTATCACCTTCTTTAAGCGTAATAAAAACAATCGCTGAAAATTCAAATCCAACTAAATTGGGGTCGAGTTCTGCCCGATAACCTTTGATGGCTCCCGACTCTTCTAAAGCCTTCACTCGTCTATGACAAGGTGAAATGCTCAAACCTACTTTTTCTGCCAACTCAGTAATAGATAATCGGCCATTTAACTGCAATTCAGCAAGAATCTTTTTATCTGTGCGATCCATTTAGAAAAATTTACCCCAAATGAGTGTGATATGAGCAAACATTTAAAAGCACATTCTAAATACATGAGCATATTATTTTCAACACGTTCGAATGAATAGTAATTTTTTCTAAATCACGAGCGAAACCTTTGGAAAATAGTTTGCCGAGATAAGCATATGGCTTTTAACATTTTTATCGCATTTTGGAGTGTGTCCATTCTTTTTATTATTACGCCAGGGGCAGACTGGGCCTATGCCATCTCGGCAGGAATTAAAGGCAAAGTGGTAGTACCTGCCGTTGCAGGTATGCTATTTGGGCACTTTATTACGATTTTGCTGGTCGCGGCTGGTGTCGGCTTACTGGTAGCAAATAATCCGACTGCACTCATGATTCTAACAATTGCGGGTTCTGCCTATTTATTATGGATGGGAATAAATTTACTCATTACCCCTCCTACTCCAAATCAGTCCGACTCTGAAAAGGCTCAGTCATGGTTGAGATGGGCAACCAAAGGTGTTTATGTGAGTGGATTAAACCCGAAAGTGTTTTTACTCTTTTTAGCTTTGCTTCCTCAATTTATTGATACCACTGCTTCATGGTCAGTGACGACGCAAATTGTTGCTTTCGGTGTTGTCCACATGATTAGCTGTGCCATTATTTATTTAATGGTTGGCTATGGCTCAGAAGCTATTCTTAAAACCAGACCACAAGCAGCACGTTTAGTAGGCCGTTTTTCAGGTGGTCTTATGGTGGTTATCGCTACATGTTTATTGATTGGGCAAATTTAAAAGTCATCCAGCAAAAAGTTACTGTTCCCTATCTCGGATCAGTAACTTAAATAACAAATACGAGAAAAAATTTATCTCATTCGTTTTAAGTTATAAGTCACGACTCCCCAAATGACTAACTCTTGCCCATCTTCAATATAAATATTTTGATAATCAGAATTTTCAGCTTTTAGCCAAATTTTAGCTGGGTGGTAATTATTATCGATCATTAAACGTTTAACGGTAAAATCATTGTCGATGAGTGCTATCACAATATCACCAGATTTTGCGGGAATACTACGGTCCACAATAAGCGGGTCATTAATATCAATTCCCGCATCTAACATCGACAAAGAATTGGCTTTGACAATGAAGGTAGCATTTTCATTTCTAATTAAATATTCATTTAAATCGAGGGCTTGTTCAATGTCATCTTGTGCTGGTGAAGGAAAACCTGCAGCAACACGTTCTGTTGCCAAAGGAATATGGTAAATTTTATCGTTGTTTGGATGGACCGCCTGAACGTTAAGTTTTGAATTAAAATCGGTCAAATTATTGGTTTTGACATTATTTAGTAACCAATTTTTGATAAAGTTCACTTGAGATTCGGGAACACGAATCACTTTTGTGGGTTCATTGAACTGTGCTTTACGACCAGCATTTTCTCGGACGCCACCATGCTCAAATTCTTTTTTCTTTGACATATCGCCCCCATTTCACCGTTCAAATCCTATAGAGACAATGTAACTTGAAAAAGTTACATTTTCAAGTTGACGAAATATTTTTTTTGCATAACAATAAATCCCATGATCAGATTTTAATCCATTTTGCTTTTTACAGGGATGTTTAAACTAAAATGGCAATTTGAAGAAAATCAAAACCTGTTTCGAAATAGTCTTTATGACTGACTGTTTTCTGATTTTTATCAAGTGAGATTCTGAGCAATTAACATTCTGGTTAAATTCAGTTTTTTGGTATGGAGACATGCGAAATGAAAAATCAACGTGATGCTGTTTTAGGTTATGCAAATGAGCAACATGCCTATTATATTCGCCTGATTGAAAATGATGCGGTTTTGGGTGAAAGCTACGGATTATTCTGTGAAAATCCAGAGAGTGAAGCAGCAGAAAGTATTATGACAACGTTATTCTTAAAAAAATCTTTTTGGTTAAACGGTTCTGAGTACATTGATATTGTAAAAGGACTACAACTGCTCCCACAGTAAAGTAAATAAATTAAAAAACAAAGGAGGCAAAAGCCTCCTTTGTTTTTAGAGCGTTATGCTTAAGACGTAAAACGTCCAGAGGCATCACGTTTTTGATTACGAGAGTTTCGTCCACGGCCATCATAATCGTCGTCGTCGTCACGGCTGCGACCTCGGCCTCTGCCACCTGAACGGCTACCGCGATCGTCATCATCGTCGTCATCACGGCTACGACCACGACCTCTACCACCTGAACGGCTACCGCGATCGTCATCATCGTCGTCATCACGGCTACGACCACGACCTCTGCCACCTGAACGGCTACCGCGATCGTCATCATCGTCGTCATCACGGCTGCGGCCACGACCTCTGCCACCTGAGCGGCTACCGCGATCGTCATCATCGTCGTCATCACGGCTGCGACCGCGACCTCTGCCACCTGAGCGGCTACCGCGATCGTCATCATCGTCGTCATCACGGCTGCGACCACGTCCTCTGCCACCTGAGCCTGAGCGGCTACCACGATCATCATCATCGTCGTCATCACGGCTACGACCGCGACCTCTGCCACCTGAGCGGCTACCGCGATCGTCATCATCATCGTCGTCACGGCTGCGACCACGTCCTCTGCCACCTGAGCGGCTACCACGATCATCGTCATCGTCGTCATCACGGCTGCGACCACGACCTCTGCCACCTGAGCGGCTACCGCGATCGTCATCATCATCTTCATCATGGCTGCGACCTCGGCCTCTACCACCTGAGCGGCTACCGCGATCGTCATCATCATCGTCATCACGGCTGCGACCTCGGCCTCTGCCACCTGAACGGCTACCGCGATCGTCATCATCGTCGTCGTCACGGCTACGACCGCGACCTCTGCCACCTGAACGGCTACTACGATCATCGTCATCGTCGTCATCACGGCTGCGACCTCGGCCTCTGCCACCTGAGCGGCTACCGCGATCGTCATCATCGTCGTCATCACGGCTACGACCTCGGCCTCTGCCACCTGAACGGCTACCGCGATCGTCATCGTCGTCGTCATCACGGCTACGACCGCGACCTCTGCCACCTGAACGGCTACCGCGATCGTCATCATCATCGTCGTCATCGCGGCTACGACCTCGGCCTCTGCCACCTGAACGGCTACCACGATCGTCATCATCTTCGTCATCACGGCTGCGACCGCGACCACTTGAACGGCTACCGCGATCGTCATCATCGTCGTCATCACGGCTACGACCACGACCACCATTTTTATGACTTAAAGCACCCGCTTCACGGGCTTCTTCAGAGGTAAATTCATGTGCATTACCGCTTGCATGCGCTGCTCGGCCAGCTTCACGAGCTTCTTCAGATGTAAATTCATGTGCATTACCACTCGCATGGGCTGCTCGACCACCTTTGCTGGCTATTTCTCTTACTCTTTCAGGATCCATACTTGCAAATCCACGATTTGAAGTACCTGTACTATTGTTATCATCGTCTTCATATCTAGTATTAGCCATAGTTATATCTTCCTATATTTAATTATAGTCACTACCGCTTTTATTTAACGGATTTAATAAAGATAGAAGATCTATAATATTTTCCTACCCAAGTGATGTATCAATCCTTTTAAATGTATATAAAACAAAATTAAAAATTTGTTATAAATTTACTACTTATAAAATATTTTAGAATTTCAAATGATATAATTTTTACTTTTTAAATAATCCCCATACTCATTATTACCTAACAAAACATTATAATATAATTTTACAAACACACTTAAATAAACCAAACCTATAACAAAAAATTTCAATGTGTACAAAAGGATAAAAAAACAAAAACACGCATTCTGTTGAATAAATAATTAACGAACAATTAATTTAATTAAAAAACAATAATATATATCATTACATTTCAAAAAAATCTTTACTTGAGTAATAAACTTGCCTATTTAAAAATTAATTAAAATATTTGTTAGGACGAAGACATGCAATTCAAAAATCAACAATTAACTCCACAATATATTCATGTTTCTATTCCAGAAATTTTACTAGGCCATATCTATATTGATAACACTTGGCATAGTTTTGATCAGGAGTGGAGTTATAGATTAGACCCTCCTCATGCGAGTCATCCATTCCAAAGAGATATCTATGTAATTAAATCAAAGAAAATTAAAGAAGAAAAATTAATGAGAAATCATAATTTAATTAAAGACAATAAAAATTCAGAAGTTATAGAATCAGCAAAAGAAGTTATAAAGAAAATATTAGATTTATCTAAAAATATGCCTATAGAGAATTGGTTAAATGATACAGGTCCTAGATCTATTATCGAGAGTATGACTGATAAAAATAAAGTTAAATTATTAGAAATTACTTAATGCTTAATGAGTAAATATTTTTTTACATCCCTATATATAAAATAACAAAGGCAACCTTTTAAAAAAGACAATTTACTCATATTCACGTGCAATTTATGCATTATAGGTAAACAAGATTTTAAAACAGAGGTAGTCGAATATGGAAAACCAAACAAACCAGTATCCATCATCTGCTCCAGCTCAAGTTCAATCTCATCAACCTGGTGATCAGGAAAAAATGCATCCTGAGCCAGAAATTATAAAAAGCTCGCATAAAGGAAGCGAGAAACTAAAAGGAAAAGTTGCTGTCATTAGTGGTGGTGATAGCGGTATTGGTCGTTCTGTTGCCGTATTATTTGCCCGTGAAGGTGCCGATATTGCTGTACTTTACCTCGAAGAAGAACAAGATGCCGAAATCACTAAAGCGCTTATTGAAAAAGAAGGCCAACGTTGTCTTTTACTTAAAGGTGATATTTCTGACCCCGATATTGCAAAACAAGAAATTGATGAAGTTTTGCAACATTTTGGCAAAATTAATATTTTGGTCAATAATGCAGGTGTGCAATATCAGCAAAAAGAAATTGAAAGTATTACTAATGAACAATTAGAAAAAACATTTAAGACAAATATTTTTTCAATGTTTTATCTGACCAAAGAAGCTATTCCTTATATGGAAGAAGGCGACAGTATTATTAATACTACTAGTATTACCAGCTATCAAGGGCATGATGAGCTAATTGATTATGCAAGTACTAAAGGTGCAATTACGACTTTCACACGTAGTCTTTCCAATAATTTAATGAAACAGAAAAAAGGTATTCGAGTGAATGGTGTAGCCCCTGGTCCAATCTGGACGCCTTTAATTCCAAGTAGTTTTGATGCTGAAACAGTCGAAAAGTTTGGGAAAGACACCCCAATGGGAAGAATGGGTCAACCTAGCGAAGTTGCCCCTGCCTATCTTTTTCTCGCTTCAGATGATGCCAGTTACATTACAGGACAAGTCATTCATGTAAATGGCGGTCAAATTGTGAATGGTTAAAATCTTTGCATAAAAAAGCCCTGAGAGTTTAATCACTTTCAGGGCTTTTCTTTTTAAGCAGGAACGTGCTGAGCTATTTGCTCTCGAGACCAAACACGGTGGGCTTTGATGAGATTTTTAAGTTTCTCTGAAACAGGTTTGAAGTCATCTTCAATTAAAGTGCCTTCGTCTGCTACTAGACCTAACGGTTCAAATAATTCAGATTTATTTCCTAAAAAGACAATCGGTTTTAAATGCTTATAGGCTTCAAGTACATAATGACGAGTTACACCATCTTGCATCACTGCATTTAAATTATCACCATCGGGAATAATTACGGCATCATAAGCAATAGAAGGCTCTGCCATTTGCATACCGTCTGCGGCAATAACTTTATCTTGATGATCTTTAACAGGTGCCAAGCTTGGTGCCAATAAATGAAGGGTTACACCTTCTTTAATTGCCCAGTTTTTCATAACTTCTAGTGCATCAGATTTCACCAGATTATGAATCAATACGGCAATTTTTCGGCCTTGAATATCTGCTGGTGGGAAAGCCAACATAGATAACTTAGCTGATTTTTCAACGGCCTGAGGTTTAAAATCAAGGCTCAAATCAGGTACTTCAATCCCTAAATTTGCACCTACTTGTCGTGCTAAATCGAGATCAATATTTGCCAAAATTTGCTGCACTTGGCGCTCTCGAATATGTTTTCTCTTCACCTTACTCAATTCAAAGGTATAGGCATCAACGACATGTTTTTGCTCATGAGGTGCAAGACTCTTATAGTAAAGTCGTGGTTGAGAAAAATGATCAGAGAAAGACTCACTTCTTTCACGAATCTTGTGACCACTTACTTTTTCATAATAACTTTCAAATCCGCCATTTTCCGCAGCCGGAGGTGTCTCAGCTGGCCAGTTCCCATCAATTGAGTTTGGCTGATAAGACGCTTGCCCTTTATGAATCGTGTGCTGATGAATACCATCGCGTTGATTATTATGGAATGGGCACACAGGTTTATTAATTGGTATTTGATGGAAATTCGGACCACCTAAACGGCTGAGCTGTGTATCGGTGTAAGAAAATAATCGTGCTTGTAACAGCGGATCATTTGTAAAATCGATACCCGGTACAATATGACCTGGACAAAACGCCACCTGCTCTGTTTCTGCAAAGAAATTATCAACATTTCGATTTAAAACAAAACGACCAATAGGGGTTACTGGCACCAACTCTTCAGGAATAATTTTGGTTGGGTCAAGCAAGTCGAAGTCAAACTTCATTTCATCTTGTTCTTCAACAATTTGAACCCCTAATTCCCACTCAGGATAAACGCCCTGCTCAATGGCTTCGTAAAGATCTCGACGATGAAAATCAGGGTCTTTACCTGCAAGTTTTTGCGCTTCATCCCAAACTAAAGCACTTAATCCTTGCTTAGGTGTCCAGTGAAACTTAACAAAATGTGCTTTACCTTCTGCATTAATTAAGCGGAAAGTATGCACACCAAAGCCTTGAATTGAACGTAAGTTACGCGGAATTGCGCGATCAGACATAGCCCAAATTACTGCATGTGCAGATTCTGGCACTAAAGAAACAAAATCCCAGAAAGTATCATGAGCAGACGCACCAGTAGGCATTTCTGTGTCTGGCTCAGGTTTTACAGCATGTACAAAATCGGGAAACTTAATACCATCTTGAACAAAGAAAACCGGAGCATTATTTCCGACTAAATCGAAGTTACCTTCTTGGGTATAAAATTTAATGGCAAATCCGCGAATATCACGCACAGTGTCAGCAGAGCCACGTGGTCCTTGCACCGTCGAGAAACGTACAAAAATTGGCGTCTGAATGCTTGGGTCAGTGAGAAATCCAGCTTTTGTCAAACGTTCATTGCCTTCATAGGCCTGAAAGTATCCATGAGCCCCTACTCCACGTGCATGTACGATACGTTCAGGAATTCGTTCATGGTCAAAGTGAGTAATCTTTTCTCTTAAAATAAAATCTTCTAATAGTGTTGACCCACGGGTTCCTGCTTTTAGACTATTTTGGTTATCAGCTATTTTAACCCCCTGATTTGTGGTTAAAGCCTGATTGGTTGCATCATCTCTTACTGTGTCTAACTGTTCAGTTTTTTGAGTAGTGTTGGCTTTATTGGCAGCATCTGCTCCAGCCATTTCACTTGTTTTATTTGTTAATTTACCGTTATCAGTCATGTTAATACCTATGTTTTAAAGTTAAACGTGGGGTGAAGTAAAAAACTTAAAGAATTAGTTTTTATTAAAAGAACTTAAATATGGGAAAAGCAGCTCAACATATTTGCGTGTGCTCCAGAGTCCAATACTTTTGTGATGAGAATCAGGGGCTAAAAATGGTGTAAGTTTGCATATTTTTATTGCAAGATCATTCGATTGCTTTACACGCTCTTGCAATGCATCAAGCTCACCATCGGAGATATAACTAAATAGATAATCCTGAATACGTTGGCTATTATTTAATGCCCTGCTATATGCCAAAAAATTAGAAGAATGATCATTACCAGCAATCCAGTCATGAATAATTTGACGTTCTACAGGGTTAAATACCCCAAACATTTTCCCATTTTCTTCATTAATCATTCGCCAGAACACACTCTGTTCAGGATCGGTATTAAATTTAATCCACTTGTGATCAGTGAGATGTGTAACCAACCCTTTAACGTCTTCAGGATTTGATAACCATTGGTTAATCGTTTTACATCCAAACTGTCTTGTTTCGTTATGAATGAGCTGACCCACGAGCGCTTTTCTTTTTAAAATTTTAAGGACTAAAT
>Ga0105247_10000119_pt1 | contig 76975 bp, 76 predicted proteins | sample KBSS24metaG_FD_81519 | JGI IMG/M metagenome (GOLD analysis project Ga0105247, IMG submission 81519) | Switchgrass rhizosphere microbial communities from Kellogg Biological Station, Michigan, USA - KBS S2-4 metaG | ecosystem: Host-associated > Plants > Roots > Rhizosphere > Soil | place... | reverse complement strand
TTGCAACGCCTTTCCGCCCGATAGGATGTACGGGCAGGGATCCGGAAGTGATTGATTCGAGCGTGAATGATGCTAGCTAACATGCCATGAGCCTCATCGAGCTAACGGTGGAGGACGTTCGATGCCTCCAGCGGGCCGAGTTGTCGCTCGATCCGCGCCGCAATCTGATCTGGGGAAGTAATGGCTCGGGGAAGACTTCCCTGCTGGAAGCCATTTTCCTATTGGGTCGCGGACGCTCTTTCCGGACCCGAAATTCTGAGCGTCTCATTCGTCACGGTCAGCCGCGGCTCACGGTGTTCGGCCGGACCGATGGGGTCTTGCCGCAGGCAGTTGGAGTCCAAGTGGCGAGGGGTGGTGGGACCACGGCACGCATCAGTGGCACTACGGCGGGTTCACTGACGGAGTTGTCGCAGGCTTTCCCCGTTCAGGTGATTGACCCCGGTGTTCACAGGCTCGTCGAGGAAGGAGGCTTTCGGCGGCGGCGATGGATGGACTGGGCAGTGTTCCACGTGGAACCAGGGTTTGCTGACACGTGGGTGAGATACGCTCGGGCGGTGAAGCAGCGCAATGCCGCGCTCCGGCACCAGCCTGCTCAGGCTCATATTTGGAACGCGGAACTGGCTCGGCTTGGTGAGCTGATTGCCGAGTCGCGACGCGTCATGCTCGACGCCCTGCAGCCTCTATGGCGACAGACTGTGAGCGCGCTGAGTGGCCTCGAGGTAGATCTGCATTACAGCCGGGGATGGGCCCAGGATGTACCCCTCGCTCAATCCCTGATCGATTCACGCTCGCGAGACGAGGCCAAGGGACAGACCCATAGCGGACCCCATCGCGCGGATGTCCTGGTGCGCTTGGGAGGACGCCCCGCCCGGGAGGTGCTGTCGCGGGGGCAGCAGAAGCTGGTCGCCATTTCCATGACCCTGGTACAGATTCAGTTGCTTCAACGGCACGGCTCGTTGACGCCGACGCTGTTACTGGACGACCCGGCCGCGGAGCTCGACGGGGCTCACCTGCTGCAGTTTATCGAGGAAGTCGGTCGGCTGAACTGCCAGCTTGTGTTGACGTCATTGCAGCCCCATTCAGATCTCTTCGGGCAGCCCGAACGGGTGTTCCACGTGGAACAGGGAAGCGTGAGACCTGTATAATACCGTATCCAAAGACCGGGCTAATTCATGGCATCTGACGACGTCTACGACTCCAGCAAAATCAAAGTTTTAAAGGGCCTGGATGCGGTGCGAAAACGCCCCGGCATGTACATCGGAGACACCGATGACGGCTCGGGTTTGCACCACATGGTTTTCGAGGTCGTGGACAACTCCATCGACGAGGCGCTGGCCGGTTACTGCGACAGGGTTGTGGTTACGATCCATGCGGATGAATCCATAACCGTCTCGGACAATGGACGCGGCATTCCCGTGGATATCCACCCCGAGGAAGGTCGCTCCGCTGCTGAAGTGATCATGACCGTCCTGCACTCCGGCGGTAAGTTCGACGACACCTCGTACAAGGTCTCCGGTGGCCTCCATGGCGTCGGCGTGTCGGTAGTGAATGCTTTGTCCGACTACCTGCAGCTCACCGTGTATCGCGACGGAAAGACTCACAAGCAGGAATACCACTTGGGTGAGCCCGCAGCCCCCATGGCGGTGGCGGGCGAAACGCAGGAGCGGGGTACCGTCATCCGCTTCCGCCCCAGCGCAAAGATCTTCACCAATATCCAGTTCAACTACGAAATCCTGGCCAAGCGGTTGCGGGAGCTGTCGTTCCTCAACTCGGGTGTGCGGATCGACCTGATTGACGAGCGCGAGAACAAGTCGGACATCTTCAAGCACGAGGGCGGGTTGCAGGCCTTCGTGAAGCACCTGAATCGGACCCGTACTCCAGCTCACGAAACGGTCATGTGGTTCAAGACCCAGGACGGCCCCATCGCCGTCGAGGTCGCGATGCAGTGGAATGACTCCTATCAGGAGAGCATGTACTGCTACACGAACAATATCCCGCAGAAGGACGGCGGCACTCACCTTGCAGGATTCCGCAGTGCGCTCACCCGCACGCTGAATGACTACATCGAGAAGGAGGCCAAGAAGGAGAAGATCCAGACCACCGGCGACGATGCGCGTGAAGGTTTGACCGCCATCCTGTCGGTCAAGCTGCCGGATCCGAAGTTCTCCTCCCAGACCAAGGACAAGCTGGTCTCATCGGAGGTTAAGGGCATCGTCGAGACTGCCGTCAGCACCAAGCTGCAGGAGTACCTCCTCGAGCACCCGACCGAGGCCCGGGCCATCGTCGCCAAGACGATCGAGGCGGCGCGAGCGCGCGAAGCCGCACGTAAGGCTCGTGAGATGACCCGGCGCAAAGGCGCGCTCGATATCGCGGGCCTCCCCGGAAAGCTGGCGGATTGCCAGGAGAAGGATCCGGCACTGTCGGAGATCTTCATCGTCGAGGGCGACTCGGCCGGTGGATCGGCCAAACAGGGCCGCGATCGGCGTACTCAGGCCATTCTGCCGCTGAAGGGCAAGATCCTGAATGTCGAGAAAGCCCGCTTCGACAAGATGCTCTCGTCAGCCGAGGTAGGCACCCTGATTACGGCTCTGGGCTGCGGAATAGGGCGCGACGAGTTCGACATCGACAAGCTGCGCTATCACCGCATCATCATTATGACGGACGCGGACGTGGACGGCTCGCACATCCGGACGCTGCTGCTCACGTTCTTCTATCGTCAGATTCCGATGTTGATCGAACGTGGCCACATCTACATTGCTCAGCCGCCGCTCTACAAGGTGAAGCGCGGCAAGCAGGAGTCGTACGTCAAGGACGATAACGAGCTGGACGCTCTGCTGCTCAATACGGCCTTGGAAAGCTCCGCACTGCACGTCAACGCCGAAGCCCCACCTCTGCAGGGCTCAGGGCTGGAGATGCTCGCGCGGCAGTACATGGAAGTGCAGGCGATCATCAAGCGCTGGTCGCGCCGCTATGACGATCGGCTGCTGGATCAGTTGATCTACATGCCGGAGGTCAAGACCGAGGACTTCGATCGCGCCGACTGGCTGCGCGACTGGGCAAAAGAGCTCCATCAACGGCTGAATGGGCTCGATGATGGAACGCGCACCTACCGAGTGGACGTCAGCAACGCCAGTGACGGTCACGCGGCTCGTGTCCTCATTCATAAGACCGAGCACGGCACCCCAAGCAACAAGTACCTGCCTCGCGAGTTCTTCGAGTCCGCGGAGTATCAGCGAATCGCGGATCTCGCGCGCACGCTGGCGGGCCTGATCGGCGAGGGCGCCTATGTCACGCGCGGCGAGGACCGTTACGAGGTGGGCTCCTTCAAGGAAGCGATGAAGTGGCTGTTCGACCAGGCGCGCCGCGGTCAGACCATTCAGCGCTATAAAGGCCTTGGCGAGATGAACCCGGAGCAGTTGTGGGACACGACCATCAATCCTGAATCTCGCCGGCTGATGCAGGTGAAGATCGACGATGCGGTGGCGGCCGACGACATCTTCACCACGCTGATGGGAGACCAGGTCGAGCCACGACGTGAGTTCATTGAGAAGAATGCGCTGTCGGTGATGAACCTCGACGTCTAGCCGGGAAGGGCAGTCCGTCCAGCCGCTCGGGAGCGCCGAGCGGCCCGTAACTAATTAATAATTAAGGTAATACCAGGACACCGGCAATAAAGACGGCGTACCCGAGACCGAAGTACGCCAGGCGCCGGGGCGTCAGTGCATTGCGGCGCAGCAAAACCAACAGCCCACCGATCCCCACAGCCGTGACGATGGCCGCAATCGTCAGCGCCCCATCGAAGAGCCACCGCGTGAAGAACAAGCCCAGCGCCGTCGGAACGGTCGCCTGAACCATCATCGAGCCACTGATGTTGGACAAGGCAAGCCGGTGCTTCCCCTGTCTGATCCAGATGATGGCGTTCATGATCTCAGGTAGCTCGGTAGCCACCGGACTGAACAGCAGCGCGACCACGGTTCCGGGAATGCCCAGTCCTCTGCCCACCACCCCCAGCTGGCTGACAAACACGCGCGACGCCACGAAGATGATCGCCAGCGCCAGGACTGTTTGCAGGGCCGTCATGGTCCAACTTGGCTCCGATGCCTTCGATTGGAATCTGAGCGGCTCCAGCTCGCCCTCCGGCGCATCGCCGTCATGGAGCACTTCGGAATACGTGTAGGCCGCGTACGCTGCGAGGAATAACCAGCCGAGCCAGGGCTTGATGGCGAACGTCAGGAAGCCTAAAGCGATCTTGCAAGCAAAGATCAGCAGGAACCAGCCCTGATCGCGGCTCAATCGCCGCCGATTCAGCTCGATAGGTGTCTGCGGTGGCTGCGATCGGGTGATGAGCAACATGATCCCAACGATCGGGTAGGCGACCGTCGCCAATACGAGCGGGCCTCCGAGAGCTGCACCAACACCGATGTCCTTTGCGGCTGCGTCGTGACCGAATACGACTGCCACAAAGGTGACGACGCTCTCAGGAAGGGCCGTACCGAAGGCGGCCAGGACGGTACCGACGGCGTTCTGGGAGACGCCGGCCTTGTGGCCGACCCATTCGACTCCGTTAACGAAGTACTCGCAGGCCCAATACACACATCCGGCCGACAGCAGTAGCACCGCGAGCGAAACCAACATGAACGAGTCCAAAATGTCGCCCAATCAGCCAACCCAGGCGCAGCATTGTCTCAATTTCCATGCGCTGTGCGCAGGGTCCAAGGGGGATCGCTCCGCGACCCCCGAAGCGTAGCGGCGCGAAGACGCGCCTAAGACTTCACATGAACTGTTTGGCGAGCTCCCAGGCAGCGGCGTCGATGGCGGACTGTAGCGCGCGGGCGGTACGCGTGGGATCGGTCTGGAGCGCCGCCCGGTCCCTGAAACTCAGGTTGTCATCCGCCCTGACCAGCACGGCCTCCTCGTCCGTATTCTCTACACAGCCGTAGATGATCCGATCCTGGAAGAGAATCTGGTGGTCCTTCGCGCTGACCAGCCGGGCGGACAACTCGAGGCGCGGCCGGAAGGCCGTCGAAGATTGGGGCGCCTCGAATCCGACATATGTCGCATAGACGTCGAGAAACGCGTCCACGTGTTTCAACGGTGGATATTTCGTCAGGAACCGGCCGCTCTCCTTCTCTGGCCGGCTGCCCGCGAGACGAGTGATGGTAAAGCCAACTTTACTCACTGCCTGAGTGACGGCATTGGCAAGCGAGGTACGGAAATCGAAATGTGCCGCCGCAAGCGTGGCCTCCATTGCCTGGCTGGCCCACACCGCGCGTCGTGACTCGACGAGGTTGCCCACCACGCCGAATCCAGCGCCGATGGGATTCATGATTCGTACCTGAGTGTGCTCTGGTGTTCCTATTGGGACGATATCCACGCGCTTGATTGTCGCGCGGGTGGAATGCTCGAAGGTCTGCGCCGGCAGCGCGCCGCAAGCGGCCAACGTCCACGCGAGGACGGATGCCAGACAGAGTTTGAGCGGGACGCGCATTGCAGTCTTGATGCCGGGTAGAGAGCGAGCATCGAGTCAGCGCAATTGTTAATTAATGCGGCGCCATGAAAACAGCGGTGGCGTCTCACTCCCGCAGCGACACTGAGGACGCGGACAACGTTATGCGCAAAGTGAGTGCTGGCTGCCGCTCATGCAGTGAGCCGAGCGACGGTGGCCTCGATCCACTCTTGGACTTCTTTATTGATTGCCCTCACGTCCCTGCCCGCGGCCGCGATGGGTGGTCCGATCACGACGCGCACTGTCCCAGGCTTCTTCATCCACCCTCGCCTTGGCCAGTAACTTCCTGCGTTATGCGCAACGGGAACGATGAGCTTGTTGTGCTCGGCGGCCAGCAACGTGCCACTTACCCCGTACTTGCGCGTCTGCCCGTGCGGCATGCGCGTGCCCTCGGGGAAGATCATGATCCAATCTCCCTCGTCCAGCCGTTGCTTGCCCTGCTCTACAACCTGCCCCACCGCCGAATGGCCCGACTTGCGATCGATCGCAATGGCGTGCAGTTGCCGAATTCCCCAACCCACCACCGGTATCCATAGCAGCTCGCGCTTCAGGACCCACACCTGCCGCGGGAACACCACGGCCATGGCGATCGTCTCCCACGAGGACGAGTGCTTCCACAAGGCAATGTGATTGCCGTCGGGCAGGTTCTCCTTGCCTTCGATCCGATAGTCGAGCCTGCACGTCCACTTCAACGCCCACAGCAGTACCAGTCCCCACACGCGCGCGAGAACGAAGCGCTTGCGGAACGGCAGGAACGAGCACGCGATCACGAAGAAGATCGCGTAGAAGAAAGTCCAGGCAAACAGGAATACGGTGTAGATCAGCGAACCGAGTAGCTGCATGGGCGCGGCTCAGCCGGGAAGCCGGGACAGATCGGCGATGCCGATGAACAACCCGTGGAGCTGCGCAAGCAGCGCCAGGCGGTTTGCGCGCAAGCCCGGATCCTCGTCCATAACCATCACCTGTTCGAAGAAGGCGTCGACGGGTGGCCGCAGTTGCGCCAGCCGGCCAAGGGCGTTCGCGTATTCACGTTGCGCCACCGCGGTGGCGACAGCTTCCCGCAGCGAACGCATGGCGTCGAACAGGCGAACCTCGGCCGGGTCCTTCAAACTTTCGACTTCGACATCGGAGCGCTGCAGCTCGCCAGCTTTGCGCAGGATGTTAGCAATGCGTTTGTTGGCCGCGGCGAGGCTGGTTGCCTCGGGCAGATCCAGGAACGCGCGCAGCGCATTGAGGCGTGCGTCGAAGTCGAGCGGCGAGGCTGGCTTGGTGGCCAGCACTGCGTCAAACATCTCAGTGGTGAAGGCCGGCGCGGAGCCGGGTAGTCCGCTGGGCGTGCGCTCGAGGTAGTAGGCGCGCAGGCGCTCCATGATGAAGTCGTAGACCTGCTCGTCAGTAGTGACAGTGGCGCTGCTCGCGGCAGCCGGGCCTTTGGCGGCCTTCGCCGATGACGCCGGCGGTGCGCCCAACACCAACGGAGTGCCTCCGTGTATCGCAGCGCCGGACATAGTCGCAGCCGCCGCGCTTGCCGCTGCCGCCGCGGCCTTGCTGGCACGAATGCGTTCCACATCCGCCCGCACGTTCACCAGCGCGATGCCAATCAGCCTCCGCAGATCGAGGTCCAGCCGCTTCTCAATCAAAATCCTCAGCAGCCCAATGGCGGCGCGCCGCAGACCGAAGGGGTCCTTGGCACCCGTGGGTTTCTCACCAATGTCGAAAATGCCCGCGAGTGTGTCGAGCTTGTCGGCAATGGCTACCGCCAGTCCTGCGTGGGTCTCGGGCAGCTCATCGCCCGCGCCGCGCGGCAGGTAGTGCTCACGGATCGCAACGGCCACCTCCGCTGGCTCGCCGTCGGCGAGCGCGTAGTAGGTGCCCATGATTCCCTGCAGCTCCGGGAATTCCCCCACCATCGCGGTCAGCAAGTCGCACTTGCACAGCTCGGCCGCCCGTTCCGCGTCCGCCCGCTCACCGATTCCAGTGCCCGCGATTTCCCCAGCAAGCGCCCTCACCCGGCGCGTCTTGTCGCCCAACGATCCCAGCTTCACCTGGAATGTCATTGCATCGAGCGCATCCCGGCGCGCCGCAAGCGGGTGCTTCCGATCCTGCCCCCAGAAGAACGCCGCATCGGCGAGGCGCGGGCGCACAACGCGCTCGTTACCCTCGCGCACCTTCGACGGGTCGCGGCTCTCAATGTTGCTGACAGTGATGAAGCTCGGCATCAATCGGCCTTGCTCATCCTCAACCGCGAAGTAACGCTGATGGTCCTGCAGCGTCGAAATCAGCACCTCGCGCGGCAGCTCCAGAAACCGGTCCTCGAAGCGGCCGGCCAGCGGCACGGGCCACTCCACCAGCGCCGTGACCTCGTCGAGCAACTCATCGCCAATCAGCGCGCGGCCACCTAGTTCGGCCGCAACAGCCGACACCCGCGTCTTGATCAACTCGCGACGCGCGGCGAAATCCGGCAGCACAAATCCACGTTCGCTCAGTGCACGCTCATACGCGGCGGGCGACGTAATCCGGATGGGCTTGGGTGCATGAAACCGATGCCCCTGGGTCTGATTCCCTGCATCGGTCTCCAACAACCGCGCCGGCAGTACGTCCTTGCCGTACAGCATTACGAGCCAGTGCACCGGCCGCACGAACTCGGCAGTGCCCGAGCCCCAATGCATGCGCCTCGGAATGGGCAACCCATCGAGCGAGGTCTGCACGATCTGCGGCAACAACTCCGCAACGGCCGCTCCGGGCTTCGTGCCGATGAAGAACAGAAACGAGCCTTTGCCCTCGTCGAGCCGTTGCAGTGCCTCCACAGTCACACCGCAACTCGCGGCGAACGCAAGGGCGGCTCGTGTGGGCTGTCCCGCACCATCAAACGAGGCGCTGACCGGCGGCCCGCGGCGTTTGATGTCCTGATCCGGTTGACGTGCTACCAGCCGCTTGACCAATACCGCGAGCCTTCGCGGGGTGGCAAACGAAACAACATCGCCGTGGGTGAGACCGCCCTTCTCCAAGCCTGTGCGGACACCTGCCGCGAAAGCTTGCTCGAGTCCGCGCAGTGCCGTCGGCGGCAACTCTTCGGTTCCCAACTCAACCAGGAAGTCATGGCGCTCCACAGTCATGCCGCAGCTCCCGCGTCGACCGTGCCTGTGGCGGCCCCGTCCCGTTTCAACAGCGGGAACCCGAGTGCCTCGCGGCTCGCGTAGTAAGTCTGAGCGACCTGACTCGCTAGCGTACGGACACGCAGGATGTACCGCTGCCGCTCCGTGACGGAGATGGCCTTGCGGGCGTCCAACAGATTGAATGTGTGAGAGGCCTTGAGCACCTGCTCGTAGGCAGGCAGAGCCAGTTTCGCCGTCAACAGTTCCCTGCACATCTTTTCGTGTTCATCGAAATGGCGCAGCAGCATCGCGACATCGGCCAGCTCAAAGTTGTAGATCGACTGCTCGACCTCGTTTTGATGGTAGACGTCGCGGTAGGTAATTGGGCCGCGCGGGCCGTTCGTCCAGATGATGTCGTAGATGCTCTCGACGCCCTGCAGATACATGGCGAGGCGCTCGAGGCCATAGGTGATCTCACCCGTAACGGGCCGGCAATCGAGTCCCCCGACCTGTTGAAAGTAGGTGAACTGCGAAATCTCCATGCCGTTGAGCCAGACCTCCCATCCCAGGCCCCAGGCCCCCAGCGTGGGTGATTCCCAGTTGTCCTCGACGAAGCGGATATCGTGCACGAGCGGGTCCAGCCCAAGCGAGCGCAAGCTGCCCAGATACAGGTCCAGGATCTCGAGCGGCGACGGCTTGATGACAACCTGGTACTGGTAGTAGTGCTGCAGGCGAAAAGGATTGTCACCGTAGCGGCCGTCGGTCGGGCGGCGCGAAGGTTGCAGGTAAGCGGCGCTCCAGGGCTCCGGACCAATGGACCGCAGGAAGGTAGCCGTGTGGAAAGTGCCGGCGCCGACCTCCATATCGTAAGGCTGCAGGATCACACAGCCCTGGTCCGACCAGTAGCGCTGCAGACCGAATATGAGCTCCTGGAACGTGCGCGGCGCAGTACCGATCTTCATGGGGTCAACTCGTAGATAAAAAGCTGCGGGCCAAAAGGCCAGCGAGTATACCCGGCGCTAATGATCGAATTGCCGCAGCTCGTACACCCGGCTGATTCGCGCACCGTCCCACACGTAGCGCAGGTGCACCCCCTGGCGAAGATTCTGGATCAGCCGCGGCCTGTAGATAGCCACGCACTCGCCGCCGGGATGCCGCACGCTGTCGTAGACGATTCCATTCGAGCCGTTGCGCTTCAATTGGCGCCCGAATATCTGTGACGAGATATAGCTGTCTGGATCGTAGATGTCGGGCATGCGCGCGCGCTTGCCGCGGATGTCATGAAACCGCGCCGCGACATCGGCCAGGTAGCTGCGCATGTCGAGCTCGAGCGGCCCCTGCTTCGTCGCCCGCAGAAAGACTTCACGGTGAAAGCAGGTTTCGGCCACAGACGTTGCCAGGTGTACGGCCGCATAGAACGCACCGAACGTTCCGTCCGCAAAACGGCTGCCCGCAGGATCCAGATGAGTGAACGGCGCCATGATGACCGAGCCACCCGGTCCGAAGGCCCGCTCATCGGGCGGTACGAGCTCAATGTCGCCCACTTCGTCGCGCAAGCGCGGATTCGTGAGCGATTCGATCCAATACAACGCCTCCCAATCGGCGGGATCGGCGACGCGCTCAAACAGGTGAATGGTTGGATACCGGCTCGGGATTACACGAAAGCACGGCTGCCAGCGCACCTCGCTCGAAGCGAGTGCGGTTTCGATGCTCTGCATGTCCTGCTGCTATCGTCCTGTGTCGAAATCGTTAGCGGTGTCGAAAGCGCCGGCGGCGCTTTTTTAACCGCGCTGCGCGTCGAGATACTGGCGCACGATGTAGAGGTCCGCGACATTGCCCGACAACATCCGGTCAAGCGCGGATCGGCCGCCAAACACGGCGGCTTCGTTAGGACGCCGGATCCACTCGTCGGCGGCGCGTGTGTCCGGGAGAAGGAGTTGGAGGGCCTTATAAATGCCCAGCAGGTAGGAGATTCGCTCGAGCGTGTCGCGTGGTAGGCGTACTTGCGGCTCTTTGCGCCACTTGAAATAGGTGGAGCGGGACGACAGACCCAACAGGGTCAATTGCTCGGCGATGGACAAATGCCACAAATCGGCGATCCGGCCAAAAGCGCGCAGACCCGCGGCTCCGGCCGCATTCGCTTCGGTTGATGGAATCCGCCTTCCCTGCAAAGCACCGGATGGCAAGTTCATGGTTGACTCCCGGTCGGTCTACATATGGACTCACTATACTCTGAGTCCATCAATAGACAAGTAGCCGCACCAAGATCAAGCGACCCCAGGAACCGGGGCCCAGCCGAGGTGAATTTACCGCCGCAGATTGCACACTTTCGGTGCAATATCCCTCTTTGGTGCACCGGCGTGGTGCGCTGCACAGCTGCCGGGCGGCTAAGCGCTTGATTTGTCAGCGCACCAAACTTGGCATAGCGCCTGCACTGTGAGCCCGCTCCACCGCGCAAGGGCCGGTGCTGGACGGTCGCCGCCTGTGTGTGGCCCGGCTGCGAAAGTGGTGAGCACTACCTTTATCCGGAGGCGATATGACACCCACCGATGTAATCAAGCTGATAAAAGAAAAAGACGTCAAATTTGCAGATCTGCGCTTCACGGATACCCGTGGCAAAGAGCAGCACGTGACGATTCCCGCGAAGCTCGTTGACGAAGATCTGTTCGCCGACGGCAAGATGTTCGACGGCTCCTCCATCGCAGGCTGGAAGGGGATCAACGAGTCGGACATGATCCTCATGCCCGAGGCCGGCACGGCCGTTCTCGATCCATTCTTCGAAGAGACGACGGTCAACATCCGCTGCGATGTCGTCGAGCCGGCCACCATGCAAGGCTACGAGCGCGACCCGCGCTCACTGGCGAAGCGCGCGGAAGCGTACTTGAAGTCCACCGGCATCGCCGATGGCGCGCTGTTCGGACCTGAAAACGAATTCTTCATCTTCGACAGCGTCCGCTACGGCAACGAGATGCGGGGCTCCTTCTACTCGATCGACTCCGTGCAGGGCGCCTGGAACTCCGCTACCGAGTACCAGGAAGGCAACAAGGGTCACCGGCCTGGAATCAAGGGCGGCTACTTCCCGGTTCCGCCGGTCGATGCCTTCCAGGACATCCGCTCGGCCATGTGCCTTGCCTGCGAGGAGATGGGACTCGTAGTCGAAGTGCACCACCACGAAGTGGCGACGGCCGGCCAGTGCGAAATCGGTATCGGCGCGGGCGGCCTGGTCAAAAAGGCCGACCAGGTGCAGATCCTCAAGTACGCGGTGCTGAACGTAGCGCACGGCTACGGCAAGACCGCGACCTTCATGCCCAAGCCGCTCGTCGGCGACAACGGCAGCGGCATGCACGTCCACCAGTCCTTGCAAAAGGAAGGCAAGGCGCTGTTTGCCGGCGACAAGTACGGCGGACTGTCCGACACCGCGCTGTATTACATCGGCGGAATCATCAAGCACGCGAAGGCTATCAACGCGTTCACGAATGCCGGTACCAACAGCTACAAGCGCCTGGTTCCAGGATTCGAGGCGCCCGTGATGCTCGCCTACTCCGCGCGCAACCGCTCTGCCTCGATCCGTATTCCGTGGGTCTCGAACCCGAAGGCACGGCGCATCGAGGTGCGGTTCCCGGACTCGAGCGCCAACCCGTACTTTGCGTTCGCGGCCATGATGATGGCGGGGCTCGATGGAATTCAGAACAAGATCCATCCGGGCGATCCTGCCGACAAGGACCTCTACGACCTCGAGCCCGAGGAAGCGAAGCACATTCCGACAGTGTGTCACTCGCTGGACATGGCGCTCGAGCATCTCGACAAGGACCGTGAGTTCCTGACCCGCGGTGGCGTGTTCACAAATGACGTCATCGATGCGTACATGGGACTGAAGATGCAGGAAGCCACCAAGTTCCGCATGGCGACGCACCCAATCGAGATGGAGCTGTACTACAGCTGCTGATGCAAAGTTCGTTCAGAAACTGGCGGCCGGCCAGGTCCTGGCGGATGGCGGTAGATCACGGATATCGCCATCCGCTTTTGTGGCACACGCCGGGGACAGCTATGCTGGTCCCCTATGCGCACCTTTCTATTTACCTTAATGTCGTTAGCCTGCACGGCCGCCGTCGCAGCTACCGTGTACAAGTGGGTAGACGAGAATGGCGTCGTCCACTTCAGCGATCAACCGCACGAGAATGCCGAGAAGGTGCAGTTGAAAGCGCCGCAGACCTATTCTCCTCCCAAGACTCCAGCGCCTGCGCCGCAAGCTCCCCAACAGGGGGCTTCAAAGTCCGCTCCCGCCTATCAGACCTGCGTTGTCTCCGAGCCGGTAAACGACCAGGTGTACATGAACACATCGACGGTCACCGCTGGTGTGCTGACTCAACCCGCGGTTCGGCCCGGCGACACTGCGATCGTGACACTCGACGGACAGCGCGTCCCGGGTGTCCCGGCCAACGGCGGTCAGTTCACGATCTCACCCGTGGACAGAGGCACGCACTCGATTCAGATGACGGTTCAGGATCCGTCGGGCGCGACGGTTTGTTCGTCGGCCGCCGTGACCTTCCATGTGCATCAACCATCGGTGCAATCACCGACTCGACCCATCCGACCACATTAACAGCCCCTCGCGACGCGTTGCGTCGCGGTACGCGGCGCAGCCGAGGGCGCCGTGGCATTTGATTCTAACTTCCCGTCAGCACTTTCCCATTTCGACCCGGCCGATCTGCTCGACGCGCTGTCCACGGGCATCGTCATGCTCGATGCGCAGCTGTGCGCGATCTACGCAAATGTCGCGGCGCAGGATCTACTGGCTTTCAGCCTGAACCAGGCCAGAGGCCGCCCGTTCGGGGACTTTCTCCAGGACTCGAATGGCTTGCACGCCATCCTGCGCCGGGCTCTGCAAACCGGTGAGGGAATTGCCGACCGCGAGTTGGTTGTCAGGCCGATTGGCGCGCCGCGTGATGCCCGGATCCTGGATGTAACCATCACGCCACTCGCCGGGCAGATCACCGGCACTCACCTGTTGCTCGAATTGGCAGATACGACCCAACGGCAACGTATTTCACGCGAGAACGATCTGTTGGCGCGCCTCGACGGCAGCCGCCTCATGATCCGGCAGCTCGCGCACGAGATCAAAAATCCGCTCGGGGGTCTGCGCGGCGCGGCGCAGTTGTTGGAGCGCGAGCTGCACGAGGCTGCGCTCAAAGAGTATACCCGCGTCATCATCGGCGAGGCAGACCGGCTCACGGCACTCGTCGATTCCATGGCCGGGCCCAGCCGGGCGCCACAGAAAGTACATATCAACGTTCACGAGATCTGCGAGCACGTGTATCACCTGGTGCGCGCCGAGGCGCGTAACGCCGTGGTCATCGAACGCGACTATGATCCCAGCCTGCCTGATTCGATCCTGGATCGGCATCAGACCATCCAGGCGCTGCTGAATGTAGCGCGCAACGCTTTGCAGGCAGTCGGCGATGACGGGCAGATCACGCTACGCACTCGCGCACTCACCAATGTCAGCATTGGTCCGGCGCGCCACAAGTTGGTTGCCAGCGTTGAGGTCGAGGACAACGGGCCCGGCGTCCCCAACGAGCTGCGCTCCAGTATTTTCTATCCGCTGGTCACGGGACGTGCCAATGGCACCGGTCTTGGCCTGGCGGTGGCTCAGGAGCTCGTGACCCGCAACGGCGGCATCATCGAGTTCGTCAGCGAGCCCAAACGCACCATCTTCACATTGCTCTTACCACTCGGAGAATCCTCATGAACGGCCAGGCATTGCGCATCTGGCTCGTCGACGACGATGCCTCCATCCGTTGGGTGTTGGAACGTGCCCTGCGCAACGGCGGTATGGCGCCGCGCGCATTCGAAGCCGCGGAGCCGGCGCTGGATGCTCTTCGACGCGAATCCCCGGACGTACTGATCACTGACATCCGCATGCCTGGTCAATCAGGCCTCGAGCTGCTCAAGAAAATCCGCGACGCCCGGCCGGCGCTGCCCGTCATTGTGATGACGGCTCACTCGGACCTGGGCAGCGCGGTCTCGGCGTATGAAGGCGGCGCCTTCGAGTATCTGCCGAAGCCATTCGATATCGACCAGGCCGTGGCGCTCGTCAGGCGCGCGGCCAATGCACATCCGCAGGGAGGTACAGACTCAACAAGCACGCCGCGCATTCCCGAGCTGCTGGGCCGCGCACCGGCCATGCAGCAGGTGTTCCGTGCGATCGGCCGCCTGGCTCGTTCCAGTGTGACTGTGTTGATTACGGGCGAATCGGGCACGGGCAAGGAGTTGGTCGCACGCGCTCTGCATGACCATAGTCCGCGCGCCGGTAAGCCTTTCATTGCGCTGAACACCTCGGCCATTCCCGCCGATCTGCTTGAATCCGAGCTCTTCGGCCACGAGAAAGGCGCGTTCACGGGTGCGGATTCGCAGCGCCGCGGACGATTCGAACAGTCCGATGGCGGCACACTGTTTCTCGATGAGATAGGCGACATGTCAACTCCGCTGCAGACGCGGTTGTTGCGCGTGCTTGCGGAAGGCGAGTTCTATCGCGTTGGCGGGCAGACACCGATTCGTGTTGACGTGCGGGTGATCGCGGCCACTCACCAGAATCTGCAGGATCGCGTGCAGCGGGGGCTCTTCCGCGAAGACCTCTACCACCGGCTCAACGTCATAAGAATAGAGCTGCCGCCACTGCGCGCGCGCTCAGAAGACATTCCTTCACTGCTCAATCATTACATGAACGTTGCGGCCCATGAGCTGGGTGTCGAGCCGAAGATGCTTGCGACGGAAGCGGAAGAAAAGCTCAGCGCGTATGGGTGGCCTGGGAATGTCCGCGAGCTCGTTAACCTCTGTCGAAGAATGTCAGTGCTCGCGCCGGGTAGCGAGGTGCGGGCCGAGGATCTGCCACCTGAGGTGGGTGCGGCCGCGCCGACGAGCTCGGCCGATGCCGACTGGGCCAAGGCACTCTCGAGTTGGGCGGACCGGCACGCCATGAACGGCAAGCGGCCCTTGCTCGATGAGGCGCAGCCCGAGTTCGAGCGGGTTCTGATCCGATCTGCCTTGAAGCGCACGCAGGGTCATCGGCAGGAGGCGGCCAGGCTGCTCGGATGGGGACGCAACACGCTCACCCGTAAGCTCAAAGAACTTGGGATGGACGCAACCGAATAGGCGCGTCCCGGCGCGCTTCGCGCCGCTACGCTTCGTGGGTCGCGGCTTTGCGCGACCCACAGGGAAGTTGCGCGCAGCGCATGACAAGCGCATCGCTCGCGCGGTGATTGTTCACCTTCGCGTGATAAATTGGCCGGATGCTCAGATGGCAAGACATCCTGCAATTCGAATTTCTCGGCAACCCGGTGCTGAACTGGGGATATGCCGTGGTCACGTTCCTCGTCACGCTGACGGTACTGCCCATCATCAAGGGCTTCATCGCAGCGCGCAGGCGCAGCTGGACGCCCAACGATCGCCTGCAATTCCATGCCGCGATTGAGCTGACGACACTCCTCGTAGCGCGCACTAGCCGGGTTTTTCTTTTTGCGGTCGCGCTCTACCTCGCATCCCGCCATCTGACTTTCCCCCCGCGCCTCGAGCGCGTGATCACGATCGTCATCGTGAGCCTGTTCTGGCTTCAGGCCGGTATGTGGGCCATGGCGGCCGTGCGTTTCGGGATCGACTATCGCAGAGCGCGCTCAACGGACCTGGACGCGATTCTGACCGGCTCCCTGGACGTCATCCTGTTCTCCGTGGGCCTGGTCATCTGGGCCATGGTGCTGCTGCTCGCGCTCGATAACCTGGGCATACAGATAAAGCCGCTGCTCGCCGGCCTCGGCATCGGTGGCATTGCCATAGCGCTGGCCGTGCAAACCGTACTCGGAGACCTGTTGGCCTCCATGTCGATCGCGCTCGACAAGCCTTTCGGTGTGGGGGACTCGCTCACGATCGGTGATTTTCAAGGCACGGTGGAGCACATCGGCGTCAAGAGCACCAGGCTGCGCAGCCTCTCGGGCGAGCAGATCATCATTGCCAACGCTGACATCATCAAAGCCCGCGTACGCAATTTCGGGCGCATGGGAGACCGCCGCGCCGTCTTCACTTTCGGAGTCAGCTACGACACGCCCACCGATGTGTTGGCTGCAATACCAGGCGAGGTGCGCAAGATAGTCGAAGCCCAGCCCGATACCCGCTTCGACCGCTGTCATTTCCTGACGTACGGCGATACGGCATTGCAGTTCGAGCTCGTCTACTTCGTCACGAAGTCGGACTTCGCGGTGTATGCCGATACGCAGCAGGCGATCAATCTCGCACTACTCGACCGCCTGCGGGAAATGAAAGTGCAGCTGGCGGCGCCGACGCGGGCGCTCGTGTATGTCGAGCTGCCTGCCGGCGCGCATTCTGCAGCGGCTGGCGCCCCAGCCAATGGGAGTCAGACAGGCTCCTGAGTCAGGCTGACCGCGGCGTGATAATCGAGCTCGCGGCTCAGCCATGCGCGCGCCTTGATCCAATCGCGCCGCACGGTGCGGTCGGTCAAGCCAAGAGCGATCGCCGTCTCGGTATCATCGAATCCCGCGAAGAAGCGGCATTCAACCACGTACGCGAGCCGCGGATTGATACTCGCGAGGCGGTCCAGGGCGTCGTTGATCTCGAGAAGCACCGCATCGTCGTCCTTCGCGATCTCCGGCGCATCCTGCAACGAAACTGGAACGTCGCCGCCACCGCGCTTGATCGCAAGCCGCTCGCGCGCGTGACTCACCAAGACATGGCGCATCGCCAGGGCCGCTGCCCGGAGGAAATGCTCGCGGTCGTGGAATTCAGGTGAACTGTGGAGTTTGAGGTACGCCTCGTGCACCAGCGCGGTGGTTTGCAGCGTGAGTCCGCCGCTGACCCGGCAGCGTTCGCGATGTGCCAACCTGCGAATGTCCTGGTAAAAAATCGGCATCAGCTCGACAGCAATGCGGCGCGCCAGCGGCGGAATGTTCGGATCATCCGGCAGTGCTGGCGGCTGGGACATCAGGTGCCCCGTGCGGCGCACTGGCGCGTTGTTGAAGCGCGCTCGCACATGAGACTACACGGCCGGTGACGCGGAGACTTCCTTGCCCGTCCGCAAAGAGCCGACCAGCTCCTCGACGCTCTTGAGGCCCTGACTTTCGAGGTGCTCCCGGATGCCCGTGTTGATTTTCTTGCACACCATCGGGTCGTAGAACAGGGAGGTCCCGATCCCAACCGCGGACGCCCCCGCAATTATGAACTCGAGGGCGTCGGTAGCGGTGGTGATGCCACCTTGACCAATGATGGGTACGTGATGCCGCCGCGCGACCTCGTACACCTGGTGCACCTTCAACAGTGCGATGGGTTTGATCGCAGGTCCCGACAATCCGCCCTGGATGTTGCCGATGACGGGCCGCCGTGAGTCCACGTCGATCGCCATACCCATGATGGTGTTGATGACCGCAAGCGCATCCGAGCCTGCCTCGATGCAGCGCCGGGCGTTTTCGCGAATGTCGGTCTGATTGGGCGACAGCTTGGTGATGAGCGGCTTGTTGGTCACGCGGCGGCAGGCCTGTACCACCTGCGCCGACATGTCCGGATAGTTGCCGAACGCGACGCCACCCTCCTTGACGTTCGGACAGGAGATGTTGATCTCGATGGCATCGATCGGCGACTGGTCGAAGCGGCGCGTGACTTCCACGTACTCCTCGATCGTCGAGCCGGAGACGTTGGCGATAAAGCGCGTCTCGCTGAAATCGAGCTCGGGAAGGATCCGCCGCACAACATGATCCACGCCCGGATTCTGCAGGCCGATGGCGTTCAACATGCCCGCCGGTGTCTCGTAGACACGGTGCGGCGGGTTACCCAACCGGGGATTCTGTGTCGTACCCTTGAGCACGATGGCGCCGGCGTCGCGGTTCGAAAACCCTTCGATCCGCGTGTACTCCTCCCCGAAGCCCACGCAGCCGGACAGCAGGACCAGGGGTGACCCGAAATCCAGTCCGCAGAAGCTGAATCGCAGCGGGTCGCGCACGGGATGGGAAACGGCACTCATGGCGGGCATTATGGCCCAAGGACTCGGGTCACGTCCCCCATACAAAATGTTTCATGTGGTGCTGTTCCAGCCTGAGATTCCGCCGAATACGGGCAACGTGATCCGCCTGTGCGCCAATTCCGGCTGCACGCTGCATCTGGTCAGGCCGCTGGGTTTTGACATCCAGGGCACGGCGGTGCGCCGCGCCGGACTCGACTATGACGAGCTGGCACAGGTTCGGGTCCACGTGAGCCTGGATGCCTGTCTGAGTGAGCTGCCGGCCGCCCGCGTGTTTTGTGTTGAGACGGGTGGGACGCGCGTTTACAGCGAGGCGGCGTTCGAGCCCGGCGATGCGTTGATATTCGGACCGGAAACCCGGGGGCTGCCCGCGGCGGTCACGGATCGGATACCGCTCGAGCGGCAGCTGCACATCCCGATGCGGCCAGGGAACCGGAGCATCAATTTGTCCAATAGCGTGGCGCTCGTGGTGTACGAGGCGTGGCGGCAGCAGGGGTTCAGTCAGTTTCGGACTTGATAGGGCGCGTCATCAGTTCGCGGACGGCGTCGCGGGCGGGCACGCCTTCATACAGGACACTGTACACGCCGGCACACAGCGGCATCTCCACGTTCATACGCTTGGCCACAGCATGAGTCGCCTTGGCCGCCGTATAGCCCTCGACAACCTGACCGATTTCCGCCAGCGCCTGCTGCGGCGTGCGACCCGCGGCCAACGCCAAGCCGAACCGCCGGTTGCGTGATTGATCATCCGTGCAGGTCAGCACGAGGTCGCCCAACCCGGCGAGGCCCATGAATGTATCGCGATTAGCGCCCGCGGCGACGCCCAATCGCATCATCTCGGCCAGCCCGCGTGTGATCAATGCAACACGGGTGTTGGCGCCGAATCCCAAACCATCGGACAAACCGGCACCGACCGCGAGCACGTTCTTGACGGCTCCACCCACCTCGACGCCTGTTATGTCGGTGGAGGTGTAGGCGCGAAAATTGGCTGACGACAGGGCGAGAGCCAACGCCTTCGCGAACTCCTCGTTCGGTGACGCAATGGTCATGGCCGTAGGCAAACCGGCGCCGACCTCGCGCGCAAACGTGGGCCCGGAGAGCACTGCTACCGCGCGGTTTGACCCGAGTACTTCGCGTGCAACCTGGTGCGGCAGCAGCCCGGTATCGAGCTCGAAGCCCTTCGTGGCCCAGGCAAGCCGCGTATCCGCTGTCAGATGCGGCAGAAGTTGCTGCAGCATGCCGCGGAACGCGTGGCTCGGAACCGCAATCAGCGCGTCGCGCGCGCCAGCCAGAGCGGCACCGAGATCGGGCTCGATGACCAGCGAGGCCGGAAATTCAGCCGATAGGTAACGCTCGTTGCGGCGGCTAGTTGCCATCGCCGCCAGGGCCGCACGATTGCGGCCCCAGAAACGAGTCAGGTGGCCGCTGCGCGCAAATTGGATTGCGAGGGCGGTACCCCAAGAACCGGCTCCGAGCACCGCAACCGGGCCATGGCCATGCTTCATTGGCTGAAAGTCGCCGCTGGCGCTTTCAGCAGACATCGGGCTCGCCCGCGGGCTGCGGCGCACCCAGCAAAGGACGCGACTTTTGCCCGCTGCGTTTGCTGGTGCCGTTCACACAGCCACCTGTGCGTCAGTTCGCGGCGGCGGGCTGCTGCTGGTTGGCTGACTGCGCGTACAGTGCGTCGAAGTTGACGGGCGGCAGCAGGAACTGCGGGAAGCCACCCTGCGTCACCAGGTGCGACACAGCCGCGCGGGCGTACGGAAACAACACGCTTGGGCAAACGCTGCTCACCGCGCGTTTGACGTCCGCCTCGTTGAGGTTGCGCATCAAGAAGATGCCGGCCTGTTTGACTTCGACCAGGAAGATCGTCACGTCATTCTGCTTCGCCGCGACAGTCACCGTGAGGACGACCTCGCGCAGCTCCGGCGTCACGCCGTTTGCAGTGGTGTGCAGATCGAGGTTGATCTGCGGGTTCCAGTTGCCATCCACACGAGGGCCGTTCGGTGCCTCGTAGGAACAATCCTTCAGATACACATTCTGCAGGGCAAGCTGCGGGCCAGTTTCGGCCTGTGGGTCGGAAACCGGCACACCGCCGGCCATGTTACTGCTCATACATCACGCTCCAGATTTGAGTAAGGGGTCCAGGCCGCCAGCTGCATCAAGAGCGTACAGGTCGTCGCAACCGCCGACATGAGTATCGCCAATGAAGATCTGCGGTACGGTGCGACGGCCGCTACGTGCCATCATTTCTGCACGCGCCTCGGGGCGCTCATCAACATCGATCGCCTCGAACCTGGCACCTTTGCGTTCGAGGAGTCCGATCGCCCGCGTACAGTACGGGCACCAGTCACTTAAATACACCACGATCCGGGGTTCCACCATGACACTCGTCTCGGCCGGCTCACGCCTTCGACAGCGGGAGGTTCTCGGCTCGCCACGCGGCAATTCCGCCGCGTAGATTGAACGCCTTAGTGAACCCCTGCGCTGCGAGCTGCCGCACAGCCGATGCGCCGAGGGAGCCAGTGTCGTCGTACACGACGAGCACCTTCTCCTTCTGCTTCTTCAGAGTGTCGCCCGCCTTCAGAATCTGCTCGCCCGACATCTGCCGGGCGCCCGCCACGTGGCCCGTTGCGAAGGCCTCCGCGGGACGCAGATCGATGACCACGGCTCCCTGGTTCATCAGACGCACCGCATCCTGCGGCGAAACGGCGGCGATGTTCTCGTTTCTCGCTCGCAATTCGTAAACAATGACCAGCAGGGCTGCCAGCGCCGCACCGGCGGCGTACCAGTAATGATGAGTGACGTATTCGAGAAGACGGTCCATGCGTGCCGGTCTTAAAAAGGGCGCGCATTATAGCGCCCCTATGCGTCCAGTTCGTATCGCGATGGCATTGCGCCAGCCTAGTACATTGGAAAAATGCCCTGCGGGCATTTTTCGGACAGTACTCCGTCGATCGCCGGCAAAAAGCGCGGTTTTTGCCGGCTGCACCGCACGGTCAACGCAAGTCCGACAGGCTGCTAGGCCGCTTTTCCACGCCGGGATCCTGACCCTGCTGGTGCTTCTGGGGGCCGCCGACCGTGCGATGCCCGCGGTGCAGCCGGAAGCCGATGCACGGAAGACCGAAGCGGAGCTGCAGGCGGTCAAGTCCGAAATCGAGCGAGTGACCCGCCAAGTCAGTGAAGAGCAGGTGGAGCGGGACAAGCTGTCCCGTGAGCTTCGATCCGCTGAAGTGTCCGTTGGAAGGGCTCGCCAGGGCCTGGACGAGGTCCGGCGGGGCCGTGCGGAACGTGCCTCCAAACGTGCTGCGCTCGCCGCTGAAAAGCGCGCGCGGGAAGGGGACCTGAGCCAGAACCGCAGTGCCCTGGCGGGGCAGTTGCGCGCGGCCTATCTGATCGGGCGCGAAGAGCCTTTGAAGCTCCTGCTGAATCAAAGGGACCCCGAGCGGGCCGGCCGCATGTTCATCTACTACAGCTACTTCGGACGTGCGCGTGCCGAGCAGATTCATCGCATCGAGAACGATGTCCTGACCATCGCGACGCTCGATGAGCAACTGCAAGGAGAGGACGCGAAGCTGGCCGAGCTGGAAAAACAGCAGCGGGCGGACCTTGCGGAGCTCGAGCAGGCGCGCGAGAAACGCTCGGGAGTGCTGGCGAGCCTTACAGCCGAATCCAACTCGCACGCGCAGAACCTCGAGCGCCTGAAGAGTCAGCAGGGAGGGTTGGAGAAGCTCCTGAAGGAGCTGCGGCGGGCGATCGAGAAGTTTCCGATCGATAACAACGATGCTTTTGCGCACTTGCGCGGCAAGCTCACCTGGCCGGTGGGCGGCAAGCTCGTGGCGCGATTCGGGGAGACTCGCGCGGGGGGCGTCAAATGGGACGGGGTACTCGTCGCGACGGAGCGGGGCGCACCGGTCAAGGCGGTTTATGGCGGGCGGGTGATCTATGCCGACTGGCTACCGGGATTGGGTCTGCTGACCATTGTTGACCATGGCGAGGGGTACATGAGCTTGTACGGTCACAACGAGCGGCTCTACAAGGCTGTCGGCGAGCGTGTGAATGCGGGGGATACTCTGGGTTCTGCGGGTGATAGCGGGGGGAGCAACCGGCCTGAGCTGTACTTTGAAATCCGCAAGGGGGGCAAGGCGGTGGACCCACGGCCTTGGTTCAAGGCCACTGAACCCTGAAGGGAGACAGGAGGAGCCAAGAGGGGAAAGCAGGAGGAGGTCGAGAACGGTGAGCCTCGGGACCCACTTGCGCGCCGAACCCTCTCGCCGATTTCATAGGAGAAGATTCAGAGTCCAATCCTTGCCGGCCTGTCCCCGTCATCCTCTTGGCGCGGCTCGCGGTCGATGCGGTTTCATTCCCATTGTTCAGTCCACCATGACTTCCATCTGGCCGTGGAGTACACGCACGATTTCGACCATTGACGGTGTCAGCTTGTAGTAAATGGCATGGCGGTTGACGAACAACGCCCGGTAACCCTCACGTACATTGTCGCGTCGGACGCCCAGTTCTGGATTGCTCGCGAGAGAGATTTCAGCGAGGGCGTGTAGGCGGATCTTGCGCACTACTCCCCGGACTTCGCGCGGCGACGAGCCTTGCGCTTGATTTCGTGTATGTCCATCTCGACCAGCTCACTCCGCTCCCCCTCGACGAGGGCCTGGCGAAGCGTTCCGATCCGTCGCTCGTGCTCTTCGAGGAGCCGCAGGCTGGCGCGAATAACCTCGCTGGCGGAGCCGTAGCGACCGCTTGCGATCTGGCCATTGATGAACTCCTCGAAATGATCCCCGAGGACAATACTGGTGTTCTTTGCCATGACGTTTCGATCTCCTACGGATACCATTATATATTATCTATTGGTATCTATAGGGGCGAACAGCACGCACAAAAATCCCTTTCGGTTCATCGTCATTAGTAACTGTACGCAGACTATCGGTCTGAGTTCTCGCGGAGTTTGTCCAAAAACGCTGGGCGCCGTCGCGACGCCACGATCAGCCGGCCGGCGTGGCCACACCGATGCCGGACTTCGGGCTCCGTCTCCAAGCGCACCGCGGTGCCCCGGGTTTGTGAATAAGTTCAATATTCCGCCGGCTGGTGTCGTTCGGTTCGGTCGATTCGCCAACTCGCGCAAGGACCCGCGGGACCATGGTCTGAGAAGGTTGCAACTTCAACCGAAAGGCTCTTCGGTCCAATAAGGCCGGTGGATGACTGACCTCCGCACCAAGAATGAGCAGGCTACCGATCCCTGGGGCTCCTTTGAGCCTTACGTTCAGCTCGTAAGATCGTTGCTGCCGCGTGCGACCAGCGTTTCGCTGTTCGACGCCACGGGCACCATGCGTTGGACGAGTGAGACCACAACCGGGCCCGATTTGCTCAATCTCGTCGAGAATGCGCTGGAAGTGAGCGGACCCAGCCCGCAGGGCCCCGGTCTCATGCGCATGCTGGATGGAAACCTGCCCGTGTATCTGTGTTGGGTGCGCGACGATGCCGAGCAGCTGATTGGTGTCGTCGCAGTCCTGTGCCGCCCAAGCAGCGATCCCGATTCTGATAACCGCGGATTCTCCTTCTCTCATTCCCTGCTGCGGCCCGTGCTCGAATGCCTGCGCCGCGACCTGTTGTCGCGCGCCGCCATCGAGCAGCTGAGCCGGACCGTCACGGCGCGCGATCGCGACCTGGAGTTGTTGCTTGCCGATGGGTCCGCGGATCGTCCCGCGGGCGATGGGGCGGATGAGTTAAAGGGGATTCTGCAGCAGGCGATCGAACATGTTGGATGTTCCACGGCGGCATTGATCGTTCCGGACAAGAGTGTTGCCTTGTTGCGCTCGGATACGTCGCGGCCGGCTGACACGCAGCTGGTTGCGCGTGCTCACCGTCACCTGCTGTCAATGGCTCAGGTCCGCCGCGAGCCGCTGATCATCAACAAGCTCGCGCCCCACAGCACGATGGGCATTCTTCCCTACAAGATCCTTTCGTGCGCGCTGCGCTCGGGTGCCGGCAAGGCGATAGGTGTGCTCGCGTTGTTCCGCGAGGACGTGGGTCAGCCCTTCGGCGACCGGGACGCGCGCCTGACGGAAATTCTCGCGCGCAAGGCTGTTGGTATCATCGAAAGCAGCTACGACGCGCTCAGTGGTCTGTACACGCGGCCCGCATTCGAGCAACGCGTACGCGCAATCGTCACTGACCCGAAGAGTGCAAAACACTGGACCGCGCTCTATATCGACGCGGACCAGGTGCATGTCATCAATGACAGTTTCGGTATGCATGTGGGTGACACGGTTTTGGGGCAGCTTGGCGAGCTGATCCGGCACCGGTTGCCGCCGGGCGCTTTCGCGGCCCGCATTTCTGGCGATCGGTTCGCAGTACTCCTACCGACTCAACTCGATGACGCCGAGAAATTCGCGGAGTCGTTGCGGGAGGGGGTCGAGCAGTTGGGAACGGCGCACACCGAGTCGCGCCTGCATGTTTCTATCAGCGTCGGAGTTGCGCTCCTGGACACTGCGGCGGGCGAGTTGATGCATTCGCTGGCCGCCGCCGAGACCGCCTGTAAAGCGGCCAAGGATCGCGGCCGTAACCGCGTCGAGGTCTACAAGGCGAACGATGTCAGCCTGGTCCGCCGCTTTGCGGATATCAACATTGCCGGCCAGCTGCGCTCCGCGATCGACGCGGGCAGACTGCAGTTGTATTCACAACTGATTGTGCCGTTCGCGTGCGCCGAGAGTCCGCGGCCGCATTTCGAGTTGCTGTTGCGAATGTTGGATGAGGACGGCCGCACGGTCGGCCCGGACCGCTTCCTGTCCGCGGCGAATCGCTACCAGCTGATGCCCGAGATCGACCGCTGGGTGATCAACAAGGCCATCGAGCTGCTCAAGCCGCAGGCCGGCCTTCTGAGCGGGCAGGCGGTCACCTTTGCGATCAACTTCTCCGGCCAGTCGCTCAACGATGAGGAGTTCGTGGATTTTCTGGTTGAGCGGATCCGCTCGAGCGGTATCGACCCGGCGGTGTTCTGTTTCGAGTTGACGGAGAACGCCACGATTGCAAGCATCGCGCGCGCCGAGAGCCTGATTCGCAGCCTGCGCGAGCTCGGTTGCGGGGTCGCCCTGGATGATTTCGGCACGGGCCTGTCCTCACTCGCCTATCTGCGCCAGCTGCCCGTCACGATGTTGAAGATCGACGGCAGCTTCGTGCGGGACATCCTCAAAGACCCGCGCGCCGAATCGATGGTCCGCGCCATCGCCCAGCTCGCCCGCAGCATGTCGCTCACGACGGTGGCCGAGTATGTCGAGACCGAAGAGATTCGTACGCGTGTTGCGACACTTGGCGTGGACTATGGTCAGGGCTTCGCGATCGGGCGGCCGGCGCCGCTTACGGACTTGTTGTCCGAGCTGCCATTGCTGATGGCGGCGGACCCGATGCCGACAGTGGTCGCCGAATTCGCACTCGGGCAACTCACCGAAATTGTGCACTGATTATCAACTTGGAAGATTCGTCATCCGGGCGATCTTTAAACGGCCGGTTTGGGATTGACCCATGAGGGACGGCTGTAGTATCCGTTGTGCATCCAAACCGGGGGTTTGAGGAAATGATGTCGACGCGATCGCGAACGCTGATCGCTCTCGTCGCGGGGGCTGTCTTTGGGTTTTCTGCCGCGGTCACCGGCGGTGTGCTGGCGGAACGCCCGAGCGAGGCGACACAGGCTGCTGCGAAGCCTGCCGCTGCCCTGCCATGGGAAGAAGCGCGGCTGTTCGCTGAAGTCTATGAGCGCATCAAGCGTGAGTACGTCGATGATGTCGACGATCACGCGCTGATGGACAAAGCCATCCGCGGCATGGTCGCCGCGCTCGATCCACATTCCGCGTTTCTCGACACCGAAGAGTTCGAAGAGATCCGGTTGAGCACCATGGGTTCGTACCCGGGTGTGGGTATCGAGGTCGTGGCGGAAGATTCCGCCGTGAAGATCCTGCGCCCCATCGAGGGCTCGCCTGCCGACCAGGCTGGGCTGCTACCGGGTGACCAGATTGTTCGGATCGACGATGCCGATATTGGGGCTGACCTTGCGGGTGCGATCTCCCGGATGCGCGGTTCGTCAGGCAGTCTCGTAAAGCTAACCGTACTTCGTCCCACGAGCGGCCAGACGCTCGACTTCTCCCTGCGTCGGGCCAAGGTCGAAGTGCACAGCGTTGCCCAACAGAGCCTGGAGCCAGGCTATGGATATTTGCGGATCACCGGTTTCAGCGAGACCACCGCGGACGATGTGAATCACGCGATTGCCCGCCTGAAACGAGACAATCCGGCCGGTATTAGGGGCTTGGTGCTCGACCTGCGAAACAATCCAGGCGGCGTCCTGGAGGCTGGAGTCGCCGTAGCGGATGCTTTTCTCAACGAAGGTGTAATTGTCACCGCGGACGGACGCACGCCTGATGCGCGCTTTCGGATGGACGCGACACCGGGTGATGTCATCGATGGGGCGCCCCTTGTGGTGCTCGTCAACGGTGGATCCGCCTCCGCCTCGGAGATCGTGGCGGGCGCGCTTAAGGACCACGGTCGTGCCGAGCTCATAGGTCACAAGACCTATGGCAAGGGGTCTGTGCAGACCGTAATGCCGTTGTCGCACGGTGGTGCCGTCAAGCTGACGACTTCCCGCTACTTCACGCCCTCAGGCGCTTCGATCCACGGCAAGGGAATCGTGCCCGATATCGTGGCTCAGGGAGCCGAAGACCCTCCGGCAGAATTGATAACGGGCAAATCCACTCCGTCTCTGGCAGCACGCGATAAGGAAGTGAAGCTGGCGCTCGATACGCTGAAGACGCGCGTTACGATTGCAAAGGCATCGAGCGGCGGGGCGGCGGCCATGCGGGCAGCGTTTGTGCCCTAGCGTTTGTGCCCCACCAGCGGCGCCGAAAAACGGCTGTAGGCCAGTTTTTCCGATGGGGTAAAGTGTGTCCGCGGAGGATATTCCGCGGCACGCTCGGGGATCCTCCGCTTGATTTCGTGGTTCATCGATATTGTCCTGCATCTCGATAAGCATCTCGTCGATCTACTGACCCAATACGACGCCTGGATCTACGTGATCCTGTTCGCGGTCATTTTTTGCGAGACAGGGCTGGTCGTAACGCCTTTTCTGCCTGGTGACTCGCTCTTGTTCGCCGTTGGTGCCCTTTCCGCGGTGGACTCGAGCGGCACTCTCAATGCGCCCTTGGTCTCCGTATTGCTCGCGATCGCGGCCGTTCTGGGCAACACGGTCAACTACTCGATCGGACGGGCAATAGGACCCCCCGCGTTCAGCGGGCGGTATCGGCTGCTCAAGGTCGAATATCTCCACCGCACCGAGGACTTCTTCAAACGCCACGGAGGCATGGCAGTAGCCCTGTCGCGTTTCATGCCCATCATCCGCACGTTTGCGCCTTTCGTCGCGGGTGTTGGCCGGATGCCTTACGCGCGCTTCCTGGGCTACAACCTGCTCGGCGGAGTGTCGTGGGTAATGGCCTTCGTATGGGGTGGCTACCTGTTCGGCAACATCCCGGTGGTGAAGCAGAACTTCGGCCTCGTGACGATTCTGATCATCCTGGTTTCCTTGCTGCCCCTGGTGGTGACTATGTTCCGCTCGCGGACGTCGGCAGCCTAACTGCCCGTCCATCTGCTACTGAAACCACGCCGCACGGGCTGCGCCCACGAGCGCGCCCAGCATCAGGATGATGATGGGAACCATCGACAGGGCGAAACCGACCTCGCGTTTCTTCGGTTCTTTGACATAGGAGAACAGGTAGACGAGGCGGCCGATGAGGTAGATGACTCCCAGACCTGCCGCGACATACGGATTAAGGTACAGGCCGAAGAGCAGGACGGCAGGTATGAACATGACGAGCAGCTCGAGCGTGTTCATATGCACGCGGAAGTAGCGTTCGAACATCTCGTTTCCCGTCGTCGCCGGTGCGGCAACCTTGTAGCGGCCCCGCGCCCGGCCCACCTCCAGCGAGAAATAAAAGAACTCGGCCAGCGCAAGTACAATGACGATGTGAACGTAAGACATCTTCTTCTCCGGGTCACTGGTAGAACGGTCACGGTCAAGGCGTGGTCTACCGCCAGCATAGTGCAGAACGGGGCCGACACGGATGGCAGAATGTACCCATGAGGGAGAGACCCCGGGGCTATGCCCACCGCGTTGATATCGTCGCTGACACGTCCGAGGTTTGGCGGGCACTCACTGACGCCGAGCATCTCGCCCGCTGGTGCTCCCCGGGAGCACAGATACGCGCGCAGAAAGGCGGGCTATTCCGCGCCAGCGTAGACCGCGTGACCGAGCTAGAGGCTCACATCGACATCTTCGAGCCGTCGCGCCGAATGCGCCTGATCTACCTGCCGTCGAAAGCGCTTCCGCCCACCGATGACCCCATCGTGGACGATTTCATTCTGGACGCCAAAGAGCCCGGCACCATTCTGAGACTGCTCGGCTCGGGTATTCCGGCGACGGAAGAATGGAACCGGCCGTATCTGCGCCTGCGTTTAGGCTGGCAGCAGGCCATGACACGGCTAAAGGTGTTCACGGAGAAACAGCTCAGGAGCAAACCATCATGACGGGCTTCATTTTGCGCGCCTGCATCACGGCCCTGGGCCTTTGGGTTGCAACGCGGTTGGTTTCGGGCATACAAATCGACGATCCATGGACGCTGGTTTTCGCGGGTGTCTTGCTGGGCGTCGTCAACGCAATCGTCCGGCCCATCGCGATCATCCTGACGCTGCCCATCACGATCCTGACACTCGGCTTGTTCCTTCTTGTAGTGAACACCGCCATGGTGGGGCTGGTGGCGGCGATGCTGCCGGGTTTCCGTATCCCCGGCGGGTTTTGGTCGGCGCTCGCGACAGCGGTCGTCGTTGGCGTAACCGGCTGGATCGGGTCATCGTTGATCGGGCCGCGCGGCAAGATCGATGTGTTTGTAAAGCGGTTGTAGGGGGAGCGTTCACACAGGGGACACCAACGGCACCCCAGTATTTAGGCCTACTGCGCAATCGGCCGTGTGGCGGGATGAGGCGGCCGTCCGCCGGGCGCCGTTGCATAAGCTGCTGGGAAACCGGTGTCGTGGCATCTGCCAACGCTGCACTGCCGAATAAATGCCGGCCTCCGGTGCCTGCTCAACCCTGAAGAGAGGCACGGTGTTCGCAGAAATAAAAAAGTCGCAGCGCAGTTGCGAATAGCGCAGTGCGCCAGAGATTACAATCACTCCGGATGTGATTACGTGCGAGTAGGGCCGCCGGGCTGTAGGATGTTACGTGAGGATGCCGCCGCCGCCCGGCGCGGGGCACCGCCATGGAAACGACTGCGTATGGAATGGCAGAGGCGATCGTCATACCAGCGAAGAGGCCGAACCTCAGATCCGCGGCCACGCGGATCGTTGCGAACACAATGGACACAACGTTCGCGCGCACTGCCAGGTGCGCAACAACAACCGGCCGCCGCGGTTGATTGATGAAATCCCTCCTGCCGCCGTGGTGTTGCACAACCAGCCGCTCGATGTGGTACCGCCATGTTGGGTGGCGATTTCGCACACCGCTATGCACCACGCCGGGGCCAATAGCGGCTCGCAGAAATTCGTGGGGCACGAATAGCGGAAAAAATTATCTGGTCCGTCAATGTTCAGTAGGGCCGCTTACTACTGTGCGCAGCATGGAACAACACACGGACGCGTATCGGCTAGCAACACTATGCCGCACCGCACAGCGGTGGTGTGTGGTGCTGGCCATATGCCTGATTCTTCATACAGCCGATGCGGGAGCGGATCCCGCGGCGCTACGGCACTTTCAGCTCGAAGCGGGCGACGCTTCCGTCATGCTGAACGAGTTCAGCCGTCAGTCCGATCTACAGGTTCTCTTTGACTTCAACATCCTGCGAGGGATGAAGACGCACGCCGTCAGCGGCGACGTCGATCCCTCTACCGCCCTCAAGACGATGCTGAAAGGCACGAACCTCGTGTTCGACTTCGTGAACGACCGTACGCTGGCCGTGACGCCGAAGAAGCCGTCGTTCCTGAGCCGGTTGTGGCATCGTCTGAAGAGTCGTCCGAAGCATGTCTCCGATAGCGAAGATCTGGAGCAGGTGTTGATTTCAGGCCCAAGAGAGAGCGGGACGCAGCCCTTGTTGGGTGCGCAGACACTGCAGTTCGGGCGGGCTGAGATTGAGCGCTCCGGGCTGGCCACTACGCAGGATTTCTTGCGGACGTTGCCGCAGGTGTTTGGGGGTGGGCCGACTCAAGATACGACGCTGGGGCGGGAGGCCGGTACCAACTCGGCACGTGGCAGCGGCGTTAATCTTCGCGGACTCGATGCGGGCGCGACCCTCGTGCTGATCGACGGGAAACGGCTCGCGCCGAGCGGGACTGACGGTGCTTTCGAGGATATCTCCAATATCCCCCTGAGTATCGTTGATCACATTGATCTGCTTCCCGATGGAGCAGCCGCAAAATATGGTGCCGATGCCGTCGGCGGAGTGGTGAACTTCGTGACGCGCGGGAATTTCTCCGGCATTCAGACTCAGGCGCGCGGCGGCGGCGTTACCCGTGGCTCCATGGGCGAGCGGCAGCTCAGCCAACTGTTTGGTAATACGCGCGATTCCGGCAGCGACCTCCTGTCGTTCGAATATTTTCAGCGCGATGCTCTGCAGGCGGAGGATCGGCCGCAGTACAGCAGCGATCTGACCCGCTTCGGCGGCACGAACTTTGGTTACCAGTATGGCAACCCGGGGTCGTTTACGAACGCCACGCAAAGCCAATTCTGGCCGATTCCCCGGGGGCTGAATGGTGTGCTGCCGGCGAGTCTTGCGCCGGGGCCCGCCAATGTGTACGACAAATTTCAGGGCGCTGATATAACGCCAAGAGAGCAGCGCTGGAGCGTGTTCGGCAAAGAGCACCAGAAGCTGACCGATAATCTCGGATTGTCGCTCGAGGGGCTGTTCACACGCCGCAATGTAAGAAACACTCCCACTGGCTCATCTGCCCTGCTGGCAACGATTCCCGAATCGAACCCGTTTTATGTGAATCCCACCGGGGTGCCCGGACCCGTCAAGCTGATAGAAGGAACCACTGGGTTCTTTGGTGCGCCTACGGTCGAAGATAAAGTAGATACGGGCAATTTCGCGGTAGGACTTGCTACCTCGGTGGAGCATGGCTGGACAGCCAGCGGCTATGTTGGGTATGCATTCGAGAAGCAGGATCTGAGGCAGCATGGCCAGGTCAACCAATGGGCATTGGCGACCGCGCTGGCCGATACCAACCCGGAAACCGCGTTCAATCCATTCGGCGACGCTTCGACCAACAATCCGGCGACGCTGGCGGCCATCCGTGGTGATGCCCTCTACAACTCGACGTCGAGTCTGCGAACTATCAGCCTTGCGGCCATGGGTCCGACGCTCTCGCTGCCGGGCGGTGACATCGAAGCCACTATCGGGGCGGAGTATCGGATTCAGGACATCGAGACCGATACCGTTGTGCAGCCGGGAGTCAGTGCTGCCTCTACCGGTAGGCTTAGCCGGGATGTACGCTCGGCATTCGCGGATCTGCGCGTGCCCATCATAGGCGAGAGCAATGAGCTCCGTTTTGCGCGCCGACTCGAGTTTTCACTCGGCGCGAGGCGTGAGGACTACAGTGATATCGGCAGCGCCACGTCTCCCAAAGTCGGGCTGTACTGGTCCGCCAACAAGGATTGGAGTTTTCGCAGTACCTGGACCAAGTCGTTCAGGCCGCCCAACCTGACGGACATGGTCGGGAAGAACAGCTACAGCTACGTGTCGGCTCTGAGTGACCCCTCTTCGCCCACAAAGACAACCACAACCCTGGTCCGCTACGGTACCAACGCCGACTTGCGGCCGGAGACTGCACGAAGCTGGACTCTGGGAACCGATGTGGGCTTCACGTCTGTGCCCGGGTTGTCAGCTTCACTGACTTATTTCAATATCAACTACTCCAGCCGGATCGACGATGTACGTTTCGGTCACGATGTCCTGGCGCAGCCTTCATTCAGTTGGCTCGTAAATCGCAACATTACGGCTGCTGAACTGAGCGACGCATGCAGCAGCAGCGTGTTTCTCGGACTGGGAACCTGTCAGGCCTCCTCTGCAACGGCCATTGTCGACAATCGCTTGAGGAACATAGCGCTGCTCAAGACAGACGGCATCGATCTGCTCGGCCGTTTCTCCTTTGAAAGCCCAGGTGGCAAATTTGATCTGGGATTGAACGGCACTTATCTATTCGCATACTCACAAGCCAATACACCGGGTAGCCCCCTTGAGAATATAGTGAGCACGCAGAACAATCCCATCAACTTCCGCGCCAGAGGCTCGCTGGCGTGGACTCGCCGCGGCATGGGCGTTGCCACGTTCGTCAACTTCGAAAACCATTACCGGGATACACTGAGCGTGCCGAATAGGGGGGTATCCCCGTGGACTACTGTGGACCTGCAAGTGAGCTATGAGACGGCTGGGGATACGCTTGGATGGTTGGGACACACACAATTTGTCCTGAATGCCCAGAATCTTTTCGACGTCGATCCGCCTTTCCTGAACAACAGCGCGGCCGGATTGGGCTACGATCAGGAAAATGCTGATCTCTACGGACGGATGGTGAGCTTCGAAGTCCGCAAACGGTGGTAGCCGTTTTTAGCGAACATCCCGAGGCCCGCCAAAAATTTCGCCAAAGGACCGCGAAAAGTTATCGGCTCCCTTCCGCGTTTTGAGGGGACCGCACGCCGTCCTAGGACGTGCCAGATATAACACCGAGCGAAGGAGCGCAAAACAGTCACCGATGTTTAAGACAGGAGAATCTCATGAAATTCTTGTTCAGTGCTCCCGGGTTGCTGATCGATTGTGGCAGAGCTTCGAAACGAACCCAGGGCCCCGGCGGAGCGTTCTGGGAAAGCGGCAACCCGCCGTTTAACCACCAATTCTAACAACGCCTCCGGGTGAGCAAGGAACGCTCGGCTGCCTGCAGTATGCGTCTCGCTCTGAGGGGGACGTGATCGCATGCTGCGGGCAGATTTGGATCCGCAACTGACTGTGAAGAATTATACCTGACGTCCGCGCGAGTTTGGAAGGGCCTGGGTTGTTGTGTTGAATCTGTTGTAATCAAACTGTCTTATCAGTGAATCCCAAGCTCCAACCTGAAAATACAGTAGAACTGCTTACTGATTGTGCGCTGCGGTTGAAGTCGATCACTGCCGCGAATGTTTCACCCGGGTAGCGAGCCGTTGAGATGCCGAGAGATTGAGGGGACCGCACGCCGTCCTTGGACGCGCCAGATATAACACCGAGCGAGGGAGCGCAAAACAATCACCGATGTTTAAATATAAGGTGAATACCATGCTGTTATCATTTGTTTCAGTTAAGTTGGAGATCGACTGTGGCAGGAACTTCGGACAGATCCGCAGAAGCCAGACCCAGTGGTTTTTCAAAATAGGTAACTTGCCGAGGGAGCGGTACTGCTAGCAATGGCATAGGGTGAGCAAGGAACGCTCGGCTGCCTGCAGTATGCGTCTCGCTCTGAGGGGGACGTGACCGTATGCTGCGGGCAGACTTCCTGACCCTCACGTTTCGGCCCCGGCGTGGATTGACGCATGGCGAAATCTTAACGCTTCGGCGCGTGCTTGGCTGCGTGCAATAGTCGGGGATTGTCAGGTTTTGGCGGCTAACCTGATGGCGTCGTTCTCCTGCTTCGAGGCGCTTCAGCAATTTACGGCTTAAGCGTCCGCGGCGTCTGCGTAGACGCAGCGTCGAGCAGAGGCGTCCGGGTCCGACGTGACGCCACACATCCAACTTGGCGTGACTGACATATCTGAAGATCTCGAGTTTCGGGGTAAAGGTCCCAATTTTTGACGCTTCTGCTGCCAGAGCCCTTGAGCTAGCTTTCTAGTCGTTGTTTTGGGCGGCTTCTGTCTGTAGGCTTTAATCTACAGATGAGGCCACGTGGCTTTCGAGGAGGATTCATGGAAACAGTGACGACCAACGAGTTGAACACACCCGCCGCAACCGAGCCCAAGCGCCCGGCTTATGATCCCAACAACCTCCATCCAGCGGATGAGGAGGCTCGCAAATACGACGATACATCTGAAGGGATTGATTGGGATGAGATCCTCACCACGACTCAAGATGACTTCCTGGCGGGGCGTTTTTCCTACAATTCGGCGGACTATGCGACGCAGGCTGAGGCAGACGCGGCGCTGACTGCTTGGCTCGATGCAATAGTGGAGAAGGTGGAGCGCAAACATGCTTCCGTACCTGCATGTGATGCCGAGGGTTGATCGCGACATCGAAGAATGTCTGGATTTCGTGGCGCGACAGCCGTGGGGCAAGCCCTCCGATCGCAAGCCTCTGATGGGGGCTTCCGTCTGATTGGGCTAGGAGACGGCGGGGCGTCGGCGTGGCTTGCGCTTCGCTAACGCCGCCTGCACCCGCTCTGCGAGCTTCGTGTTCCGCTCGTATACCGACAGCGCCTCCACTGCTACGTCGGCGTGTGCCGGGGTGCCGTGCTCGATGATGGAGATGAGCCAATCGAACGCCGCCTCGCTCCTGTGTAGCGCGGCGGCGCGGATCAACACCGTACGAAAGGCCCCTGAGTCGTCGACTTCGTCCCAGGCTATGCGCAGATGGTCGAGGGCTGCAGGGTGACGTGATTCGCCCAAGGCGAGTGCCGCGAAATCGCGGACGCCGTCATTGTTATCGGAAAGATATGAAGCGACAAACGGAAGGCACTCCTCTTTCGCGATGCTCAAGAGTCCAGTGAAACATTCCCCGATCACGTCAGGTTCTGAATCGCCGACTAATACTTTGAAGCGCAGCACCGCCTCTGCTTCGCGTGGGTTACCGCAGGAGATTGCGCGGGCGGCTCCGGCGCGGGCGCGCCATTCAGGATCCTGCAAGAGGGCTATCAGCTCCTGGACAGCCCGGAAGTAGCCCGCGGACACGAGACCCATGGCGCAACTGCAACGTACATCGATGGCCGTATCGTCTGCGCCGCCCCACGCGGGTTCGAGTTGCCGGTAACGGATGCCCTCGAGAAAGAACGGCATGTTGTCGCATTCCAGGCTGACGAGCGCGCGCGCAATAGCCTGCTTGGCGATGCAGTGTGGGTCTTGCTTGATTGGCTCGACGAGGAAGCGGGCATACGCGCTCAGGAGGTCCGGCAGCCTCTCACGCAGGGAGCGCTCTCCCGCAAGGGTCGCCGCCCGGGCGACGACGCGAAAGTGTTTGTCCGCGAGATATTTTTTAATCGTGTCATTCTGAATGGACCGATCCGCCGCCGGATCGAGTGCATTCAATACAGCTAGTTTCCGGTCCTCGGGTCTTTGCCGCGTGGGTTCGCGCATGGCGAAATCTTAACGCTGCACTGCGTACCTGGCTGCATGCAATAGTCGGGAATGTCAGGTTTTGGCGCCCAGGGCCTCTTCGAGTTGTGTTGTCAGGGGTTTGAGGAAGAATGACTCCTCTGGCATTGCGCGGGCTTCGATTCCGCGCTTGCGTAACGAATCTGCAACCACGGGGCCGACGGCCGCAACGACGGTGTTGGCAAGGGCCTTTGTAACCGTCTCCGGGGGCGCGATGGAGAAGAGGCGTTCAACTTGCGGCGTACTGGTGAACGCGAGGGCGTCGATTTCTCCCGCTTCGAGGCGCTTCAGCAACTCGAGCACGGCTTGATCGTCCGCGGCGTCTGCGTAAACGTAGGGGGCTACGGCGAGCACGGTGGCGCCTGCCTGCTCTAGAAAATCAACCAGCGGTCGGTTGGGTTCCGTTCCGTAAAGCTGCAGGCCGACGTGGCGACCCTTCAGTTCGTGAGGGCGCAGGCTGTTGATAATGCCTTCGGTCGTGGGCACTTCCGCTGCGATGTCTGGCTTCAAGCCTAGCTCGCGCAACGCGCGGGCCGGCTTAGGACCGCGTGTGATCTTGCGGGCGACGCTTAGTGCCTGCACGAAGGCATCCTTGAGAGCTGGCTCGTTTCTCTCGATGCAGGAGAGGATGCGTCGCAGTCCTTCGCCAGTCAGCAGGATCAGATCGTCGCAGGCTCCCTGGGCGAACTTGCGGCTCCACTGCAACACGGGCGCGGGATCCGGGGCGTCGCGGATGGCCACCATGGGGCAGCGAACAACGGTGGCGCCGCGCCGCTCGAGCATCGCGGCGAAGATTTCGATTTCGCGCGTTTCGGGAATTGCGATAACGCGGCCGGTGAGGGGCTGAGGTTCCATGGGCCACCATCATACGCGCGGCGCTGGTAGGGAGTGCATGCGCCCCCGGCGTACCCGCATACGCCGGGGGCGCGTGCCCGACTTCACTCTGCCACGGCTATCGGCCCATCCAGTCCCAGGCCCGTCTCCGCCGGCAGAGCCCACGCGAGCCACTGGCGATGGAGGCTGGCTACCAGGATGAATGCGACCGCGGCGAGCACGCCGAACGTGGCGAAGCCTAGCTGGTAGCTGCCGGTGCTCTCCTTGGCGATGCCCATGATCACCGGTAGGTAGAACCCGCCTATGCCGCCCGCGGCTCCGATGATGCCGGTCATCACGCCTGTCTTCCCCTTCCAGCGGTGGGGGACGAGCTGGAAGGTCGCGCCGTTTCCGAGGCCGAAGCAGAAATATAGGGCTACGAGCAGTGCGATGCCGCCGGCGAGGGGTGGCATTAGCATGGCGAAGCCGAAGTTACACGCGGAGATCGCCACCAACAGCACGAGGAGTACCTTGACGCCAGAGAGTCGGTCAGCGATGAGACCACCAATGGGGCGGACCATTGCGCCTGTCAGCGATAGCAACGCCATGAAGAAACCGGCGTCTACTTTGCTTATCTGGTACTGGGTTGTGAGGAGAAGGCTGACGTAGGACGACATGCCGACGAAGCCACCGAACGTGATGCTATAGACGAGCATTATGACCCAGGTGTCACGCTCGCCGAGCACCGCCAGGTACTTTCGCGGCAGAACGGAAAGCGCGAGCAGTGAGCCGAAGAGTGGAAGTAACAGCTGGCCGGTCTTGCCGGCACCAAAGACTCCGGCGTTGACCAACAACACCAGCGCGATCAATCCGGCCATCGAAATGGCAAGGCCTGCAAACGCGCGCGGCGCGCTACCGCTCTTGGCGCTGCGGTCCTCGGCCCAAAAGAACACGGCTACGGCTGTGAGGGCGAGAAGCGGCAGGACCGCCATCGTGGATCGCTGCCATCCGAAACTCTGCGCAAGGCCGGGGAAGAGGAAACCATCGACCACCGCGCCGATGTTGCCCGCTGCGGCCAACCCGAGCACGAGGCCTTGTACGCGAGGCGGATAGCTGCTGCCGGCCATTGGTAACGCGATGGCGAAACTTGCCCCTCCCACACCCAGAAATACGCCGAGAACCAACAGCAGTGTGTAGGTGGGCACAATTGGCAGCAACAGGACGAAGGCAGGAATCGCTGACAGCGCAATGCCCATCAGTGCGAGGCGCCGGCCATCAACGGACTGAAATAGGTTACCGAAGGTCACGCGCACTATTGAGGCAGCCAGTACTGGCACGGCGACCAGAAAGCCGGCCTGGATGGGCGTGAGCGTGATCTGCTTCGAAATGAAGGGCGCGAGGGGGCCGAACATCACCCAGGTGGTGAAGCCCGTGTCGAAGTACAAGAAGCAGGCCAGCAGCGCCTTCCAGTTGCCGCTGCGAAGTGAAACGATCAAACGGCTCATCGGGCTTCTCCTACTGCGCAGGCATTGCCTGCTCATCCCCAAAAAAAAACGCCACCGCCCGGTTCGAAAGCGCTGATGTGCGTCCCGTCCGAGTCGGCAGCGTTGCCTTGCTGACCCAACAGCGGGCCAGTGTGTTGAAGGTGCAGATGCAACCGATATGCCACACGGTGACAGTCGCTATCTTCCAATGACTTAGCTCTGGTGCAGTCTCACAGGCGCCGCCTGGATTGCTCCCGAAAGGAGCAGTGCGCCTTCGATTTGCACGAAGCAGGTGCGTGTCAGCGCGGCGCGTTGAACTCCTCTGGATCGAAAGCGGTGCCGTCGAAGAAGCGCTCAATCTTGGAATCTACTGCGGGGATGTCAGGGTTGATGGATGCCAGAGCTGCGCGATATAGGTCCGGACGGTAGGTAGACCGAACCGCGGACAGGTGATCTGCGGAGAATTCGATCTGCTTCCAACGCAGCATTTGCGCGTAGAACCATAGGGCGTGACTGACCCACGGGAATGTCGCGTTGTGTTGAGCTGGGACGTAGAAATTCTCGAGATGCGTGGGTTTTGAGTGGGTCGTCAGCGTGAGTTGACCTTCCAGAGCCCGGCGCAACAGGTCAGCCGGCGCGCCGACGTACCGCGGCTGTGCCAGTAGCGTGGCAAGCTCGGCCCGATGCTCCGGCCGCTCGCACCACTGTGATGCCCGGTACAGCGCGCGTTGTAGCGACGCCAGTTGTTTGGGATGCCGCTGGGCCCACTCGAGACGACATCCGAGCACCTTCTCCGGGCTGAAGGGCCATATGGCGGTTGTCGCCGTCACGATCGTGCCGACTCCCGCGTGGACCGCGACGCTGTTCCAGGGTTCACCAACACAGAACCCGTCAATCTGTCCCGCACGCAACGCGTCCACCAGAAAAGGCGGTGGTATCACGATCAGCCGCACTTCGCGATCGGGATCGATCCCGGCGGCGGCGAGCCAGTAACGCAGTTCGTAGTTGTGGCAGGAGAAGGGATAGACCATCGCAAATGTAAGCGGCTCGCGGTGTGCCGTTTCACGACTCGTAACCACTCGTTTGAGCGCCGCCGCGTGACTGGCCAAGTCGCTCTCTGCGGACGAGCCCTCGCGGGTCATCTGCTCCCAAAGGCGCAATGAGACGGTGATTGCGTTTCCGCCAAGGCCGAGAGCAAATGGCGCTATCACCGGTACCCTGACATGGCCGATGCCCAGGGTGGATGCAACCGTCATGGGACCTAACATGTGGGCGGCGTCGAAATGACCGACCACCACTCTGTCGCGGATGTTTGCCCAGGAGGTCTCCCGAACCAGTGCCAACTCGAGATCTTCCTGCGCCGCGAAACCACGCTCGGCCGCTACTACCAGGCTGGCGCAATCGAGCAACGGAATGAATCCCAGGATCACCTTCATTTCAGGAGTCTCGCCGCGGTCACAACACTCTGCGCCACTTCGGCCAGGCGCCGGTTCTCGTTCATTGCCGCTTTGCGCAGCAGCCCATAGGCGGCCTCCTCGGACAAGCCTCGCTCTCTCATGAGAATGCCCTTGGCCCGGTCGATGATTTTCCGATCCTCCAGCTCCTGGCGGGCGCGATCGAGCTCGTCACGTAATTCGCTGAAGGCATTGAATCGGCTGACGGCCATATCGAGGATGGATTTGACTCGTTCCTTGCGCAGCCCATCCACCACGTATGCGCCCACACCGGACTCCACCGCGGCTCTGATCATGTCGGTGTCGGAATGGTCCACAAACATGGCGATAGGCCGTCGGACGCAGCGGGACACCTGGAACATCTGCTCGAGGACGTCGCGATTGGGATTCTCCAGGTCTATGAAGATGACATCGGGATCGGCATCGACGATGCGCCGGAGAAGGTTCTGCATGTCGCGAACGACAGCCACGTTCGCATAGCCAGCCTCCCGCAGTCCTTCCTCGAGGATTGAGGCTCGCGTGACATTCTGATCCACGAGGAGGATGCGAAGGGTCTGCTCGGCCATCTTGGCGCCACGGCGGCGACTGCATAGGTACTGTTGAGGGGACAGCTGCAACGGCTGTGCCACGAAGGGGTGGAGGCGCGCGTTCTGGCCCAACGGCGGGTACCGCCGGAATCTGCGGGCGCGAAAGGCTGCCACCACCCGATCGGCCGCACCCGTATCGTGCAAACACGCAGCGGCTTGCTCCGTAAGTGACCATCGGGAAGCCGGCAGCGCCTCCGCACTCCCGCCTCAAATGCCATAACCCATTGATGTGACTGGAACGTCGTGGCGCGAACGGCGGTGGCACGCGCGTTGCACCGTTCAACCTCACACAGGGACCCACTAGTGGGTTCAAAGGCAACGCCGCCGATTCAACTACGCATCCGCGTAGGCGAACCGCGCGGCGTTTTTTTTTTGCACGAGGCAGAAATGAACGCACGCTCAAGACTTCTGGTCGTTGGCAATGGCATGGTGGGCCAACGCTTCCTCGAGTCGATACCTGCTGACGCTCCCTTTGACATCACTGTCCTTGGGGAGGAGCCGCGGCCGGCTTACGACCGTGTGCAACTGTCGGCGTTTTTCTCGGGGAAAACGGCCGCCGACCTGTCCATGGTCGAGCCTGGGTTCTTCACACAGAACAACATTGCGCTGAAGTTGAGCGAACGCGTGGCTTCGATTGATCGCGACGCGCGCCGGCTGCGCACGTCCGGCGGTCGCGAGTTTGAATATGACACCTTGGTCCTGGCGACCGGCTCGTATCCGTTCGTGCCCCCGATCGCGGGACGCGACCGCCCTCATTGCCACGTGTATCGCACCATCGAAGACCTGGAGGCCATTCGTGACAGCGCGCAGGGGGCTCGCGTTGGTGTGGTTGTTGGCGGCGGTCTACTGGGCCTGGAGGCTGCAAAGGCGCTGCGTGATCTGGGGCTTGAAACTAACGTCGTCGAATTCGCTCCTCGCCTGATGGCACTGCAGGTGGACGAGGGCGGTGGCCTGATGCTTCGACGCAAGATCGAGGCACTTGGCGTCCGGGTCCACACCGGGAAGAACACCACGAATATCGTGGCCGGAGACATCGCCCGTCACCGCATGAATTTCGGCGATGGGAGCTCGCTCGAGGCGGATGTCATTGTGTTCTCGGCGGGAATTCGTCCACGTGACGAGCTTGCCCGGGCCGCCGGCCTCGCGGTTGGCGAGCGTGGCGGCATCGTGATTGATGATCAGTGCCGGACCTCCGACCCGGATGTATATGCGATAGGCGAGTGCGCGTTGTGGCGCGGGCGGACGTTCGGGCTGGTGGCGCCGGGTTACGACATGGCGCGTGTTGTTGCGGCGACGGTGTGTGTGACGGCTGCGGCTACGCGGGCGGTGGCGGCCCAAGGGATGCCAGCCGGGGCCACCACGACCGCCACCCCGAAGTTCGCGGGCGCTGACATGAGCACCAAGCTCAAACTCCTGGGTGTCGGTGTCGCCTCCATTGGTGACGCGCATGCCGCCTCCCCGGGCGCACGGGCGTATTCTTTCATCGACGAGCGTCGCGAAGTTTACAAAAAGCTGGTGGTCAACGAAGACGGCACCCGTCTGCTGGGAGCCGTGTTGGTTGGAGACACCGACGACTACGGCACTTGGCTGCAGACCATGCTGAACAGTCTGCCGCTGCCCGAGCGTCCCGAAGACCTGATTCTGCCGCCGCGTGAAGGCGCTACTCATTCAGCCGGCGGTGGGGTCGCGGCGCTGCCGGCGGATGCGCAGATCTGCTCGTGCAACAACATCAGCAAGGGCAACCTCTGCGCGGCCGTCGAGAATGGTTGCACTACATTGGGCGCTCTCAAGAAGGCGACCAAGGCCGCAACAGCGTGCGGTGGCTGTGCCCCGCTGGTCACCCAGGTACTGCAGACTGAGCTCAAGAAAAAAGGGATATCGGTCAACACGCACCTGTGCGAGCACTTCCCATACTCGCGCCAACAATTGTTCTCTCTCATCCGCGTGGGTGGCTTGCGAACCTTCGATGACACGCTCGCAAACCACGGCCGGGGACTAGGTTGCGATATCTGCAAGCCCGCCGTGGCCTCCATTCTCGCCTCGTGCTGGAACGAGTTTGTGCTGGGCTCCGAGCGCGCCACTCTGCAGGATACCAACGACTACTACCTCGCCAACATGCAGAAAGATGGCACGTATTCAGTGGTGCCACGTGTGCCCGGCGGCGAGATCACGCCGGAAAAACTCATCGTGCTCGGCGAGGTGGCCAGGAAGTTCGGCCTGTACACCAAGATCACGGGCGGGCAGCGCATCGATCTGTTCGGCGCACAGGTCAACGAACTGCCTCTTATCTGGGCCGAGCTGATTGCCGCGGGCTTCGAGTCGGGACACGCGTATGGCAAGGCCATGCGCACGGTCAAGTCCTGTGTCGGCTCGACCTGGTGCCGCTTCGGTGTGCAGGACAGTGTCGGTCTCGCCATCGAGATCGAAAATCGCTATCGAGGCTTGCGTGGGCCTCACAAAATCAAGCTCGCTGTCTCGGGGTGCACTCGTGAATGTGCCGAAGCACAGGGCAAGGACGTCGGCGTGATTGCCACTGAAAAGGGATGGAACCTGTATGTCTGCGGTAATGGCGGCATGAAGCCGCGGCACGCGGAGCTGCTCGCCGCCGATCTCGATAGGGACACGTTGATCCGCTACATAGACCGCTTCCTGATGTTTTACATCCGCACGGCCGATCGCCTGCAACGTACTTCGACGTGGCGGGACAATCTCGAGGGCGGCCTCGACTACCTGAAAGGCGTGGTCTGCCGGGACGAGCTGGGGATCGCCGCGGAGCTGGAAGCCGACATGGCACGCATCGTCGCAACCTATGAGTGCGAGTGGAAAAAGGCAATCGAGGATCCGATGACGCTCAAGCGCTTCCGCCACTTTATCAACAGCGACAAGGCGGATCCCAATGTTCTGTTCGTGCAGGAGCGCGGCCAGATCCGGCCTGCAACGCGGGCCGAGCGCCGCGAGCGAGTGGAAGCTGTCGCATGAGTGAGGGTTGGACGCATATCTGCGATCTGCATGACGTAATGCCCGGCGCGGGAGTCTGTGCGCTGGTGGAGGGGCACCAGGTCGCGGTCTTTCGCATGGCCGATGCTGTGTTTGCCCTGGACAATTTCGATCCCGCGAGCCAGGCGAATGTCCTGTCCCGCGGCCTCGTCGGCGACCTGAAAGGTGAGCGTGTCGTCGCCTCGCCGCTCTTCAAGCATCACTACAGTCTCACGACGGGACGATGTCTCGAAGACCCGGAGAAGTCGGTGCACGTTCATCGGGCTCGGGTGTTGGACGGCGGGATCTGGGTCAAAGTCGGTGGCGAAACAGTGCGGACAACATGTCCGTACTGCGGCGTAGGCTGCGGAGTTCTGGCACGTAACATCAAAGGCTCGGTGGAGATTGCGGGCGATCCGTTGCATCCGGCGAACTTCGGCGCACTGTGCTCGAAAGGTTACGCGCTGGGCGAAACCGTAGGCCTGGATGACCGCCTGCTGCATCCACAGATCAACGGCAAAAAAGCTACCTGGGACGAGGCCCTGGATCACGTAAGTGGCGAATTCACGCGCATCATCGCTGAGCACGGACCGGAATCCGTGGCGTTCTACGTCTCCGGACAGCTGCTGACCGAGGACTACTACGTCGCCAACAAGCTCATGAAGGGCTATGTCGGCACCGCCAACATCGATACCAACTCACGGCTTTGCATGGCCTCTACGGTCGCGGGCCAAAGACGGGCGTTCGGCGAGGACGCGGTGCCCACTTGCTACGAGGATCTGCAACTAGCCGATCTGATCATACTCGTCGGCTCGAATGCCGCCTGGTGTCATCCGGTACTGTTCCGGCGGATCTCCAGCGAGAAGGAGCGGCGCCCGGATCTGAAGATAGTCGTGATTGATCCGCGGCGTACCCCCACCTGCGAACTTGCTGATCTGCACCTGCCGGTACGGGCAGGCACCGACGTCTGGTTGTTCAATGGCCTGCTCGCCTATCTGCAGCGCCAAGGCGCCGTGGACGAGGCGTTCGTCGCCAACCACACCGTTGGTGCGAGTACCGCTCTTGAGGCCGCGGAGGCCTCGGCCGTGGATGAGGCGACGGTCGCAAAGATATGCGGAGTCGATGTCGCGCGCCTGACTGAATTCTATAGTCTGTTTGCCGCCCATGAGCGGGTGGTTACAGCCTTCTCGCAGGGAGTCAATCAATCTTCCGCGGGAACTGACAAGGTCAACAGCATCATCAACTGCCACTTGTTGACCGGCCGGATCGGACGTCCAGGAATGGGGCCATTCTCACTCACGGGTCAACCGAACGCCATGGGTGGTCGGGAAGTGGGCGGGATGGCGAATATGCTCGCGGCCCACATGGAGCTGGAAAACCCGGACCATCGTGCGATCGTGCAGGAGTTCTGGGATAGCCCGCGGATCGCAAGCGCCGGGGGGTTGAAAGCGGTCGACCTGTTCGAGGCCATGGGCGCCGGGCGGATCAAGGCGGTCTGGATCATCGGCACCAACCCCGTGGTCAGCATGCCAGAGGCGGATCGCGTACGGGCAGCGCTCGAGCGTTGTGAACTGGTCGTCGTGTCTGATTGCGTTGCGAGGAATGATACGACGGCTTACGCACATGTCCTTCTTCCGGCAGCTACGTGGGGCGAGAAGGACGGTACGGTTACTAATTCGGAGCGCAGGATCTCGCGTCAACGCAGTTTCCTCGATCTGCCCGGTGAGGCGCGACCCGATTGGTGGATCCTCTGTGAGGTGGCGAAGCGCATGGGATTCGGGTCGGCCTTCGACTTTCGGTCGCCGGCGGATATTTTCGACGAACACGCACGCCTGTCCGGGGCGGCGAATGAGGGTGAGCGCGCATTCAACATCTCAGGTCTCGCGGGCCTCAGCCCGTCGGGGTACCAACAGCTCGAACCCGTGCAATGGCCCATTTCGAAGCCGCATATGCGCGGCTCCGAGCGCCTGTTCGAGGGCGGCCGCTTCATGCATCCCGATGGGCGAGCCCGGTTCATCGAAACGCCTCCACGAGGACCAGCGCACGCCGCAGGTGACGAATTCCCGTTTGTGCTCAACACCGGCCGAATCAGGGATCAATGGCACACAATGACGCGCACCGGCCGCTCGCCCCGGCTTGCCGAGAATCTGCCGGAACCCTTTGTTGATATGCATCCGCAGGATGCCCTGTTGACCGCGGCTCGCGATGGGGAATTGGCGCGGGTGACCACCCGTTGGGGATCGATGGTCGTGCGAGTGCGCAGCAGTGGTGAGATTGCCCGCGGTACCGTGTTCGTCCCAATGCACTGGAATGACTGCAATGCGTCCCAGGCGCGGGTGGGGGCGCTGGTCAATGCGGTGGTGGACGGTATCTCCGGGGAGCCGGAGTTCAAGCATACTCCCGCCCGGGTTGAGCCATTTCCTGTTGAGTGGTACGGATTTTTACTGACGCGGCGGAACTCCAGCTCGCCTGAAGTGACCTGGTGGACCCGGATCAATGCCGCGAACTGCACACGGTACGAGATAGCGGGCCGCGAATTACCCAAAAGCTGGACTGTCTGGGGCCGCAATGTGCTGGGGGCAACCGATTCAGGCGCTGACTACATCGAGTACGAAGATGCTTCCGCACGTTCCTACCGCGCGGCGTATATCGTTGATGGTCGGCTCGAGGCCTGCGTATATATAGCCAATCGCGCCGACCTGCCCGATCGCGACCTCCTCTCCAAGCTCTTCCGCATCGAGAAGGTTGAAGCGGCCCACCGCATGGCGCTACTGACTACCGGTGCAGTCGTGGAGGGAGAACAGCCGGGACCGCTCGTCTGCTCATGCTTTGCCGTGGGTCGAAATACCATCCGGCGCGCCATCGAAGAGCACAAGCTCACCGCTGTCAGCCAGGTTGGCGCCTGTCTACGCGCGGGTACCAACTGCGGGTCCTGTCTGCCGGAAATCAAGGCTTTGTTGGGAGGTGTTCCGAAGAGTATCCCGGTCTCCACTTCCACGGCTTTGCCGTTGATTACGTAGGGTTTGAACCGCCATTGCCGCAGGGCAGTGGCGATGGTCTTGGCCTGTTCCGGGAATGAACTGACGAAATGAATGTGCTTCACCGAACCGTTCGCGCCGATGACGACGCGTACGGGAATGGGGTTGTAGCGCCGATCCGTGAATATGGGATCGACGCGATTGAGCACATTGCCGCCACTGGCGAAGTCCTTGACACACAAGGGTGCATTGCCACCACCCGCTCCAGAGGCCAGTCCCGCTTCAGGGGGCAACTTCATGGCGCTCATTTCCTTGACCAGGTGCTCGGTCAATTCGGGGTCGGTGCTGGTAAACGTGAATTGCACGGTGTGGCAGCGGATCTGCGTAGCCAGTACCGCCCAGTGCAGCCTCGCCACGGGGGAGACGTAGTCCAACCGAACGAACGAGTGGCCGGCGATTCTGACTTCGGTGGGCTGGCGCTCCACCACGTAATCTGCCCTCAGGTGGCTGCCGGTGTAGCTCACCAGTTCCAGCGCGTTCTTCGCTGGGGAAGGTGTGAAAAACATGTCCTGCGCCGCGATCAATACGGTGCCGCGGCTCGCACTTTTCTGCGCATCCGGTGGCTGAATCTGCGCCAATACGTAGTAACCGCTTTCGGAAGGCGGAGGACCTGCGTACTGCTGAATCCAACCGCTTGAGATTGGATAAGACAGGTGAAAGTACGGGCTGTTGTATTCGCGGGACGTTACGGTTCCCCCTTCGGGCAGAGGCGTTACCGAATCGCTGGCGCTGGACCAGGCGCCCTTGACGAGAATGACGCCCTCCGGGACCTTGCCCGGAGGGTTTGGCGGGGTGGGCGCGGCACCCTCTGACGATCCTATCAGGGACAGCAGTAACAACCCGACCACTGACCCCGGAAGCGAGCTTCCGGACACACGATGGCGAGAGCGCCGCGCATGCATGGGCGAGATTCCTATAGTGATCGCAGGAAGTTCAGCACATCCTGCTGGCTGGCGGCGGACAGCGAATTGAAGTTCGCCACGACCGTCGATGCCTCCGAGCCACTGCTGGCGTGGGCCCTGATGGCAGTCAACAGGTTGCTCGTCCGGCCATCGTGCAGGAAGAAGATGCGCTGCCCGACGCCCCACAACGGCGCCGTGCGGAACTGATCCCCGCCCGCGTTGCCTTGCGAGACGTTGTCATTCAACCCCGTACCCATGTGATGGATCTCAAAGTCGGAGAATGCAGCGACGGGTGCATTTCCCAGGGATGGGGTTACGTTCGAGGGCTGCGTGGACCTGATTGTCGGTGTATGGCACACCGAGCAACCGATCGAGTTGAACAGTGCCGAACCGTGCGAGATCGAGGTCGCACCTCCGGGGGTGGTTGTCGATGCGACCGGCGGCGCCAGGAATTTCATGAACATCGAAAACGCGATTACGTCGCTCGGGATGGAGGCGTTCTGCGTGAACGGATCGGAGCTGGCCGTGGCCGCAAAGTGGGTGATGTCCTCCGGATAGCCTTTGGCCGCCAGATTCAGGCAGTTAGCCGGCAGCCCGCCTCCCAGAACTTCCTCACCGGGCAGTGGACGATCCTGTGGGAAGGTTTCGTTGGAGATGCCCATCTCGACGTTGTAGGCCTCGGCCGAGAACAGGTCGAGGGACTTGTTCTGTGCCTTCCAGCCGAAGCGGGCGATCGTGCCGTCGTTGCCATTCCGGTTGAAATTGCCGCTGATCCCTAAGCCGTTGCCGACTTGTGCGGCCTGGTTGGCCAGCAAAGTCGAGTCGTCGATGTTTTGCACCAGACCCGTGCCGAACAGCGGCGTCGGGATACGGAAGATCAGGTTGTTTGCTTGTGCGGCCAATGTGAAGCTGGGTTGCTGGAGGCTGCAGTTGCCGGCATCCGCGCGCCCAGAGACTGTAAACAGGGACTCGACGCCGCCATTGGGTGCACTGGTATTGGGGGTGCCATTGGCGTTGAAAAAGAACGGAAAACGAGCCTCGCGCGTCGGGCCGTTGGTCGTTATGAACGCCGGGATGGAATTCGTGGCGCCGCTGACGATGCCCGCGGCTATCACCCTCGCCTCCGGATTGATTGAGGGGCTCGAGCCGCCGATGGTCGGCTGTGAATGGCAGCCGGAGCAGGAGTTGAAGTTGAAACGGGGTCCGAGACCATTGCCGGCGACCGCGTCAACCTCCTGGAAGCGGTCGAGACCGTCGTCGAAGAATTCCAGCACACCCTGCGGCGTGTTGGCGGTGACCGAGGCCAGTGGCACTGGATTGGTGGCCGTGGCTCCCGCCTGACCGTTGATTGCCCCACCTCGTACGCCCGGATCGGTTTGTGCCGAGGCCGCTGAAATCATCAGTATTCCGACGGCAAACGCCGCCGGCCGCTGTATGATCGCCATGTTGATTCTCCCTATCCCCTGCTGATTGAGGGGGGCGTCAGACTCAGTCAAAGGGGAGTGTCAACGGAATAGTCCGTGAGATCCAGCACTGTTGGATTCATGGGTGCCTGGATCTTAGGATTCAGGGTATTTCGGTCAACTCAGCAGTCGCTTGCGAGTGGCTCCTCCGCCCGCGACTGCACGTACAGCAACGAGATGGCTTCCGTGCGGCGGTGGATTCCGAGCTTGGCGAGAATACTGTGCACGTGATTCTTCACGGTGGGCAGCTCGATCCCGAGGGAGCGCGAGATCATCTTGTTGGACAGCCCCTGCTGCAGCAGCTTGAGAATCTGCGACTCGCGCGCGGTCAGCGCATTCGGGGCACCGAAGTTACTGCGCTCGGTGGACAGGGCGGCGATCCGCCTGAAGAGCGAGCCTGCGATTTTCGGCGAGCAATGGACTTCGCCGCGCGCAGTGGCCTCGATGGCGGCCAGCAACTCGGCGATTGAAGCCTCGCGTGTCACGTAACCCGCGATGCCCAGCTGCGCGCAATTCAATACTTCCGCTTCGTCTTCCGCCATTCCCAGGGCGACGATGCGGCTCGCACCCGCAAAACGTGCCAGGTGCCGGGCAACGGAAAACGCATCGCCCATTGCCATGTCGAGCAGTGTGATGTCGGGAGTCAGCCGGCGCACCTGGTCCACGGCATCCGGGGCGGAAGCGGCCAGGCCAACGAGGACGACTTCCCCGGCCGGGGCTCCGGCTTGCTCCGCGGCCTGCTCCAGCACCCGTCCGAGGGCTTCACGATACAGCCGGATATGGCTCGCCACCAGGACGCGAATGCCCATGATGTAATCTCCCCATACGCAGGCATTCGCCTGCTCCTTGTCGAGCCGGGGCGATTCTCGCGAATCACCCGTGCGAGCAGTGCTCGCACCCCCCAACGCGCTCCATCGCGCCGCGCAAGTAGATCACGCGGATCGGGCGACTTGTCAATGGTACTAACGTCAGCCCAACATGTAAGTATCTGGATTTGCGGTGTTTAGTGGCTGTTCCGGAGGTTTGCTCGTTGTAACGCGGCGGCTGCCCGCGCGGGGTTCATTTGACACCCGGCATCAGCCGCTTGAGCAGCGGGGTCAACAGCAACATCAGGCCACCGCCGATGAGGCCCCACCAGAAGATCTTCAAGAACAGCGCCGGCAGCGATTCGAGCTGGCTGGCATCGTAGTCGCCGGAGAGTTGGCCGGCGAGGTTGGTTCCGAGCGCCGTAGCCATGAACCAGACCCCCAGGACCTGACCCACGAAGCGTGTTGGAACGAGCTTGGTCATGGAGGACAGGCCGACGGGCGACAGACACAGCTCGCCCCAGGTATGCAGCAGATAGGTGGCCACGAGCCAGGTCATGAGCACTTTCCGGCCGCCCAGCACGTAACCGGCCGCGACATACATGACCAGGAAGCCGCAGCCCATCAGTATCAATCCGGCGGCAAACTTCGCGGGCGCGGACAGATCCCGGTTGCGCCTTCCCAGGGCGAGCCACACGGCGGCCAAGATGGGCGCGAACACGATGATCAGGAAGGGATTGACCGCCTGCAGCACGCCAGCCGGAATCTCGTAACCGAAAATGTGTCGGTCGGTATAACGCTGGGCGAACAGGTTGAACGAAGCGCCCATCTGTTCGTAGCCGGCGAAGAAAATGGCGCAGCCGATGAACAAGGCAACCAGCACATACGCCCGATTGCGCTCCTCAGGGGTGAGGCCTGCGAAGAAGATGAGGTAGGTGAAGTAGGCGACGGCCAACAGGCCGATCAGCCAGCTGGCGGCGGTGGCGATGGCGTTCGCATCCAGGGTGATCACACCGGCAACCGCCAGAATGGCGACGGTCAGCACCGCACCCACCAACAGCACGACGGGCAGCCACGAGCCCCGCCGGGCATCGGGCGCCAGGTCCACCCCGCAGTTGCCCAGGTAACGGCGGGTCTTCAGGAACTGCACCAGGCCGAGCAGCATGCCGAGGGCCGGCAATGAGAAGCCCCAGTGCCACCCGTATCTGGCCCCAAACGCCGGCACCGCCCAGGAGCCAAGAAATGATCCCAGGTTGATGCCCATGTAGAAAATCGAAAATCCGGCATCGCGCCGCGAGCCGCCCTCGGGATACAGCTGCGCGACGATCGCGCTGATGTTGGGTTTCAACAGCCCGACGCCGAATACATTGATCAGCAGGCCCAGGAAGAAGACCTGGGCGGTACCGGAGATCAGCGTGGCATTGCCGATCATGATGAGTACGCCACCAGTGAGTACCGCCCGCTGTTGACCGATGAGCCGGTCTGCGATGTATCCACCCAGCAGCGACAAGAGGTAGCCGCAGGCCAAGTACAGTCCATAGATGGAGCTCGCCGTACGGTCGCTTATGCCGAGGCCACCGTGCTCGACGGCATCCACCATGAACAGGATCAGCATGGCGCGCATGCCGTAGTAGGTGAACCGTTCCCACATCTCGGTGAAAAACAGAGTGAACAGGCCGCGCGGCTGGCCCAGAAGCTCGCGTTCGGCCGGGAGGGTCTGGAGCGCGGATTCGACGGCTTGGCTCATTTATTCTCTCTGAAGCCGCACGGCTTGCCGATTGTTGTTGAGTCGAGCGCCTGTCATGGATCCTGACAGCGCGGGTGCTTCAAGATGCTTCGATCTCTTTGTTGTCGGATGTCTCGCGCCGCATCTTCGACAGGATGCGCGCCATCAGCAGGCCGCCCTCGTACAGCAGGTACATCGGGATCGCCATGATGCATTGTGAGACGGCGTCAGGTGGCGTGAGCAGCGCCGCGACGATGAAAATTCCGATCAGTACGTAACCGCGGTTTTCCTTCAGCTTCTCGAGCTTCACCACGCCCGTCAGCACGAGCAGTACGACCGCGACCGGTACCTCGAACGCCGCCCCGAAAGCCAGAAACATCGTAAGGACGAAATCCAGGTACGCGCTGATGTCAGTCATCATCGCGACCCCATGGGGGGTTGTCGCGGCGAAGAACTGGAACATCACCGGGAAGACGAAAAAGTAGGCGAACACGACGCCGGTGTAGAACAACACAATCGAGGATACGAGCAGAGGCACGGCAAAACGCTTCTCGTGCCGATACAGCCCCGGAGCCACGAAAGCCCACAGCTGATAGATGACGACGGGCATTGCGAGAAACAGGGCAACAAACAATGAGAGTTTGAACGGAGTGGTGAAGGGTGACATCACCGTCGTGGCGATCAGCTGGGTACCCTTCGGCAGCTTCTCCTTCAGAGGCGTGGCGACGAAGGTGAAGATCTGATTCGAATAGAACATGCAGGGCAGAAACGCCACGGCCACCGCAATGATGGCGCGGATCAGCCGATCACGCAGTTCCAGCAAATGCGAGATCAGCGTCCCTTCGACGAGCTTTTCAGGTTCCTCGCTCATGGGACGGAGCATACGCCGCATCGGTGGGCGTCTGAGGGGGCTTGTCGGTGGTGGTCACTCCCCCGATCCAGTCCTGCTGGCCGGCTTCGGCCGGGGCGGACTGGTTGGTGGGCGGCGCAACAGGCCGGCCCAGGTCATCGGTCGGATGGGCGTGGGAATAGTTGTCCGGGTAGACGATCTGCTGTTCCGGTTCCAGCGGTGGTGATGGGATTGTCGGGGCCTCCGCAGCGCCAGTGGGCGGCTGCGGCACCTGAGGAGCCTCGGCGACGGGTTCCAGAGCTACGGGCGGAGGCACCACGGGCGGGGATGGAGCGCGTGGTGCGGGTTGCGCCTTACGCGCCTCTTCTAGATTGACCTCTTCCTCCAGCTGCTCCCGGAACTGGCGCGCCATGCCGCGAGCGCGGCCTATCCAGCGGCCGACCTGGGCAGCGACCTTGGGTAGCTTCTCGGGCCCCAGCACCACGAGAGCCAGGACGAAAATAACGAGAACCTCTGAGAAACCGATGTCGAACATGCCGTCGCTGGACGCCCCGTGGAAATCTCAGACGCTCCGGTCGGATTTCTGCCCCGCATCGCGCGGCGCAGCCTTGGGGGCCTCCGCGAACTCGGCATCCGTACCATCCGAGCGAATCCGCGGGGGCGGCGTCGAAATTCCTTCCTCCTCGCCCTCGTTCATCGATTTCTTGAAGCCGCGTACAGCGGCGCCCAGGTCCGATCCAATCGTGCGCAGCTTCTTGGCGCCGAACACCAAGAGCACGACGAGCAGGATCACCACCAGCTCGCGCATCCCTATACCCATAAGCTTCAACTCCCGCTTGGTTCAGCTGCAAAAGCCTTCGGATCATAGGACAAATGAGTCCTTGGGGCTGACAAAGTTCGCGGAATTACCTAACTGTGCTCATTTGCCGGCCTGGACTCCAGCCAGAACGTCACCGGACCGTCATTGACCAGCGACACTTGCATGTTGGCACCGAATAGGCCTGCCGCCACAGGCCGGTGCACGGCCCGAGCCCGCTCCAGCAGATGGGCGAACAGCCGGCGGGCATCCTCGGGGTCGGCGGCGGTGCTGAAGCCCGCGCGCGTACCTTTCTGGGTGTCGGCTGCGAGGGTGAATTGTGGCACCAGCAGCAGGCCACCTTGAATATCGCGCAACGAAAGATTCATCCGTCCCTGCTCGTCGGGAAATATGCGGTAGGTCAGCACGCGCTCGAGCAGGCGATCGGCCGCCTGGGGGTCGTCTCCGCGTCGTACGCCGATGAGGGCCAGCGTACCGCGCTCTATAGCCCCGACGATTTGGGCATCCACCTGCACGTCCGCCCGGGTAACGCGCTGAATTAGAGCAATCATGCGGACATCATGAATGGTTCAAGCTCTTGGTGTGGCATTTGCCGGGGCGAGACCGTAACATTCGGGGCCGTTTTTGCGTGGGTGGAGTGATAGATGGCGCTGCAGTGGCTTCGTTCCGGGATGCGTTCGGGTGTGCTCGTCGCTGCGGCGGTTTGCGGCGTAATTGCCAGCGCTTCGGTAACGGCCCAGGAGCCGACTCCTCAGGGCGCTGGCGCCTCCGGAAACCCACAACGCGGCAAGGCGTTGTCTTACACCTGCCTGGGCTGCCATGGCGTCGATGGCTATAAGAACGCCTATCCGAACTACAGCGTGCCGGAGCTGGAAGGTCAGCATCCGGAGTATCTCTCAGCCGCATTAAAGGAATATCGCGATGGAGACCGGGCGCATCTGACGATGCACTCGCAGGCGTCATCGCTTTCTGACCAGGACATCGCTGATGTCGTTTCTTACTTTGCCGGTAAGCCGCTGACGGCGGACAGCAAACCGGAAGGCACCGTTCCTGCGCCCGCTCAGCTCTGCACCTCGTGCCACGGTGCCAACGGTGTTGGAATCACCCCGCAATACCCGACGCTCGCCGGGCAGCACCCGGACTACATCGTCCGCGCGCTGGAGGAATACAAGAAGGGTGGTCGCAAGAACCCGATCATGGCGGGGATGGCTGCCACCGTGAAGGATGAGGATATGGCCATCATTGCTGAGTATTTCAGCAAGCAGCGGCCCTCACTCGCCACCGAGAGCCGGCCCTACACGAGCTTCGGTAAGGAATCGGGCGGCAAATAAGTCCCCGGCCAATTTCACAGGGGCCACCCTACGGGCGGCGCGGCGGACCGAAGCGAAGCGCCGTAAGAACATTTCCTATTTGGCGAGCTTCAACTTGTTGAGGAACATCGCCACAGTCTCCAGGTAGATGTCTTCGTTGGCTTTCTTGCGGAAGCCGTGGCCTTCGTCCTTGGCGGCCAGATACCAGACCTCGGCGCCCTTGCTGCGCATGCGCCATACGATCTGCTGTGATTCCATGGGCGGGACACGCGGATCATTCATTCCTTCAACCACCAGCAGCGGCCGCCGGATCAGTGCCACCTTGTTGACGGGCGAAATCTGGCTGAGGAAAGCGCGCATTTTCGGGTCGCGCTCATCGCCGTACTCCGCACGGCGTAAATCGCGTCGATAAGGCGCCGTGTTCTCCAGGTAGGAGACGAAGTTGCTGATGCCAACTTCATCAACGCCGCCCTTCAACCTGTCACCGTAGGCTGCGAGCGACGCGAGTGCCATGTAGCCGCCGTACGAGCCTCCCATGACGACGACGTGCTCGCGATCAAACATCGGCTGCAGCCCCAGCCATACGATCAGCGAGCCGATGTCCTTGACCGCATCCTCGCGCAGCACACCATTATCCAGCTTGAGAAACGTCTTGCCGTATCCCGATGAGCCGCGCACGTTGGGTGCGATCACCGCGTACCCAAGCTCGTTGACGAGAAACTGCACAAACGGATTCCAGCCGGCGCGCGCCTGGGACTCGGGACCACCGTGGATGTCGATCACTACAGGATGCGGACCCGGGCCGCGCGGCCTGTATAGATAAGCCGAAATCATGCGCTGCGCGCCTGCGACGCGATCCCATGTTGGATAACGCACGAGCTCGGCAGGCACAAAAGTGCCAACATCGACGGCGCCCGCTTCGCTTCGCGTCCAACGTTCCAACGCGCTGCGATTCAAATCGTAGACATACACGTCGCGCGGCGCCTGCGCCGACTCGGCTGAAAAGGCCAGACGGCGTCCGGTCTTGTCGAAGCGGATGGTTGCGATGCGGCCCTCGGGCACGCCCACGGGAGCCTGTTCGAGTTTCTGGAGAGTGTCGAGGATTGTCAGACGGCTGCGGCCGTCTTCATTTGCAACGTACGCGATGTATCGGCCATCCACACTGACATCGAAGTCTTCGATATCCCACTGGATCTTGTCCGTCAGCCTGCGCACCTCATGCGAGACGGGGTCGAGATATCGTAGCTGCTCGAACTCTCCATCCTCGTCGGACGCCAGGTAGATACCGCGTCCGTCGGGAGCAAACTTTGCGGAGCGGATGCCGATCTTCTTTCCGCTCGTGTCTACGGGCGTAAGGGTACCCGTGTAAACGTCGGCAATGAACAAATAGCTCTCGTTGATGGACACGTATTTCCACAACAGGAGCTTGCGGTCGTCCGGCGACCAGTCGAGCGGGTACCAGCTGTCCTGCTGGCCGCCCGCTACGAGCCGGGGCGCAGTGGTCGAGCCGATGTCTGTAACGTAAACGTCATAGCTGATGCCATCGCGCTCGTTGCCGTAGAACGCAACGCGTTTGCCGTCATTTGACCAGACGGGGCTGCCGTGCAGGAATTTTCCCTGGGTGAGCTGCTGGACATGAGTGCTCGAGGAGTAGTAATAGATCTGAGCGTTCTCATCGCCGCCCTGGTCCTTGAGGAAGACGAATGCGTTGCCTTGTCCATTAGCGGGGGCAACGCGTGGAGCCCGGGCCGCGCTGATGGGATCCGGATAGAAGGTGAGCTGTTCGCGCATGCCCAGCGGCGTGGCGACCCGGTGTATCTGTTCGACGTCACCGAAGCGCGTGGACACCAGCATCGCGCCATCGGGCAGCCAATCCAGAAACGTGGCCTGGCGTGATTGACGGTACAGTCCCAACCGCTCGGTCAGTTGGGCATCACGCGCAGGTATGCCTTCGAGAATCAGATTGCCCCGCTCCTGGCGCAGCGGCGCCTGTTGAGCCTGGCACGGAAGTCCCGCCAGTGCCATAACGGCAGTGGCGACAGCGGCGAAAGTCCTGGAGAGGTTTGGTCTGCCCATCTGGTCGCAAAGTCGATATTAGTCGGAAGGTTGCTATGGTGCCCGAAACACACTCGTCCATGAACTCAAAGTCCGTGAAGCCGAGAATTACTCGACATCCTGACGGAATTTCCGCGGTGGACGCCGAATATGTGCGCCCCGGACACGCGGCTGTGCACATTATTCGGCATAACGGGCGGGGTGCGTTCGTTGACACTGGAACGAATTACTCTGTTCCCTATCTGCTCGCGGCACTCGAGGAGCTGGGTATAGCGCGTGATGCAGTCGATTACGTGTTTCTGACACACGTGCACATGGATCACGCGGGCGGAGCGGGACTGCTCATGCAGCAACTACCCAACGCGCGGATGGTCGTGCATCCGCGCGGCATGCCTCACATGATAGATCCGTCGAACCTGGTCGCCGCGTCGCAGGCTGTATATGGCGAGGAACAGTTTCGTCGCCTCTATGGCGACATCCTGCCTGTCGCTCGAGAAAGGGTTGTGAGTGTGCCGGATGGGTTCCGCTGCGAGCTCGCGGGGCGTGAGCTCGAATTGATTCACACACCGGGTCATGCATTGCATCACTACGCCATTGTCGATCGCGCACATGCATGCATATTCACCGGCGATACGTTCGGTATTTCCTATCGAGAGCTCGATACGTCGCAGGGCCCGTTTATTCTGCCGACCACCTCTCCGTCGCAGTTCGACCCTGACCAGCTCATCAGTTCGATCGATAGATTGATGTCGTATGCGCCGGAGTCGATGTACCTCATGCACTATAGTCGGGTAACGGGTACACCACGGTTGGCCGAAAGCCTCAAATCGCAAATTCGCGAGTTCGTGCGGATCGTGGGGGACTGCGCAGAGTTGCCGGACGCTCACAATGCCATTCGCGCTGCCATGCTCCAACTGTGGCTGAAGCTGCTGCAGCAACAGGGCAGCACGTGCGCGTCCGACGACGTCGCTCAAATACTGGAAACAGACCTGGAGCTGAACGCTCAAGGCCTGCTCATCTGGTTCGCACGACAGCGCCGAAGCAATCTTTCCGGGGTGGGATGATGGAATCGTTCAGGGCGTTCCGGATTCACGAAGAGAACAAAAAGATCGTGGGCCGTTTCGAGCAGGTAAAGCTCGATGACCTGTCGCCGGGCGAGGTCGTCGTGCGCGTGACGCACTCGGGCATCAACTATAAGGACGCCCTCGCGGCGACCGGTGCGGGAAAGATTCTTCGGCGTTATCCACTTGTCGGCGGAATAGATTTCGCGGGCGTCGTCGAATCGTCCGCCGATCCCCGTTATGCACCCGGTAACGCGGTACTGGTCACCGGATGCGGCTTGTCCGAAACGCATGATGGGGGGTATGCCGAATATGCCCGGGTGAGGGGTGACTGGGTCATTCCTATGCCACAGGGACTCGATGCGGCCGCGGCGATGGCGCTGGGAACGGCCGGTTTTACGGCGGCATACGCAATTCATCGTATGGAGCAGAACGGTCAGACGCCTGAGCGCGGACCCGTTGTTGTTACGGGCGCTTCTGGCGGCGTTGGCAGTATTGCGATCGACATGCTGGTCGGCCGGGGCTACGAGGTGGTAGCCGTGAGCGGCAAGGCCTCGTCGGCCGATTACCTGAAGACGCTTGGTGCCGCGACCATAATGCTGCGCCAGGAGATCGATTTCGGATCGCGTCCCCTGGAAGCTGCGCGCTTTGCCGGCGCAATCGACAACGTTGGTGGCGAGATGCTGACGTGGCTGACGCGGACGGTGGATTTCTGGGGCAACATCGCCAGTATCGGCCTGGCAGGCAGCGCCGAGCTCAAGACCACTGTGATGCCGTTTATCCTGCGTGGCGTAAGCCTGCTGGGCATCAATTCCTCTGCCACTCTGCGCCCTGCACGTCTCGAGGTGTGGAAGCGTATTGCGACGGATTTGCGGCCCCGGCACCTGGATCGCATCGTGACGCGCACGATTGCCTTCGATGAGCTGCCGGGCGCTTTCGCGGTCCACCTCGACGGTAGCGTTACCGGCCGAACCGTTGTGAAAATCGCTAAGTGAACTTTCACGACAATCTGCAATGAGGATGGGGCGTGGGTAGACTCACCGGTAGACAACCTACTGGTGAGTTTACTTCGAGGTTCCCAATGGCCGACGCGCTCTCCGCCGCTCCCAAACCCAAGAAATCGGTCGCACTCTCCGGAGTAGCGGCGGGCAACACCGCGCTGTGCACGGTAGGGGTCACCGGCAATGACCTGCATTACCGCGGATACGACATTCTCGAGATCGCGAACACATGCGAGTTCGAGGAGATCGCCCATCTGCTGGTCCACGAGAAGCTGCCCACCCGGTCGGAACTCGATGGTTACAAAGCGAAGCTCAAGTCTCTGCGAGGGATTTCCGCGGCAGTACGCGAGGCCCTGGAGACGCTGCCCGCCGCCGCTCATCCGATGGATGTATTGCGGACCGGAGCCTCAGTGTTGGGGTGCGTGCTACCGGAGAAGGATGATCACAACGTGGCCGGTGCCAGGGACATTGCTGATCAGCTCATCGCCTCATTCGGCTCGATGCTGTGCTACTGGTACCACTACAGCCACAATGGGCAGCGCATTCATGTAGAGACCGAGGACGACTCGGTCGGCGGGCATTTCCTGCATCTTCTGCACCGGCGGCAACCCTCTCCTTCCTGGGTGCGCGCCATGCACACGTCGCTGATCCTGTACGCCGAGCATGAGTTCAATGCCTCTACCTTTGCGGCACGAGTGATTGCGGGCACGGGCGCGGACATGCATTCGTGCATCACCGGCGCTATTGGCGCCCTGCGTGGGCCAAAGCATGGTGGTGCGAACGAGGTCGCGTTCGAGATCCAGAAACGTTATGCGACGCCCGACCAGGCGGAGGCGGACATTCGTGCGCGCGTGGAGAAGAAGGAGGTGATCATCGGCTTTGGCCATCCGGTGTACACCATCTCCGATCCGCGTAACGAGGTCATCAAGGAAGTTGCCCGGCGCCTGTCGCGTGAAGCCGGGGACCTCAAGATGTTCAACATTGCCGAGCGGATCGAGTCGGTGATGAAGACGACGAAGAAGATGTTCTCGAACCTCGATTGGTTCTCGGCCGTGTCGTATCACCTGATGGGCGTGCCGACGTCGATGTTCACGCCGTTGTTCGTGATTGCGCGCACGACGGGGTGGTCGGCGCATGTCATGGAGCAACGGGCGGATGGGAAGATCATTCGTCCGGCGGCCAACTATGTTGGGCCGGAGAATTTGCGGTTTGTGCCGATTGATGAGAGGACGTAGGGGAGTCGGGTCTCTCAGCAGCCAGCCGTGGCGGACGCATTGCCCGGCTGACTCCTTCGCTTGAGGCGTTCCTGCCAGTCTGGATTGAAATCGGCGAAGATCGCCGGTGAAAAAAGCGCAGCGGTGACTATCTCATCGGCCCGTATGGCCAATGCGAACCGGGACAGCCAGTCGGTTGGCAGGCCCAGTTGTGCAGCCCTTCCGTGTCTCAAGCTCGAATAGACTGCCTCGTAGTCAGTAGTCAGATTCAGTCGGCCCTCTGGGTCGCGATAGCCACTGAGTATGGGCAGTAACGGCACTACTACAGGCTCTCGGATCGCATCGAGAGGTTCAATGACGAGTCCGATGTACACCTTGCTCGTGTTGAGGGTCAGGCAGACTGGAAGATCCTCCTGTCCCGCCTGCAGCAGGAACCTGTAGAGAGCTCCGACGCCCCTCTGTTGTGCCCAGTTTCGGGGCGTTAAGAGATTAAATACGGGTCCACAAACTGCTCCGAGCAGTAGCGAGTAGATTGCTGTGACTATCCATTCCACTCGGCGCGTCACATCGGGCAACGCCGCTCCGGACTCTACTTTCAAAACAGGTCTGACGTACTCAACGAGCATTGAGTCGAAAGCCCGGTACAAGGAGAAATGCCCCACAAGCATGATGCGCAATGCAAGCGCGATCGAAAAGAGCGTCGCCCCGCACAACGCCGTCCGAAAATACAGGTGGTGACCGTCAACTCGCCGCGTCGTAAAGTTGGTGGCACGCCAAAGATACGCGAAGCAGTAGCCGCCGAGTAAGGAAAGCAGGAATGCAGCAGCGAGATTCATAACTGCTCGCTGTCGTAAACGACATCGATTGCTGGTTCGAGCTATTCAGCTACGGTCTCCTCGAGCATTGCCCGCGCCCGGCTTCTTGAATTCAGCCAGCACCATAAAAAGAAGCTTTTCGCGTGCGTGTGGTGGTACCGATGACAATCCATCGGAAGTGTAGTGAATCTCCGTGCCCCGCCTCGTGTACTCCGTTCCGCCGGGCGTGAAGAGTTCTATGAATCGCTTGATGCGTCGGAACCAAGTGCTGCGCATTGCCGGATCCTTCGAAAACATTGTCGAGGAATCCTAGCACGGTCTTGCGGCGCCTGAGAGAGTCAAAAGTGCCCGGAAATAGGCATTTATGATAGGAGTTTGATTTTCGCAGACGAGTGTCAACACGGTGGTTTAAGACGTCGAGGTAGGACGGCTGTCGCTCACGAGCGGGGGCGACGTGTGTACGGACAGTCGTCGGTTGCGTAGGCAAAAAAAGGCCGGCGGATGGAGTCCATCAGCCGGCCCTCGGGGCAAGTGCGGTCGGCGCCGCGGCGGCGGATCGCGGTGCCCTGGTTCGGTTAGCCCAGCCGCACCTCAGCCCACCCGCACCGGTACGAACAACCGGGTCTCCCCGCGCTGTACCAGCAGCGCAACGTGGCTCTTCGACTTCTCAACGGCGGTGCGCAGATCAGCGACGCTCGATACAGGCGCGCCATTCGCGGCGATTACGATGTCGCCCTGTTGGAGCCCGGCATCAGCGGCGGGGCCGCGAGCCTGTTCTACGAGCAGGCCACCCTGCGTGTTCGCCTGATGCTGCTCCTGGCTCGTCAGTGGCCGCACCGCGAGGCCCAGTTTGCCGCCGGACTGCCCGTGCTCGGTGTTGGACGCGGTCCGCTTGTCCTCCAGCTCAGCGAGCTTGACGTTCACTTCGCGGGACGCGTGCTGTCTCCAGACTTCGAGCTTCACCGTTGTTCCAGGCGCAAGGCCGGCAATTACGGCGGGCAACTCGTTGGACTGCTTTACCAGCTCGCCATTGAGCTTGAGAATGACATCCCCGGGCTCGATGCCGGCGCGTTCGGCGGCGCCACCCTTTTCGACGCTCGATACCAACGCGCCTTCAGGCTGTGGCAGTCCGAAAGAGTCGGCCAGACCCTGATCAACGTTTTGGATCACCACGCCGAGCTTGCCGCGTGTTACGTGTCCGTGCGCCTGCAATTGCTGGCTCACGCCGATGGCGACGTCGATGGGAATCGAGAACGACACGCCTTGGTAGCCACCCGAGCGAGTATAGATCTGCGAGTTGATACCTACGACTTCACCGCGCATGTTGAACAGCGGGCCACCGGAATTACCGGGGTTGATTGGCACGTCTGTCTGGATGAACGGCACGTAGCCAGAGTCAGGCAGCGTACGTCCTTTTGCACTGACGATGCCCGCGGTCACGCTATTCTCGAACCCGAAGGGTGCGCCGATCGCGACGACCCACTCGCCGACCTTCAGGCTGCGGGTGTCACCGACTTTCACAGTCGGTAGGTTCTTGGCGGAAATGCGGATGACCGCGACGTCGCTCTTCGTATCTACGCCGACGACCTTCGCCGTGTACTCGCGACGGTCGGTAAGGCGTACCGTGACTTCGCTCGCGCCGTTCACGACGTGAGCGTTGGTCAGGATCGTGCCGTCAGAGCTCACGATGAAACCCGAGCCCTCACCATGCATCGGCTGCTGGGGCGGCTGCATTGGGAAGCCGCGGAAGAAAGGTGCGAAGGGGTTTTGGCCGCCGAACGGGTTCTGCCCTCCACCAAAGGGATTCTGACCCTGTGGCCCCGAGTCATCATCATCGTCGTCAGAGCCTTGACCGCCCTGGTAGGACGCAGGCACCTTGGATACAACACTGATGTTGACAACGGCAGGGCCGTACTTCTGCACCATGGTGCTGAAGTCCGGAAGCACTGCGTTCGGGTTACCGGTCGCGGGTGCGCTCACCGTGGGTGCGGGTTGTGTGGCGGCTGCCGGTGCTGTGGCGGGACCGGCGCCAAGCGCGTACAACGCGCCGACAGGCGCCGCGACAGCGGCGGCGCCGAGAAGCGCGGCGTACAGCTGATTTCTAACGAAACCTCTCGCGGTCATGCTGATCTCCATCCAGTTGCACCCCCAAGGGGCTCTATGGGTGCGAACGATATGCAGTCAGACTTAAGAGAGGCTTAAGGCGGTAGAAAAGCTGCCGGATCAGTGGCTTAGATTAGGCCACGGGGGCGCCGTCAATAAGTCGGGTGATCTGCCACAATCGGTACCGGCCTCGCCCGTCACCGGCGAGCACGACGCATCGGTCCACTGACTTCTCGCGCGCATTTGCCGCGTGAATCTGCGCCGAATGGATGAGGACTGTTCTACCTTCCTCCAGCGCTCCATAGACTTCGGATGCTGCGGAGTGAATCCGCCACCGTCCATTGACTGCGCCGGACCAATCCCCCTGCGGCGAGCAGCGCAACTGCACGCCTGCCTGTGTCAGCTCCTGCAGCACCGTCCGGCCGCTGACCGGCGGCCATACCATTCCGCTGGCTACGCGTTCGTCTGGCGGTGTAGGCACGTAGCCGTCGCCGTTGACCGGCTGCAGCACGGCTTCGTTGTCGCGGACCGTTTGCTCAAGCGCCCTTGACACGATCGACTGAGGGCATACGTCGCTCAGGCGGGTATGTATCAGACCTGCGGCGGTAGCGTAATCCATGCTGCCGTCCTCGGCTTGCTTCAGCCGCTCGAGGAGCTCCTGTGCACTGTCGACCTCGGGCCGCGAAGTCTGAAGTTGGGCGGTTCGCATCAGCTCGCGAACCCGGTCGAGCGCTAACCGCACGGCAAACACAAAGGCCTCGCGAATGCCCGTCCCGTCGGTGGCCACCGACTCGACCACTCCGATCCGCATGCCCATGTCATCCAACATCGAGCGAATTTTCGCGAGAGGAACCGCCTGTGCGTGATCGCGTTTGTTGGCTTGAAGCACGATACCGACCGGTGGTCCCGGGAGTTGCTCCAGCACCCGGCCCAGGCCACCCAGATAACCGCGATCAGCATCGAACCCGGCGGGCGAGCTGTCGCCGACAAACACGATCGCATCGGCCGATTCGAGCAGGCGCCGCCGGCGCGGAGCCAGCGTTGCCTGTCCGGGCACGCTGATGATCTGACAACGTATCCGGTGGCCCTCAAACAGGCCACCGGTGTAGTCCAGCCAGTCAAAGTACAGCGTTCTCCCGCAGACTTCAGCGGGTGTGAACATGTGCGAGCCAAGCCCCCGTCCGAGGGCACGAACGCTCGTGCTCTTACCGGCCATAGGTGCGCCGTCGTAGACGATGCGGATGACTACCGCATCGGTTCGAGGGTCCAGTACCGCCATGATCGCGGGCGAGTCAGCTGCTAGCGGATCAGCTCAACGCCGCAACGTGCTTGCCAACGCTGTTGCGCAGTATCGCCAGGTTGGTGCCTGAGCGATCGGCGGCGAGATACAGGAACGAGGTCCCGCCTGGCAGGAACCTGATGAGGTGGAACTGATCCGACAGTGTCAGCAGCATGTCCTCGAGCGTTGATTTCAGGTTGAGCGCACGCATGATCTTCATCTTCTGTTTGACCAGCTCGCTGTTGTAGGCGCTCGCCACGGCCAGGTCGAACTCCGGGCGGTTCGATTTGGCGGCCAGGGTCATGCCCGATTCAAGATCCACCACCGCGGTTGCGATGACGCCCGTGACGTCGTTCTCGATCTTGCCGAAAACGTCCATCAGTTCCTTTTCATTAGCCATGAGGGTTACTCCAGTCTGTGTTGATTCGCTCAGAACGTCAGAGCAGCCTCGGTGTCCTGGCACGCGCGGCGGGCCATGGCCAGATTCGCTTTGGCCCGGTCGAGCACGAGGTAGATGAAGATACCGGCCTTGGCCTGTACCGGGCGGATGATGTGGTACTGCTTGCTGAGGGTAATCAGGATGTCCTCGATGTTGTCCGAGAGTCCGAGGCTCTTCATCGTCTTGAGTTTCGAGCGGACGACTTCAGTGTTGCCAGCCGCAGCCAGCTCCAGGTCGAGGCCAGATCCCGCGCCGCCCAACATCATGCCGCTGTTGGAATCGACGAGGGCGGAGGCCAGTGCACCATCGGTGCGCAGCAGGTCTTTGAGTGAATCATTTACGGTTGCCATGAAATTGCTCCTGAGCTATTGGTTACAAAGTCGATTACTAATTGATCAAGCCCGCAGGCTGCGCGCGAGCGCTGCAGAGCAGCTGCGCGTCACCCACAGCAGGCGGCCAAGAATCTCGCTTCCGGACGCGACGACCGCCAACGAGAGCCGCGGGGATATGTCGGGAATACCCAGCACCACAATCGTGCCGCTGTCGGCTTCGATGATGAGATTGCGGCTGCGGCTCAAGCTCGCTTCGCGTGCCATGGCCTCTGACAGCGCTTGCAAGGAGCTGCTCATGGCTGCAATCCGCTGGGCCATGGGCAGATCAGGGTGTGCGGCGACTTCAAAGCCATCGGCTGACGTGACCACTGCCAGGGTTATCTGCGTGTTGGTTGCCACGAGCTCGACGAGTTGCCGCCGGACGGCATCAAGAATATGGGGTGCGAATCGCTGGCTAGCCGGCTGCATGGTCCGCCTCCGGTGCCTGCGCTTCGAGAATGCAAAGGAGAGTCTCGATCAGCAGCAGGACATCCTCGCGCTGCCGTACGTCGACATCAAACACAGGCGCCACAATGCCGCGGCTGGCGACTGCGTCCGCGTATTCATCGAGCTGCCGCCCATCCGTGCAAGTCGCGCGTCCCACGCCGATGACCAACGGTTGATTCGGATTGAGCCTGTGGAATGTCTCGGCGTAAGTGCGCAGATCCGACAGAGCGGCCGAACTCGAGCCGTCGATGAGCAGGATGACGCCCATCGCACCGCCGCAGAGTATTTCCCACATGAAGCTGAAGCGTTCCTGGCCGGGCGTGCCGTACAGCCTGACAGCGGTACCGTCCTGGAGGAGAAGTTGGCCGTAGTCCAGGGCGACTGTCGTCGACTCTTTATCGCAGAGCGCACGGTCGATGTTATCTACTTCGGTTGAAATGGGCGGGGTATCGCTGATCGCGCGTATGGCGGTCGTCTTGCCGGCGCCCATGGGCCCGGCAAAGACGATCTTGAGCTCCTGATCGCTGGTCACGATCACACCCCCAAGCCGAGATGCCTGCGGACGTTGCTCAGGAATACCGCAAGCCCGCCGCGAGGCGCCGCAGCGGGCGCCCCGGCTATCTTCGTGGGCAATACTTCATCGCCGCTGGCAACGAGCACATTGGCGACAGCCAAGGCGTTGAGGGTGCGAGTGGCTTCCTCAGTCGAGACAGACGCCCGAGCGGCAATCTCGTGTGCGCGTCCCGGCGCGGACGTGAGGGCTGCTGCGACTCGGATATGCGACGGCAACGGACGGATCAGGCCGAAGTTCGGCCAGCGCTGCATCCGGTAGCGGACGGTTGGCTTCAGCCACGGAGCGAGCCCGGCGCTCGCGTAGTAACCCGCAAACCAACTCAATTCGACGCCGGCCCGCGGACTCGGCCCGCCTTCGGGAAGAGATCCTTTTTGTAAAGTCAGACTGGCAAGATTCAGTGTGCCGCGACGGATCGCATGGATGGTCGCCTGCTCGGCGGCGTACACCGCGCCATCAGCTCTGAGCCAGAGGCACGGAATTCTGTCGTCGCGCGCAACCAGCCAGGCCTCACTGTTCTGGACCTCGGCGATCGTGCGTAGCGTCTCTACGAAACTCCAGGGCTCATGACTTCGTCTGGGAACACTGGCCTCGGGGCTCCGATCCGCTTCTTGCGGGGCGCCCCGTAAATTCAACTGCGTGCCCAGGCGCTCCAACAGGGCGAGCGCCTGAGATGCCTTGAACGGATAGACCAACGCGGAGGTGGACGAGTCGCGGGTGGAAATTTCGATTATCAGCTTGCCGCCGGCACGCCACGCGGGGATTCGCTGGTCCGGGTCGCCCTCGTGCACGACAATGACCTCGGCGGCCTCGGGGGCCACCAGGGTCCAGGTGACGCGGGTCGTGCCCTGGAATGCCCAAAGTATGGAATCAAACAGCTGCAGCGCGTGCGTGATCTTTTCTTCGACCACGGATGCTGGTTTCACCAACGCAATGCGCCGGGCGACCATGTTGCCTCACTCTTGAATCGCGAATGGGTGTCGCCAGTCCGTTCGCGAGCACACGGGACCTAAGTCTCGAGCGTGGCCAAGGTAGCGTTGGAGGGTGCGGGCAGGTGTGAATCAATTCACTTTGTGGTGTGCGCTGCACCACTTACGTTGTTGTGTTTGCTGCAGACGTGATAGCCATCTCACCGCTGCTGCAGTTTGGTGCAAGTGATCAGTTTGGCGCCGCGGCGTCAGTCGCTGGAAAGGGCACTGTCACGGCTAATCCCTGTCCGCCGGGGCCCGTGTCGAGGGCGATGGACACATTATGTGCATCGGCAATGGCCTTCACGATGGCCATCCCGAGACCGCTGCCCGGCGGTGCCGTTCCTGGCGGGCGGTAGAATCGATCGAATACGCGCTGACGTTCCTCGGATGCAATGCCTGGCCCCGTGTCCACTACTCGGAGCACGGCGGTGCGGTTTCCTTTGACCGGATCGGCGGATTCCTGGACGGCGAGGTCCACTGTTCCGCCAACCGGTGTGTAGCGCACCGCGTTGTCGACGAGGTTGCGCACGAGCGTGCGCAGAGCATCGGGGTCGCCGAGAACGTCTACCGCTTGGGAGGTCGAAATTCCCAGATCGATTTTGCGGGCGTCTGCCAGAGGTACCATTTCGGCGACGACCTCTCGCACCAGATCATCGAGTCGAAGGCGCTTGCGAGGGGCATCGGCGCGCGGTTCCTGGCGCGCGAGCGAGAGCAATTGCTCAACCAGTCTGATCGCACGTTGCACACCCGCCGAGAGCTTTTCCATCGCGTCCGTGCGCTCTGCTTCATTTGTCGCCCGGGCAAGCGTTCCCATCTGCAAATGCAGCGCAGTCAGCGGTGTCCGCAACTCGTGAGCAGCGTCCGCCATGAAACCGCGCTCGCGCTCCAACGCGGCGCCAAGCCGGCCCAGCAGATCGTTGAGTGCGCCAACGAGCGGCTGTACCTCGCTCGGCAGATTCTCATCGGGTAGCGCGTCGAGCGCCGTTACCTTGCGGGCCTTGACCAACTGGGTGAGCCGCTTCAGAGGCTCCAACGCGTGGCCGACCGCAAACCAGATGAAAGCTGCCAACATCGGCATCAACAACATGAAAGGTGTCAGTGTCCGTAACGCAAGTTCCACCGCCTGCCGCTCGCGAACCCGCATGGGTTGCGCTACCTGAATGACCTTTGTCGGTGCCTGCACCCCAAACACCCGCCAGCGGCCCTCGCTCGTGACCACTGTGGAGAAGCCGATTGTCGTGATGGCCGGGAGCACGGCATGTGGCCGGGACAGGTAGACTCTCACACCATCCAGAGTCCACACCTGCACGACGAAATCGTACTCTGCACTGGTCTGTGGTATCTCCGGACTCAACAAGTACTCGACCGGCTGATCACTCAAGAGCAGTGCCGTTTGCCGCAAGTGGTAGTCGAAGAAGGCGTCTGCCTCGACCAGCGCATTTCGATACACAAACCAACCGCCCGCAGCCCCCACGAGCAACACCCCGCCGAGCAGCCAGACGAGCAGGCGGGTGCGGAGTGATTTGACGCTGGACATCTGGCTTCGGCTCACTGTGCGGGTCTGACTCGGTAACCGACCCCGCGAACATTCACTATGAAGTCGGCTCCCAGCTTGCGCCTCAGTCCGTGGATGTGCACTTCCACAGCGTTGCTTTCGACTTCTTCGCCCCAACCGTACAGCCGTTCCTCGATCTGGGCACGCGACAGGATGTTGCCCGGGCGCTCCAACAGCAGCTGCAGGAGCGCGAATTCCTTGGGTGAGAGGCTGATGTTGCGGCCGTTTTGGGTGACCCTGTGGGTCGCGGGGTTCAAGACGACACCCAGGTGCTCGACTTCGGGAATCGTGCGGCCGGATTTACGCCGTAACAAGGCTCTGATCCGCGCAGCCAGCTCATCGAGATCGAACGGCTTCACCAGGTAGTCATCCGCCCCGGCATCGAGTCCCTGCACCCGGTCGGATACGGCATCGCGCGCGGTGATGATCAGTACCGGCAGCATTTCCTGGCGTGCGCGCAAAGCCTTCAGCACCTGCAGGCCGTCTTTGCGTGGCAGGCCAAGGTCCAGCAGGAGCAGGTCGAACTGTTCGGTGCGCAATACCCGATCCGCCGAGTCGCCGTCCCGCACCCAGTCCACGGCGAAGCCATCACGCCGCAGGCCCGTGCGGATCGCTTCACCGATCATGGCGTCATCTTCAACGAGCAGCAGTCGCACGATCCGCCTTATCCTTGCCTATCGATGGCAAGCTGGAGCTGTTTCCGTGAGCATAGTGCAACGCCTGGTTCAGGACACCGCGCGCCTCGGTGTCACGCTGACTGAGCCGGATGCCGAGCGCCTGATCCGGCTGCTCGACGAGCTCGAGCGCTGGAATCGCACCTACAACCTGACCGCGATCCGCAATCGCGAGGACATGTTGACTCACCATCTGCTCGACAGCCTCTCCATTCATCCGGACCTGCGCGGGACGACAGTGGCCGATGTGGGGACCGGCGCCGGGTTCCCCGGCTTGCCGCTCGCCGTGGTCAATCCTGCACGGCGCTTCACCCTCATAGACTCCAACGGCAAGAAGATCCGCTTCGTACAACACGCCGCGCGCGAGCTCGGGCTGGAGAATGTCGAGGGGCTGCATGGGCGTGTTGAAGCAACGCGAGCACAGGCGTTCGACACCGTTGTTGCGCGTGCGTTTGCCGCGTTGCCGGAGTTGGTTGTCAATGTAGCTCCGCTGTGCGGGCCGCAGACGCGTGTGCTGGCGATGAAGGGAAAGTGGCCCCGTGACGAGATTGACGCGTTGCCTGCCGGGTGGCGACACCACGAGTCACGTGAGCTGACGGTGCCCGGGTTGGATGAATCACGGTGTGTCGTCGTGTTGGGCCGCCAGGAGCCCGCCTGATCAGCGATCGCCGCAGCAGGGATGCATGAGCGGTCAGACCGTCTCCTATCGGGGTGCTATGTTGGGGACGGTTGCCAGGGGCAACGCGGTCGTTTCCTTGATGACAGCCAGGGCAATGGAGGAGTTCACTGATTGCACTCCTGGAAAGCGTGACAAGTGGTCCAGGAAGAACGCCTCGTATGCCTTGATGTCCCGGCAGACGATCCGCAGCAGGAAGTCCGTTTCACCCATCATCGTGTAGCACTCCAGGATCTCTGGATGTTCGCGCACGGCTTGCTCGAACTTCAGGAGGGCGTCGCGGCCATGGCCTGAAAGCTTTACGTGCGAGAACACCGTGACGTTCAGGCCAACCTTCTCGCGGTCCAGTACCGCCACCCGGTGCCTGATCACACCGAGCTCCTGGAGCCGGCTGACCCGCCGCCAGCAGGTCGAAGGGGTCATCCCGACCCTCTCAGCTACATCGGCCGCGGAAAGGTCGCCGTGCTGCTGAAGCACATCGAGAATCCGGACGTCGCCCCGATCCAGCTCAACTTGCATCGTCTATCTCATTTTGAACCCAGATGGTGACATGAATACTTCACCAGACTGGCCTCAAGAGCAACTTTTGTGACGCGCCGTGCGCCGGCCTACCGCTACTCTCCTCATGCGCTGCGCGAAGACGCGCCAAGAAGAGGGGTATGCGAGTGGATATTTTTGGGACGCGGGAATTCGATAGTCATGAGCGTGTGGTGTTCGGCCACGACGAGGGGACCGGGCTTCGCTCCATCATTGCCATCCACTCCACCGCACTTGGCCCAGCTGCAGGCGGTTGCCGGATGTGGCCCTACGCATCCACGTCCGAGGCGGTCACTGACGTCCTGCGTCTCTCGCGCGGAATGAGCTACAAGAACGCGATGGCCGGACTCCCATTCGGCGGCGGCAAAGCAGTAATCATCGGCGATTCGCGCCACGGGAAGTCGGCCGAGCTGTTTCAGGCGTATGGCCGGTTCGTCGCCTCGTTGGCGGGGCGTTACATCACGGCTGAAGATGTAGGCACGACCACCGCCGATATGGAGCAGGTCGCGCGGGTGACGAATTTCGTCAGTGGTCTCGGCCGCAAGCCCGGAGAGGCTGGCGGTGATCCCGCTCCAAAAACGGCTTTGGGTGTGTTTCTCGGACTGAAGGCGGCTGTGAAATTCCGGCTTGGGCGCGCGGATCTAGAGGGTTTGAGTGTCGCTGTCCAGGGAGTCGGAGGCGTTGGTTACCATCTGTGCCGGCTGTTGGCAGCCGAAGGGGTGAAGCTTCGCGTTGCGGATGTTCGGCCGGCTGCTACGCAACGCGCCCGCGACGAATTCGGTGCGGTGGCAGTACCCGTTGAGACCGTTTTGTCCGAAGAGGTGGACGTCCTGGCTCCTTGTGCATTGGGAGCGGTTTTCAATGCGCTTTCCATCCCGCTGATTCGAGCTCGCGTCATTGCCGGCGCTGCGAATAATCAGCTCGCGGAGGAAAAGGATGGGGCAGCGCTACAGCTTGCCGGGGTGCTGTATGCCCCGGACTACGTCATCAACGCTGGTGGGATCATCAGCGTCGCACGGGAATACGCCGGTGGTGCGACCGAAGCCCAGGTCACGAGCGAGATTCACGGCATTCCGGGCCGGTTGATGGAGATTTTCGAGCGGGCTCGGCGCGACGGGCGCGCGACGAATGCGGTTGCGGATCAGATGGCGCAGGAGCGAATCGGCCGCAGCGCAGAGCGCTTGGTGGCGTAGAGGGACGTACCTGGCGCCCGCTACGCCGCGTACACTCTCGACCCCATGAAAAGGGTCATCGCGGTAGCGAACCAAAAGGGCGGCGTCGGCAAGACGACAACGGCGGTCAATCTTGCCGCCTCTCTTGCGGCTACGAAGCGGCGGGTCATGCTGATCGACCTCGATCCGCAGGGCAACGCCACGATGGGCAGCGGCGTCGACAAGTCGCAGCTGCAGACGAGCTCGTGCGAGGTGCTGCTCGGTCAGGCGGAGATCGGTTCGGCGCTGGTGAGTGTCGAGCCGGGCGGGTATGTCCTGCTGCCGGCAAACCAGGATCTCACGGCTGCGGAAGTCCGTCTGCTGACGATGATGGCGGGGCGTGAGACGAAACTGCGGAACGCCATTGCGTCGCTGCGTGAGTCTTTCGACGTCATCCTCATAGACTGCCCGCCCGCTCTCAACATGCTGACGGTGAATTCGCTGGTCGCCGCGGACAGCGTGCTCATTCCGATGCAATGCGAGTACTACGCGCTGGAAGGACTATCGGCGCTTCTCGCCACCGTCGAGCAGATCCGCTCGGCGGTGAATGCAAGTCTGGAGCTCGAGGGCATCCTGCGGACGATGTTCGATCCAAGGAACAATCTCGCCAATGAGGTGAGTGCCCAGCTCATCATGCATTTCGGCGACAAGGTGTTTCGCACGATCATCCCACGCAATATTCGACTGGCGGAGGCGCCGTCGTTCGGCAAGCCCGTGTTGTTTCACGACAGGGAATCACGGGGAGCGCTGGCGTATCTCGCGCTTGCGGGGGAGATGATTCGCAGAGAGGAAGAGGAGCGGGAACAGGCACACGCCCCCGCGCACGCCGCCGTGGAATCGAACGCATCCGTCCAAGGAGACTCGGCAGAAGCTGTTGCCGAAGAGACAACTGTTTCCGAAGAGACAGTCTCTCCGGGCACAGCTATGAACGGGCCGGCTACTGAATCGATGGCGGCAGAGTCTGCGGAAGTGTCGGAAGACGCCGATGGCGGCGCGTACGCTCCCGATCGATAGCGGCGGCAACGAAGGGGGGCGCGTAGCCGGGGGCACCCAGCCGGGGGCGCCTAGCCGGGAGCGCCCAGCCGCGTTGTCTGAAAAATGGCGAGGCGCCAGCCCGCACGCCATTTCTCCAATGGACGAGATCGACAGCTACTGGTGCCGGGCGACCTCACTCTGGCTATGATCCCGGCCATGATTCATAAGAAACCGACGCTGGGCCGGGGCTTGGCGGACCTACTGGGCCAGAGCTCGTCCCGTCCCGCGCCTGTTGCGGGAGCGAATGGGCCTGCCGCGGCACCGGCTCCGGTTGGCGAAGAACTGGCGAAGCTGCCGCTCGATCTGTTGCAGCGTGGGAAGTACCAGCCCCGCGTGGATATGCGGCCCGAGACGCTGCAGGAGCTGGCTGATTCGATCAAAGCGCAGGGCGTCGTTCAGCCCATCGTGGTCCGTCCGATCGACGTTCCCGCGGGGCCGGGAATCAGCCCCGGGGTAGGCAAACCGCAGCACTACGAGATCATCGCCGGTGAGCGGCGCTGGCGCGCTGCACAAATGGCGGGCCTCACCGAAATTCCCGCTGTCATCCGCCGCATTCCGGACGAAGCGGCCATCGCGGTGGCCCTGATCGAAAACATTCAGCGTGAGAATCTGAATCCTCTCGAGGAGGCGCGCGCCCTTGAGAGGCTGATCAACGAATTCGAGCTGACGCATCAGCAGGCGGCGGAGGCGGTTGGCCGCTCCCGCGCAGGCGTGAGCAATCTGCTCCGGCTACTGGAGCTTGCGCCGGAGGTCTCAGAGCGCGTTGAAAAGCGCGAGATCGAAATGGGCCATGCTCGCGCGCTGCTGGCGCTGTCCAATCGCAAGCACCAGGTGGAAATATCGGCCCTCATCGTCAAGAAGGGGCTGTCGGTACGTGACACCGAAGCCCTCGTGCGGCGAATGCAGCAATCTCCGGCGAGCAAGCCGGATGAAAACTCTTCGGGTGACCCGAATGTAGACCGGCTCCAGCAGGAGCTGGCCGAGAAGCTTGGCGCAAAGGTCGCGATTCAACATTCGGCCGGCGGCAAGGGCAAGCTGGTGGTCAGCTACAACAGTCTCGACGAGCTCGACGGAATCCTCGCCCACATCCACTGACATAACCCGCGACGCGCGTTCGATTCCTGAAACAACTCGCGCCCGACGTCGCGCCGAAAGCTGCGAAACAGCCCCGCAGGCGCACGTAAACCATTGATTTTCGGTGCGCAGCACCCATCTATGGAACAGTTTCGGTGAGTGTGTGGTGGCCGGATGATCTGCGCCTCTTACCTTGTGGACTGCCGCCCGCGCGGTCTCTATAATCCGCCGGCTTTTTGGCCGGGCTTTACAGGTCGGGTCACGTGCCAAGTACAAAGCGAAGCCGCGCGCACTGATCGAACTCCTGAAGTGTGGTTTGTGCGGCGTTCGCCCCTAGAGCGGGCCCCTAAGACGGGAATGCTGTGATCGCGATCGAACTGCCCAATCCGCGGCGGCTGGCTCTCAGCGTCGCGCTGGGCCAGGCGGCCGTGACTGTGATCTGCGCGCTCGCGAGCTGGGCGGTTGCGGATATACACGCTGCGATCTCGGCATTGCTGGGAGGCGGGATCAGCAGCGCAGCGAGTCTGGCGATGGCACTGGTTGCCTTTGGCAGGCAGGCCACGATGGACCCGCAGCGCGCGATACGCGCGTTCTTCGTAGGCGAGACGGCCAAGGTGGCTGTCGTGATTGTGTTGTTCGTGGTGGTGTTGAAGACGGTGAAGGTTGTTCCGTTGGCGATGCTCGGCGCGTACATCGCAACCTTCGGAGTGTTCTGGGTTTTAGGGGCGCAGCCCATGGTAAGAGTTAAATAATGGCAGCAGAGCAGCCCTCGAGCGCGAACGAGTACATCCTCCATCACCTCACGTTCCTGCAGAACAAGGAACCGTCAGGCATTGTGGATTTCTCCGTCATCCATTGGGACAGTGTCTTCTTCTCCGTTGCTCTCGCGATCCTGTTCGGCGGCTCGTTCTACCTCGCCGCGCGTAAAGCCACCACCGGCGTACCGACGAAGTTTCAGAACTTCGTGGAGCTGATCGTCGAGTTCATCGACAACCAGGTCAAGGACACCTTCCACGGCACCAACAAGCTGCTGGCGCCGTTGGCCCTGACCATTTTCTGCTGGGTGTTCCTGTTCAATGCCATGGATGTCCTGCCGGTGGACCTGCTGCCGGCGATCGCGCACCGGGCTGGGTTCGAGCATCTGAAAGTCGTGCCCAGCACCGACCTCAACGTGACATTCGCGCTGTCCTTGAGTGTCTTCGTTCTCATCATCTACTACAGCATCAAGATGAAGGGTCTCGGTGGATTCCTGGCCGAGTTCACTCTGCAGCCCTTCAGTGCCAAGAACCCTGTGGTCAAGGTGCTGCTGATACCCGCAAACCTGATTCTCGAGATCGTGCCGTTCATCGCGCGCCCCATCTCCCTGTCGCTGCGTCTGTACGGCAACCTGTTCGCCGGCGAGATGATCTTTCTGCTGCTCGCGGTTTTGACACTGCAGGGCATGGAGCAGCTGGGGTCGGCCGGCGGCTGGGGATTGTTGGTCGCGCAATTCGTGCTCGCCCTGCTGTGGGCCGTGTTCCACCTGCTTGTGATCACGCTGCAGGCCTTCATATTCATGGTGTTGACCGTCGTGTACCTGGCCATGGCCCACGAGCATCACTGACGGCGCGCGCCGCGCGCCCAACGATTTCGTATCACCAACAACGTTTGCGTATCAGTTTCGTCTAGGAGGGTTGAATGGAAAATCTCGCACATGTCCAGGCCATGACCGTGCTCGCCGTGGGAATCATCTTCGGTATGGGCGCGCTTGGCACCGCCATCGGCTTCGGTATTCTCGGCGGCCGGTTCCTCGAAGGTTCCGCACGCCAGCCCGAGCTGTCCCCGATGCTGCAGGTCAAGATGTTCATTGTCGCGGCGCTGGTCGACGCGGTCGCCATGATCGGTATCGGTTTCGCACTGTTCTTCACGTTCGCGAATCCGTTCACCGCCGGACTGAAATAGCGCTCACCGGCATCCGCTGCTGGCTAGGAGGCAACCGTGAACATCAATCTCACGCTCATCGTCCAGATGATCGTGTTCATCGTGCTCGTCTGGTTCACGATGAAGTTTGTGTGGCCCATGATTCTGGGCCCCATGGAAGAGCGCTCGAAGCGGATCGCGGCGGGACTCGCCGCGGCCGACAAGGGGCGGGAGGAGCTGGCCCAGGCCCATGAGCGGGCCGAGGCCGTGGTGCGCGAGGCGCGGGAGCGCGCAAACCTGATCATCGATCAGGCGCAACAGCGCGCCAACGAGCTGGTCGAGCAGGCCAAAGGCACGGCTACGGCCGAAGGCCGCCGCCTCGTCGAAGCCGCCAAACAGCAGATCGAGCTGGAAGCCGCGCATGCACGCGAGGCCCTGCGCCGTGAAGTGGCCACGATTGCCGTCAGCGCCGCATCGAAGGTGCTGGAGCGTGAAATCGACCCGCGGGCACATGAAGATCTGCTCAGCAAACTGGCCACACAGATCTAGGACGGGCTCAAGCCGATGGCTGACAAAACGACCATTGCACGACCTTACGCCAAAGCCGCGTTTGAAGAGGCGAAAGCCCGTAATCAACTCGGAGCCTGGTCCAAGTCGCTGCGGATCGCCGCAAGCGTTGTACAGGATCCGCGCGTCCAGAACCTGCTCGGTAATCCCGCAGTGAGCAACGCGGAGCTGGCCAAGTTGATCATCGACCTCGCCGGCGCGCAGCTCGAAGAGCAGGGACGCAATTTCGTGCAAACGCTCGCCGAGAACCGGCGTCTGGCTTACATCCCCGAAATCTCGGCTCTGTTCGATCAGCTGAAGGATGATGCCGAGGGAATGATCGACGTGACTGTCACCTCCGCGGCACCGCTCGTGAATGGCCAGCGCGAGGCCCTGTCGGCAGCCCTGCAGCGCCGGCTGAAGCGGCAGGTCCGCCTGCACACCGAAACCGATCCAGCATTGATCGGCGGAGCGGTGTTGCGTGCCGGGGATCTGGTCATCGATGGCTCGGTGCGCTCGCGGCTCGACCGCATAGCCTACGAGCTGACTGCTTAAAAAATTCTGTAACAGGACAACATATGGCGATCAAGGCAACCGAGATCAGCGACCTGATCAAACAGCGGATCGAGAGCTTCAAAGGAGTTACGGAAGCCCGCAACGTCGGCACGATCGTGTCGGTCACCGACGGTATCACCCGCATACATGGTCTGGCCGATGCGCGTTACGGCGAGATGCTCGAGTTCCCTGGCAACACCTACGGCCTGGCACTGAACCTCGAGCAGGACTCGGTTGGTGCCGTCGTGCTGGGTGACTACAAGCACCTGTCCGAAGGCAACACGGTCAAGACGACGGGCCGCATTCTCGAAGTGCCCGTAGGCGCCGAGTTGCTCGGCCGCGTAGTTGATGCGCTGGGACAACCGCTCGACGGCAAGGGTCCGATCAATGCCAAGCGCACCGCTCCCATCGAGCGCGTGGCGCCGGGCGTCATTTACCGAAAGTCAGTCAGCCAGCCGGTTCAGACCGGCTACAAGGCTGTTGACTCGATGGTGCCGATTGGACGCGGACAGCGCGAGCTGATCATCGGTGACCGTCAGACAGGCAAGACCGCACTGGCCGTTGACACGATCATCAACCAGAAGTCTTCCGGCATTAAGTGCGTGTACGTCGCGATCGGTCAGAAGCAGTCAACGATTGCCAACGTCGTGAGAAAGCTCGAGGAGCACGACGCTCTC
>Ga0105247_10000116_pt1 | contig 78228 bp, 59 predicted proteins | sample KBSS24metaG_FD_81519 | JGI IMG/M metagenome (GOLD analysis project Ga0105247, IMG submission 81519) | Switchgrass rhizosphere microbial communities from Kellogg Biological Station, Michigan, USA - KBS S2-4 metaG | ecosystem: Host-associated > Plants > Roots > Rhizosphere > Soil | place... | reverse complement strand
TCCGATTCTAATATTTATATAAAAGGCTATTACAGATAAGCAAGATACAGTTTTAATTTAAAATGTGATTAATTTAACCTTCTTAATATTATTTATGATTTAAATCAGTTTTATTTGTTAAATTTGAGTACAAAGAGACAAATAAATTAAATTTTTTCACATACTTTAAAAATTTTAATATTGGTGTAATGAAAGATAATTTATGAACGGTATTTTCAAGATAAAAGATCTCAAATTGAAAAATAAGTTAGAGAAAAGGCACAGTGGTGTTCAAATACAGCATCTTTTTTCACGGTAAATTATACAAATTAGGTGCAAGTATTGGTGGAGATAAATGCACAATGAATATTTGTTTAATTTCAGAGTCACAGAAATTCGACCGTGGACTTGAGCAAATAGTGTTATAGCAGTCAAGCTTGATGAAGATCCTCATTATTATTTTTATCGTACTAGTGATAATGTTAAGGCGTTACGGCTAGAAGAAAAGAAGGCACTAGAGATAAAAGCCGTATGTTTAACTCAACTTGTTACCTTAATGAGCAGTAATATAAGGATGTTTTTAATGAAACCTATGTAGAGTTGATTTCAGTCAATAGTATTAGTGAGATGAGATAACTGAGATGTTTTTATTTATATACACATTGAATCCTTTGCTTTCTGATACTTATATCTAGAAGATAGTGTTCTGGCATCCTAAAAAAATTATTGAATTAAAAGGTTGTTATAACAAATATATTGAAAGTTATATTTGTCTGAAATAATTGTTGATAAAACAACACTGACCTTGAAAAATGATGAAATATAAACATTTCCAATCCTGCTATATCAACATAAATAATTGAAAATAAATAATAAATTAAATTGGCATAAAAGCTGCTCAATGTAAGTGATGAAAGTGGAATTATCCTAAGGAATCCGTATGTCACTTGTAGTAGATAAAAAAGAAAATTCTAAAGAATTTGTAAAAAACATCCTGTCTGAAATTTGGGTCACTCGATGTCCAGTACCTACAGCAACCGGTATTTCATTAAAACGTGGCACTTTGGTTAAAAAATTTGAAAAGCACGGCATTGATGTTGCCGTCTTGCAAGATGCGCGTAAGGGTTTATCGGTTCATCATTTTGATCATCAATTACCAGCTCTGTTCCGAGAAGGTGGAAATGTACCTGCATTAGCCGCACGTTCAGAAGGTGCGCCAAGCCGTTTAATTGGATTGACTTGGATTGATGAGTGGCAAGTGATTATTGTTCGACCTGATTCAAACATTAGCCAGCCGGAGCATTTAAAAAATGTGAAAGTCGCTTTACCGGAATATGCCGATAAACGTGCTGGCAGTATTTTTAGAGCCATGTCATTGCAAGGTATTCGTGGTGCTTTACAACTTGCCAACCTTAGTTTCCGTGATGTGAATTTTATTGAAGTACCTGAACGTGCAGGACCTAAAGATAATCGTGATGCGAGTGCATATTGGTCAGGCCTTGACGCATTAATCACAGGTGAAGTTGATGCGGTATATGTAAAAGGAGCTTCCGCTGTTGAAGCTGCAACTAAACGTGGCCTCAAAGTTGGGATTGATTTAGATAAATTTGAAGATGTGACTTCTCGTGTAAATAACGGAACACCTCGTCCCATTACAGTGCATGAAGACCTATTAGAAGATCATTTTGATGTGGTAGTCGATTTTCTTGAAGAGTTGTTTGATACCGCAGATTGGGCACAAGATCATTTAGATGAGGTCTTGGTCATTCTAGAAGATGAAACGATTGCAGGGGCAGAAAGTGTTGCGACAGCCTATCGAAATAATTTTCATAAGTCTTTACATCCGTCATTAAGTGAAGAACGTTTAGAGCTATTAAAACAACAAAAAGATTTTCTTTGGTTGCATGGTTTCTTAGAGCGCGATGTCGATATTGAAACATGGGTTGATCATCGTCCCTTACTCGAAGTTTTAAAACGCCGTCAAAATAAAAATTTTTAAAGAGGATTTGACCATGACAACACTTATTCAAACCCCATTATCTCGTGAACTCAATGACTTTATCGAATTGAACCGTGAAAAAGCTGAATTTGCTTTTGAAGTATTCCGTGAAACAAGAACAATTACTGCAAATGGAACAGTTAATTTTGTTGAACGTGGACCTGAAAATACCTTAGTCACTTTTAACTATGCAGGACCGTGGTCTAAAGATAAAAAAAGCAAAGTATTGGTGGAGTCAATTGATGGTGAAGTTTTATTGGGAAGAAAAAGTGCAGGTGGGCGCTATAACAAGCTTTTTAAAGAGCATGCAGATGTCACCACAATATCTCATGTACACGCGCCGAATTTAGGCGCATGGGCTCAAACCCATCGTACTTTACCGATCCGCTATGTGCCTGTTCAGCGCTTCCATTTATTTAAAGAGTTGCCGATTTACATTGATCGCCGTCAAGCTGAAGTGGATTTTATTTTAGATCAACTCAAAGTTGATATTGAACATCGGGCCATTTTGGAAGCCAATGGTGGAGCAACTGTATGGGGACGCCAAGGACTACAGGAAACTGCTGAATTTATTTTATTGCTTGAAGAAGGTGCTCAAATTCAGCTGCTGGCTGAATTAGTCGGTGGCAGCCGAGAATACGGGCAAGGGGTTTTACATCAGCAATGGAAAATGAGCGGATTGACTGAGAAAGCAAAATCGCTGGGTTTACTTCCCCTGAATTAGATAAAGATTAAAAAATAAAGATCGAGAATACTATGGCTGTAAAACTTTTATGGTATCTCACTTCTCCAGATGGACCATATCCTTGGTTGGAATCTGGGCGGTGGGATACCGATTATGAACACTTGCAACAGATTGCGATTACCGCAGATCGACTTGGTTTTTACGGTTCACTCATGGGTACAAGTGAGTATGAAACACTTGCTGTTGCTGCAAGTTTAATTCCATTTACTGAACGTTTAAAGTTTCTGGTTGCCCAACATCCTGGAGAAGTCCAACCAGCAGTTTTGGCAAAATATGCGCAAACTTTTGATGCATTTTCTAAAGGGCGTTTGTTATTTAATGTCGTCAATGGAAATGATAAGGGTTTGGCAGCTTTAGGCATTCACTATACTCATGATGAGCGTTATGACTTTAGTAAAGAATACTGGAATGCATTTCAACAAAACTACTTAGGTGATACCTCGGGATTTGTGGGCGAGTTTATTCAAATTGCTCCACGCTTAGAGGGTGGATCTCCAATGTCCAAATGGCGTGGTCCAACTCAAAAGCAGGGTGTTCCTTTGTGGGGAGCAGGAACTTCTGCCAAAGGCGTTCAGCATTCTGTTGAATTATTAGATGTGTATTTAAGTTTTGCGAATACACCACCATTACTTGGAGAAAAGTTTAGCAAGGTTGCGGGTGAGGCAGCAAAAATTGGCCGAACTTTAGAATTTGGTACTCGATTACAAATTATTGTTCGGGAAACAGAAGAAGAGGCTTGGCAATATGCTCAGTCGTTACTTGACAAGATTGATGTAAATTATGCAATCGAAGCTGTTAAACGACAGCTTCCTCCAAATGAAAGTTTTAAGAGTTATCAAAGCAATAACCCATCTATTCAGAAAAACTTAGAACAATTACGACAAGGGGTTTTGCCTCAAGCTAAAGATTTTGAAATTTATCCTAATGTTTGGACTGGCCCATCTTTATTTGGTTTCGATATTTTAAACCCAGCCGCAGGGACTGCCTTAGTGGGTAGTGCTGAAAATATTGCCAAACGGATTAAAGAATACGAAAGCTATGGTGTATCAGCCTTTATCTTGTCTGGTTTCCCTTTAATTGGAGAAGCTTATCGGGTAGCAGATTTATTGTTCCCATTATTAGAGCTAGATCATGGTTTTGAGTTACCTAAGCTCAATAGAAATTCATCTATTGATTCCCTCTTGAATCAAGAAATCGTGGTTTAAGGGAGACGGCATGAATAAAATTACACGTAGAGAACTCATTAAACAGACTGGATTAGGTGTTGGTGCTTTTGCTGCAATTGGCCTTATAGGATGTTCTAAGCCCGATTCTTCATCTTCTGAAAGCGCCACTGCGGCTTCACCGCAAAATGATACGCCGAAAAAAGGTGGTGTTATCAAAATTGGAGTGATTAATGGTAACCAAGCAGGCAATTTAGATGCACATAAACCTATTGGTATGTCCAGTGCGTTTAGAGGCTGGCCTTTATATGCAAAGTTATGGGAATGGGGCAGAGATATTCAGCCAAAACTTGCCCTTGCTGAATTTGCTGAGCCCAATAATGACGGAACCAAATGGACTATTCGCTTAAAAAAAGGACTCGAATTTCACCACGGTAAAACCATTACAGCCGATGATGTTATTTTCTCTTTACGGCGCTTAACTGACCCCAAACTTGCCTCACCATTTGCAGCTTATCTTTATTCTTTGCAAAGAGATGCAATTAAAAAGCGCGATGAATACACCGTTGAAATTCCTTTTTCTCAAGGAAAGGGATTGGTTGCTTTACCAGAAGCATGGATGAGCTGGGGTGGTATTGTTCCTACAGATTACGACCCAGTTAAAAATGTAGTCGGGGCTGGCCCCTTTAAGCTTGAAAGTTTTACACCCGGCCAGCGTTCACGTTTTGTACGTTTTGAAAATTACTGGAAAGAAAATCAACCTTATGCCGATGCAATAGAAATTATTGATTTTAAGGATCAAACAGGGCGTCTTGCTGCTTTGCAATCAGGCCAAATTGATATCGCATCTGGAGTAAGTGCTGAGCATATTGCTTTAATTCAATCTAATAAACGGCTAAATCTAGTTTCATCGGAAACCGATGCTTGGCAATCATTTGATATGAATACGTCTAAAGCGCCGTTCAATGATCCTCGGGTAAGACAAGCTTTTAGATTGATTGCCAATAGAGATGATTTGGTCAAACGTGCTTTAGCGGGGCAAGGACGAGTTGCAAATGACCTTTATTCGTTTAGTGATCCTGTATATGACCACAGTATTGCTCAGCGCAAGCAAGATTTAAATAAAGCAAAAGCGCTACTCAAAGAAGCTGGTTTTAATAACAGTCTAACGGTCGATTTATATACAGGCCCAGATAGCAATGCTGCATTAGTTTTTGCTCAACATGCTGCTCAAGCAGGTGTCATTGTTAATGTTAAACAGGTTGAAGCTGCTACTTTTGCGGATGCAGTAAAACAAGATTGGGCATTTAGCACAGGCTCGAACGTTTCACGTCCTTTCTTATTAACAGTTTTGCAAATTGATGGGCCGGGTGCGGCAAATAATAAAACTCGTTTTAAGAATGAACGCTTTACGGAACTAGTACATGCAGCATTGCAACAACCCGATTTGGAAAAAAGAAAAGTTCTTGTTCATGAGGCACAGCATATTCAGCATGAGCAAGGTGGTTTACTCATTTGGGGCTTTAATAATGTCCTTGATGCACATTCGAACCTAATTGGTGGTGTAACGCCTGATCGCACTGGTTTTGCTGCGTGGCGTACAGATGAATTCTGGCGTAGAGGGTAACCGATATGACAATTCAATCCAGCAAAATAGAAGCATCCATTCAACAACCAGCAATTGCCAAGACATTTGAGTTTCCTGCATGGTTACCTTGGTTTTTGACACGTTTAGTGTCAGGGGTATTGGTTGTATTTGTTATTAGTCTCATTGTTTTTATTGCGACACAAGCACTTCCATCTGACCCGGCTCGTGTCATTTTAGGACCAGAAGCACCTGAAGCAACGGTACAAATACTTCGTGAACAATTGGGATTAAATGATCCGATATTGCTTCAATACTGGCATTGGTTGAGTCAATTATTACAAGGTAATTTTGGACGCTCGATTGATTCCAATGTGGCTGTTTTAGAAATTATTCAGAATTATTTTGGTAATACAGTTGCACTCACGAACCTCGTGATTGTTGTTACTGTACCGATTTCAGTCGTGTTAGGTATGTGGCTCTCGCTTCATCGCGATAGCAAACTCGATCGTATTATTGTCTCTAGCTCTATTGTGTTTAAAGCGGTGCCGGGGTTTGTTATTGCGATTTGGTTAATGATGTTTTTTTCAACATCGGTTTTACATATATTACCAGCGGCCTCGTTACTGATTCCTAATGAGTCGCCTTATAGCCAACTAGAGTTTTTAATTTTACCAATTTTAACTTTAGCTTTATCACTCATTCCATATCTGATGCGTTTAGTACGTGGTTCTATGATTGATGCGCTAGAGTCGGAATATGTGACCTCTGCACGGCTGCGTGGTATTCCTGAGCGACGGATTATCTGGAAACATGTTTTACCGAATGCCTTAGTTCCGGTTGTGCAGGGAACAGCATTGACCATCCGAGTTTTGCTAAGTGGTGCTTTAATTATTGAGGTGGTTTTCAGTTATCCCGGTATTGGTAATGCACTCAATGCAGCAATTGAAATGAGGGATATTCCGACCATTCAAGCGATAGTTTTATTGCTCACCATTTGTGTGGTGGTTGTTAATTTAATTGCAGATTTAATCACGACTTTACTCACACCAAAAATACGGACTGCAAAAAGACATAAAGCACGTTCGCCAGGCCGACGTCAGGCTTTACGTTTATGGAAATCTGGCCGACCAATTACGGTAAAACCTGTCGATCGTCGCAATGCTTTAAAGAATATTCAGCAAGGAGGTGGGAAATGAGCTCACTTCATTGGTATCAAAGAAACTTTTTTCAAACATTAATTCGTGAAAGACAAGTACGTTTTGGATTTGTAGTCACAGCTCTAGTTTTGATTTTCGCACTGGTTGGACCGTTGTTTGTTGCATTTGAGCCCACTGCATTGGTCGGTATGACTTATGGACCACCCGAAGGAAAATCATTTTTAGGTTACGACTATATTGGTCATGATGTTTGGTCACGTGTACTTGCTGGCGGTGCTTCAATTATCTGGATGACGCTGGCTGCCAGTTTTGTCGCATTAGTTATTGGTTCTAGTTTAGGCATATTAGCTGCTTTTGCTCGAAATAAGATTGATCAGTTCGTAACTTGGCTGACTGATGTTTTTATGGCCTTTCCTGATCTTATTTTGGTCTTACTTATTGTTTCGATGTTAGGTCGACGGCCTTGGCTCATTGTTTTAACGGTTTCAATTGCTTTTATTCCTGGAGTCGTGCGTCTTGCACGAAGCGTTGCACTTAATTTAGTGGAACAGGAGTATATCGAAGCTGCCCGAATTCTTGGTTATTCAAAAACCTATATTTTATTTCGTGAAATTTTACCCAATATGTTGACGCCTTTACTCATCCATCTTGGGGTGATGCTGACATGGGCAGTGGGTATGTTATCTGGTTTGGCTTTTCTGGGTTATGGCGTGGCACCTCCAGCAGCAGATTGGGGGCTCATGATTAATGAAAATCGCGCTGGTTTATTAGTTCAACCATGGGCCGTGTTTGCTCCTGTCATTTTAATTGCTTTGTTTGCCCTCGGAACGAATGTATTGGCAGAGGGCATTGGACGTGCAGCAGCTCGGATTGAGGAAAAATAAACATGGCAAATACATTTAAAAATACAGTATTGACCGTAACAGACTTAACCGTGGCATTGGTAAACACCGGAAATCACATCGTTTCTAATATTTCATTTAGCTTGCGAGAAGGTGAAGTTCTAGGGCTGGTCGGAGAGAGTGGTTCTGGTAAAACGACATTATCGAGTGCCTTATTGGGTTATGCACGACATGGTGCCAAGATTATTCAAGGAACTATTGAACTGGATGATGAAGATATTCTCAGTTTAGATGATCATGCTTTACGTCAGGTTCGTGGCTATAAAATTAGTCATGTCGCTCAAGATCCTGGAACGGCACTCAACCCAGCATTAAGTATTGGTCAACATTTATTTGAATTATTAGAAGTCCATCAGGCACAGTTATCGAGTACTGAAAAATACCAAAAAGTAGCCAAAATTTTAGATGAAGTGGGGTTACCTCATGATGAGCTATTTCTCAAGCGTTATCCCCATCAACTTTCAGGTGGACAACAACAACGAATTTTATTGGCCTTGGCGTTTTTGCTACAGCCACGTTTGATCGTTTTAGATGAGCCAACCACCGCCTTAGATGTGACGACGCAGACCTTGGTGTTGAACATCATTCGTAAATTATGCCGCGAATATAATGTTGCTGCTATTTATGTATCGCATGATTTAACAGTTGTAAAAGACATTGCAGATCGGGTGATTGTTTTATATTCAGGGCGAATTGCTGAAGATGCGGTATTAACCCAACTATTTGAAACCCCTAAACACCCTTATACGCAAGGTCTACTTAACGCCATTCCCGATGTGGCCATTCGTAAATATTTATCTCCAATTGAAGGACACGCGCCGTCACCAAATGAACGTCCAGCGGGATGTGCTTTTGCAGTACGTTGTACTTTCGCCACAGAAATATGCCGTCAAAAACAACCTGAATTAACTCAATTAAAAGATGAGTTTGACCCGCATTTTGTTGCTTGTCACCATTCGGATCATATTGGCGTAATTAATTTTAAAGAGATTAATCATCAGGTTATTGAACGAGAAACCGATCGAGAAACACTGCTAAAAGTTGAAAATATTAATGCATGGTATGGGCAGCAACAGGCTCTTTTTGATATCTCATTTCAACTCAAAAAAGGTGAATGTTTAGCATTGGTTGGTGAATCGGGCTCAGGTAAGACGACTTTATCACGTGTCATTGCTGGCCTGAATGAAAATGCAGATGGACAAATTACATTAGCAGATGAAGTCTTGTCATTGCATGGGCAACAGCGTCATTTACGGCATAGACATAAACTGCAATATATCTTTCAAAACCCTTATAAAGCCTTGAATCCAGCGCATACGATTGGTCAGACCTTAATTAAAGTCGTGCAGCATTTCTTTGGAGCATCTCGACAAGAAGCCATAGAAAAAGTCACACAGGTACTTAAACAAGTCTCTCTGCCTATACAAGTTCAGGAATTCTATCCTAGAGATTTATCGGGTGGGGAGCGACAACGTGTGGCGATCGCGCGAGCTTTGCTGTGCCAACCTGATGTTTTGATTTGTGATGAGATTACCTCTGCTTTGGATGTTTCAGTTCAGGCATCTATTTTAAAACTGTTACAAGACCTTCAGCAGCAAGGTGTGACCTTACTATTTGTGACCCATAACCTAGGGGTTGTTCGTGCAATCGCAGATCGAGTCGCCGTATTAAAAAATGGACATATTGTTGAATACGGTGAAACAGACCAAGTGCTTAGTCGTCCTCAACATATATATACCAAAACTTTGCTTACCCATGCGCCAAGCTTGTTTAAAAACAACGTACTTGAAGTTAGCGCATAAAGAAGAACAGATTTTCCGGAGTTAAAAATGAACGATATTAACCAACGTAATTTTTTAGAATTAGGTAGCGTAAGACATATTCAAAGCGAGCAAGAAGCACTTGAGATTGCAAATGAGATGGCAGATCAACTGAATCAATTTGCTCGAGATCCAAGTTATAACAAGACTGTCCCTTATGATCAGGCGCGTTTAATTTCAGAAGCTGGTTTAACCGCGATTATTGTGCCCAAGCAATTTGGAGGCTTAGGTGCCAGTATTTCAACCTTGGTGAATGTGGTGAAAATTATTTCATCTGCCGATGGTGGTGTAGGGCAGTTATTACAAATTCACTTCACTATGTTTCGAGGAATTTTAACTGGCTATGACGATGAAATCCGTGATCAATTACTTGCCGATGTATTAAGTGGAAAACGTTTGGGCAATGCACTTGCAGAAGTGGGAGGCAAAGATAAGTTCCAGCATAAAACACGTGTAGAAAGGAATGCAGACGGACAATTAATTTTAAATGGCAGTAAGTTTTACTCTACAGGCTCTTTACTTGCGGAATGGATTTCTTTATTTGCTGGTAGTGATGATGGACCAGTCTCGATTTTAATTCATCGAGATACGCAGGGAGTAGAGTTGCTCGATGACTGGGATGCAATGGGACAAAATAATAGCGTCAGTGGCACTGTTAATTTTAAAGATGTGGTTGTTGATGAACGTTATATTGCCAAGCGAAATACAGGCGGTTTAGGCACAGTTTTACGTACGGGTCTCACTTGGCCCCAAATTTTACACGCTGCAATGGACACAGGAATTGCGAAGGGCGCATTACAAGGCGGGATTGATTATTTACAACACCATGCTCGTCCTTGGGTGGAAAGTGGCGTCGATTCGCCTACACATGAATCTCATATTATTAAACAAATTGGTGAGTTTGCTGTTTTGGTTCGTTCGGCTGAGGCATTGTTAGATCGTTCAGCACAGATTTTTGAACAGCATTTGGTAAATGTAGAAGATGAAGACTTACAAACTGAACTGATTTTATCGGTTGCTGCTACCCGTAGTCAGTCTGATCATGCATCTTTAAAAATTTCGAGTGAAATTTTTGGATTACTCGGGGCAAGTTCAACCTTGTCGAAATGGAATCTAGACCGTTTCTGGCGTAATGCAAGAACCCACACCACGCATGATCCAATTCGCTGGCGGCTATATCATGTTGGAAATTATTATTTAAATAATATTCCACCAGGAGAATACAACTCAGTGCTTTTAAAGAAGCAGGCGGAAAATGTGACTAAATTTAATAAATAATCTAAATATAGGAATTAAATTTAGGGCTGATATGTAAAGAGGTTAATACTGCCTCATAATTTAAGATTAGTCAGAAGTTTTTTTGTATAAGTGCTGCCTTACTTTTCAGGGATGAAAAGTAACAAAAATCCTTTGTTAGGCTGATGGCACGTCCATGTTGCCACAGCCAAACGGACGGCATCCATGCCGCCTTTGCACCAGTAAATGTTTTCGTGAGTTTAGATTTTGAATTGACGCAAGCAAAGGCAATTAATGGTTTAACTAATCTGAGTTCGATCAGAAATATGATACTCGGAAACGTCTCCTAAAATTGGATAAAAACTCGATAAGACTCCGTTAAAATAATTATTATTAAAGAGATTAACATTACCCATGCCAACTACTACGACAGTTTATGGTTACTTGAATTTGGATGCTAAAAATAAAAAAGGTTGTCATCACGACAACCCTTTTTATTTTTGTATTGTTACGCTACTTGAGCTTGAATAGAAATATCCTGCGCAAGCCATTCACGAACATTAATTTGTGCAGGAATAAAATTCCAGCGATAGAGAAAATCACTCAAGTCTTGTAAAGCAATAATGGAAGTCTCATCAAAGTTAGTGTTCAGTTTCAGATGTGCATCTGCCCCATACGCCGCATGAACCCATTGCTCACTACTATTACATTCTTTTGCCAAATAACGATGGGTTTCATCTGCATGTGCATGTGCCCATTGTTCTGCTTGTAAAACAGCATCGACAATCGATTGGGCTTGCTCTGGATATTGCGTTAGAAAATCTTCATCAACAGTGAGCGTTCTTGGTGTTCCATTATTAGAGCGAAGAATAGGGTCTGGATGTGAGCCAATATCAATAATGGTATGCAGGGCGAAATCATGAGCAATTTGCGCAGCATGCGCACCTTTTAGAAAAATAGCATCGACATCACCTTTAATTAATGCCACGATCTCCGCACTTGCATTAATTTTGTTGCGATTACCATAAAAACTAGAATCATTTTCTTCAGGCTGTCGTTGTTGGGCGGCTAAAATATCTGCTCGCAAACAATCGACCAACTCAAGATCATTCACCTTCAAATTTACCGTTTTTAAAGCATTCTCTAAACCACGAATCGCCTGTGCACGTGAGAAATCAATAATTGCATCTTGATTCAGTGGAATACCAAAACGTTTGCCTTTTAAGTCTGCAACAGTTTTGATGTTTGAATCGTAGCGTGTTAATAACAATTGAACTTCATCAGCCCAAGATAAGCCAATTACTTTCGTTTTTTGACCAGATGCAAATGCCCAGATGGCTGGAATACTACCGCCGTGTCGAACAGAGTTGGCAAGGGTATGGTTAAAATGAGAGTTACGAATATCTTTAGAGTTTGATTCTCGAATTGATTTTATTTCAACCTGTTGCTCATTAAACTTTTCTTTGAGCCAACCTTTTTGAATTGAAATGCCTAGACCAGTTGGTACGGGGCAGCGTGTATACCAAAGTGTGTTTAATGGTTGAGTTTGAAGTGTTTTCATTGTGACATCCTTTTGTGGTTTTCATGCTTTAAAGCAAAATTGATGCCATTCATTAATTTATTGATATTTATAAATTATTTTTAATATCTTTTTTTATGATGTTGATATATCAAATTTTGTTGCGATTACAACACAAGAATTGCGCTGGTGTTTTAAAAACAACACCCCCATAAATAGCGCTGTATAAAAACAATATAAAACAATAATTTAAAATATTTTTTAAGATCATTAATTTGGCATGAATCTCGCAATAAAACGGAATCTTAAATTTTTACTATCTTTTATGTTTAAAAATTATCCATTATTACGAAGTTTGGCTTTATATCGTTTTATGCCATTTCGTTTCTTATTGACGGCGACCTTATTTGTTATTGCGAATATAGGGTTAGCACTTCAACAGTATTCAATCGGACATGCGATTGATACCTTAAAACATAGTGAACGAAAAACCTTATTTCAGCATGCTATCACTGATCCTTTAAATCCTTGGTTTTGGTTCATTCTACTTGCGAGTATTGCCAGCATTAGAGCCGTTATTCAGTATCTGGCAGGGTTAAGTGCTTTAACCATTGGCCAGCAACTACTGAGTATTTTAAGGGAAAGAATCTTTAGCCAAGTACAGCATTTAGATGTTTCATGGCACTGGAAACATGGCTTAGGAGAAGTATTATCTCGTACAACACGTGATTCAGATAAATTAAAAGAAGCACTCATCAATTTTTGGCGACAAGTATTTGAATCAAGCTTGGTTGTTACTGTAACCGTTGGACTCTTGTGTTGGTATCATCCTTGGCTTGGTCTAGTTCCCTTATTATTTATTTTTTTAGGGCTTTGGGTTCTATTTAAACTGACCAATCAATTGGTGGTTCTGGACCATCAAGTTGCATCTGCATATGAAAAAGTCAGCGATACCTTGGCAGAGAGCGTAAATGGAATTCGGGTTGTTAAAGCTTTTCAACTCGAAGAGAAACTCTTACAACGTTTTAACCATGCTGTAGATCTATTTATTCATCATTCTATTCAGACCATCAAGACAAGTGCGAAACGGTTACCTATTCCGCAAGTGATTATTGCGGGTTCTTACTTATGGGTCATTGCTTTTGGTGCTTATTTAATTGGTCAAAATCAGTTGCAAGTAGGGCAATTTGTAGCTGCCATTCTCATGGCAAATTTATTGGTATTTCGTATTGAAAGCATTCGTCAGGTCTTACATATTTTTGCTGATGCGCGTTCATCTGCAACAAGAATCTGGCAAATGCTAGATGAGAAGTCCGCAATTGAAGATCAACAATATCCTCTAACGTTGCAATGGCATGATGAATTAAGCATTAGATTAGAAAATGTAAGCTTTCAGGATAAAACAACAAAAAATTATATTTTAAAGCAATGCAGTGTTGAATTTCGAGCAGGTGAAATCGTTACTGTTGTAGGTAAAACTGGCTCAGGTAAAACGACTTTGATGAATTTACTCAATCGGTTTATTGACCCGACAGAAGGCCAAGTTTTGATTGGTTCTGAGCAAATGGGATGGACGAATATTAAAGACTTAAGCCTATTTGAATTACGTCATTTGGTTCAGATCATTCCTCAAGAAAATTTCTTTTTTAGTGGTACATTGGCAGATAACTTAAGAGTTGCTAAGCAAGATGCAACTGAGCAAGAGATGAAAGAGGCTTTACATTTAGCTTCTGCATCTGAACTATTACAAAGACTTGATCATGGCTTAGACACGTTGATTGGGGACAAGGGTGTTACCTTGTCGGGAGGACAAAAACAACGACTTGCTTTAGCCCGTTCTATTTTAAAAAATTCGCCAATTTTAGCACTAGATGATTCTACCAGTGCCTTAGATGCGACTACAGAAAAACAAGTTTTACAACGCCTATCAGGACTTTCTGATGCTGGAAATCATTTTAAGAAAACAATCATTATTAACTCTAATAAACAAACCACGATTGCTTTATCTGATCGCGTTATTGTGCTTGATCAGGGTCATATTATTGCCCAAGGCACACATGCTGAATTGGTTCAAGATTGTTTATTTTATCGAGAGTTGATGGGTTTTCAGTTAGAGCAGCAGGAGATTGATGCATGAATAATAGTGTTAAAAATTTCCGCCCATTTGCAAAATCAGCTGATCTACAAATCGAAGAAAATTTGGCAAATGCTTCAATTCATAGAGGAATGCTAAAAAAACTTATTCCTTTAATTTATCCCATCCGTTACTTGCTGCTTGCTTTAATTGCAGTAGAAATTTTACAAGTGATGAGCGTTTTTGTTCGGCCTTGGGTGGTTAAATATATTTTAGATTCGGGCTTTCAACAAATTGCTGGAAAAATGGTATTGAATCAGCCTGTTTTATTCATTGCGATTAGCATTTTAACGTTAAGTTGGATTTGTCGTTTTGCTTTAGCGGGCGTATCAAAATATCTTTCAGGCCGAGCAGCTTTGAAATTGATTAATGGTTTAAGACGGTCGTTATTTCAGCATATCCAAAGTTTAAATATTGGTTATTTTGATCGTACCAAGGCTGGCAGGATTATTTCACGGGCCGATCGTGACGTTGAAACACTAGAGCCTGTTTTAATACAAGGGCCACCAGAGTTACTTTCGGCAATTTTGCGTTGTGGATTAGCTTCAGTACTCCTTTGGCATATCTATCCACCATTTTTCTGGTGCTTATTTGCGACGCTACCCATTTTATTTGGAATGACCGCTATTTTTAAAAAGTCATCACAAAAACATTGGGGACGAGTTGCGGAGGAACGCAGTCGATTTACTGCTCATTTAGTTGAAACAGTAAATGGAGCAAAAATCATTCAGCAGTTAAATTACACTGAGACCAATCAATCTCGTTATCAAGAATTATTAAAAGACTTTAATAATTCTATTATTTATGGCAGCAAGCGGACCAGTTGGTTTGCTCCCTTTACAGGGTTACTTTCAACTCTAGCTACTGCCGGATTCATTGTGATTGGTAGTTATGCTTATAGTGATGGCATGATTAGTATAGGGCAGTTTGCAGAGAGTATTTTCTATGTGTTTTTATTCTTAGCGCCCTTACAGGAACTGACCGATTTATTTGAACGTTATGCCAATGGAGCAGCATGTGCACAACGTATATTTCTACTTTTAGACACCCAATCTACGATTCAAGAACAACCGAATGCTGTGAAACTTACACAGTTGAATGGTCATATTCGATTTCAGTCGGTAGATTTTGCTTATACCCACAAACCTGTTTTACAAAACTTTAATTTGGATATTGAAGCTGGAAAAATAATTGCGATTGTAGGGCCAACAGGACATGGCAAAAGTACTATGGCTCAGTTGCTAACTCGATTTTATGAACCCCAGCAGGGTGGAATTTTTCTAGATCGTTATCCAATACAGAGTATTCATCTTGCAAGTTTAAGACAGCATGTGAGTATTGTTTTACAAGATAATGTTCTATTTAGTGGAACAATTTTAGATAACTTACGTCTAGTTCAACCTGATGCTTCAGATCAGAAACTTATCCAAGTTATTGAAGACTTAGGAGCGGATGAGATATTACAACAACTGCCGCAAGGCTATTTAACCGAAGTTGGGGCGCTTGGTAAAAATCTTAGTCATGGACAAAGGCAACTTGTTTGTTTAGTTCGTGCTTATTTGGCAAACCCCAAAATATTAATTCTAGATGAAGCCACCTCAGCAATCGATATTTATACTGAGCAAAAAATACAATATGCGCTCAGACGGCTATGCCAAAATAGAACATGTATTGTCATTGCACATCGGCTGAGTACTATCCGTGAGGCCGACAAAATTGTCGTGATTGAAAATGGCCATGTCGTAGAAGAAGGTTCGCATAAGCAGTTAATACAGCAGCAATCAGCTTACTTTCAGTTATATCAGTCATATTTGCAAAACCAACTTGTTTAAACGATTTTCAAATTTAACAACTGTAGTTTTATAAACATTTTTTTGAATCATTGTTTAAATTTAAACAATGATTCTTTCATTTAATCTTCTTAAAATATTGATAATAAATAATAAAATATTTGGCATCGGCTTTGCTATATCGGTCTAGATCGTTAAGGAAGCCAATATGCGTACATATTTTTCTCAATTCATTCTTCACTCCTCAATTTTTGCACTGAGTACACTCACTGCCTCAATTACTTTGGCAAATGATCAAAAGAATTTGTCAGAGAAAGAGGATGCCATCACATTACAATCTGTGGTTGTCACAGGCTCTAGACGGGCAATTAGTAATTCTCTGGATGCACCTGCACCCGTGGATATTTTAACTGCCAAAGAATTACAAGAGACTGGTGCAACTGATCTTGCAGCAGCGTTAACACGATTGTCTCCCTCGGTGACTTTACCGAGTTCTCCAGCAGGTGGTTTTGGAGCATCAGTTCCACCTAGTATTGCGCTCAGAGGATTATCTGCGGATCAAACTCTAATTTTAATTAATGGAAAACGTCGTCATACATCCGCTTATTTCACCCGCCAAGCGTATGCAGGTGGAAGAGGCGCAGCGGTAACTGACTTAAGTCTAATTCCAGTGAGTGCGATTGAGCGTATAGAAATCTTGCGGGATGGTGCTGCGGCACAATATGGTTCAGATGCAATCGCCGGCGTCGTTAATATTATTTTGAAATCACGAGATCATGGAGGTGGTGTAAGCTATCAAACGGGTGGCTACACTCAAGGAGATGGTGAACAACATAAAGTTAATCTTTGGAAAGGTTTTGCACTGCCTAACGATGGTGCTTTGACGGTTGCATTAGATTTAGGCAAACGTGAAGCTGCAAGTAACACGGCACCTGATAGGCGAACTTTTTATGATGGTTCAACCAAGGCTCAATATACAGAACAAAATACACCCTATAGAACGTGGAAATTTGGCTCCCCTGAACAAAAAGATCAAATCAATGTGACTGCTAATCTAGATTTGCCTTTGACAGATGACGTTGCACTTTATGGTTTTAGTAGCTATGGCCATCGTAAAACAATAGGGGAAAACTTTTATGAGCCACCAACAACCAAAACAGTACTGAATCAATCCAGCTATTTTAAAGAACGTTATCCAGATGGACGCTCACCATTGAGCTTAGTCACTGTAGATGATTTTGCAACGACAGTTGGAGTTAAAAAAGGAGAGCAGAAGTCAGGTAAATATGATCTTTATGCGACCTATGGGCAAAATAAAGTCAGCACAGAACAAGGCAATGGCATTAACCCAAGCTATGGCTCAAATTCTCCTTCAAACTATGACTTGGGCGAAAATATTTTTTCGCAATTAAATACAGGGCTAGATTACAGCCGTGATATTGCTATTGACTGGTTCGCAAGCCCACTCACGTTGTCTACAGGGGTTTTATATCGTTGGGAACAATATAAGCAAAATGCAGGCGATCCAATTGCCTATACCCGCGGCCCATATTTCAATCCCAGCACAACTTTGGGTGTTGGTGTTCCGGGAATATATGCCGGAATTACAGACCAAGATGAACGAAAAATCAGCCGTGATGTTTACGGTGTCTATCTAGATTTAGAAGCAGATATTATTAAAGACTTGAATGTTGGGGCAGCAGTCCGGAGTGAAAAATATCCAGACTTTGGTTCAACCACAAACGGAAAAATATTTGCTAAATATGATGTATCACCTAAATTTACGGTACGTGGTTCAGTCAATACAGGCTATAGAGCGCCGTCATTGGCACAGCAGGGGTATTCGGCTTATAGCGTACAAACTGTGCAGACCCCTTCAGGTTGGCAAGATGTTCAACAAAGAACTTTAGTTGCAGGAAGTGAGGCGGCTTTACTCATTGGCGGAACTTCTCTTAAACCTGAGAAATCGACGAATTATTCTTTAGGTTTTGTTTGGAAGCCACTTGTTAATACATCGGCAACTTTGGACCTTTATCAAATCGATATTAAAAATCGTATTTTGCTTTCAGACAATATTACTGGAAGTGTAATTACCAATGCTTTTGCCAATACACCGTATTCAAATATTGCCAATGTGGCGTTCTTTAATAATTTATTAGATACACGTACTCAAGGCTTAGAGCTCGCGCTTAAGCATGATTTAAACCTTGAACAATATGGCAAGTTAAATCTGAACCTCGGTCTGGCATATAACAAAAATGAAATTACCGAAACTCGAGATTCTATTACCGCAAAAGGTGAGCGAATTCCTGTTTCAAGTATTGCAGGACGAAATACACAAAGCCTGATTGAGTCTGCTGCACCGAAAACAAAGCTAACGCTTGGCGCACTTTGGTCAAATCAAGCATGGAGCGTGAATACGGCTGTCCGTCGCTACGATAAATGGACCACTTTAAATAATACCAATACTGCACTGGACCAAACCTTTGACCCTCAGTGGATTGCAGATTTGGATATTGGCTACAAAGCGGATGCATTCGTGAAAGGCCTGAAATTCAATTTAGGGGCGGTCAACTTATTTAATAGCCATCCTGATCAAGCCAAAGATTCTTCGGTCGGCAATATTGTCAAATATAGTTTTAATGCGCCTGAAGGAGCATTTGGAACGTATTTATATGGCCGCGTAAGTTACGAATTTTAAATCAAAAATGATGAGACAGTTTTTAAGGTAAATAACAATGCAACATACTTTTTTATCAACTTTATGCAAGTTTTCTTTAATCACAACTATGTTAACTTCAAGTTGTTTGGCGACCGCTCAAAAAGCTCCAACACCTGACGATAAATATGGAGATGGCCGAGTTTCCGAGTTTTATACATGGAAATCGGCTATTCCTGAACAAGCAGGAAAATTATTAAAAACAGAAGCGATTCATAATCCTTATATTCGTTTGGCAAATGACAGTCAGGCTATTCGGATTCTCTACAGTTCTACGAGTGGTAAAGATAGCAAAACACCTATTGTGGTTTCAGGAAGTATTCACTTACCAAAAGGAACTCCACCAAAAGAAGGTTGGCCAGTGGTGTTATGGGCACATGGTACGGTCGGTTTAGCCGACGCTTGTGCGCCGTCTTGGAGTGGACGATCATACCGAGATGTACAATATCTAAATCGTTGGCTTAAAGAAGGATTTGCTGTCGTTGCCACAGATTACGAAGGGTTAGGTGTTGCAGGACCACACTTGTTAATTAATAACCCAATGCTGGCTTATAGTATTTTAGATAGTGGTAGAGCTGCTTTAAAAACCAAATTGCCACTTGCCAATAAGTTTGTGATTGTTGGTCAATCACAAGGAGGCGCTGGGGCTGTTGCGGCTTCTTCCTACTCGGCAACGTACGCACCTGACTTAAATATTAAAGGTTCAATTGGTACAGGCGTGATTTATCAAGATCCTGAAGCGACGCCTGAAAAAAATCAGTTAAAGTTAAATCCTTACGAAGTCAGCCCATCACTGGCTTATGGCATCTATAGTTTTTTAGTGACACAAAGTTTATATCCAGAAATTAAAACAGACGATATTTTCACGCCTGAAGCTGCTCCTTTAGTTGAGCAAGCAAGAAATGTCTGCTTAACAAGTTTTATGGGAGATATTCAAACCGCAGGGCTTTCGCCAGCACAAGCATATAAACCTAATCCACCGACAAGCTATAAAAAGCTGCAAGAGAAACAGTCAAATGACTATGGTTATTACCCTACATTAAAAATCAATCATCCATTATTTATTGGGACAGGGGCAAATGACCGAACTCCAGATGCTCGTTCTCAAATGAAGCTGGTGGCAGATGCTTGTAAAGCAGGTACAGTGGTCGAAGGTCATTTGTATCATGGCTTAGGACATAGCGAAACTGTGAATGCCTCATTAAAAGATTCAATTCCGTTTGCTAAAAAGGTGATTGCGGGAGAGAAAATTCAGGCTATTTGTAAACCTGACTTGCAATAAAAGATGGACTAAAGATTTTCTCACTGAAGAAAATCTTTATTTAAAAAAGCCGCTCTTCAAAGATATTGAATGAGCGGCTTTTTACTTTAAATGTTTAAGCGATTTGTTTTAATTTTTTGGCTGCCTCTTCACGTACAGCGGGGATAATATAACGACCATAATCGACCGTATCATAGATCGGATCGTAGCCCCGATTTAAAAAAGTCGTCACCCCTAAATCTACATAATCAAGTAATGAGGCAATAATGGTGTCTGGTGTACCAACAAGGGCAGTCGTATCACCATAAGCCCCTACAGCAGTTGCAGTTGGCATCCATAATGCGCGGTCATGTCGATCACCTTGCTGGGCTGCTGCCAATAAGCGCTGTGAACCGATGCCTTTGATTTTATGTCCCGACAATGTGCCGTTATTTTGAAAAGTTGGATTATTTTGAATATCTGCAAGAATCTGTTCTGCTCGTTGCCAAGCAAGTTCTTCGGTTGCACCAATAATAAGACGTACAGATAAGCTAACAGGAGGCTGTGGTTTATTGGCTTTTTCTGCTGCGAGCTTCAATTTAGTAATTTGCTCTTTTACTCCAACCAGTGGCTCACCCCACAGTGAATAGAGATCTGCATGGCGGACTGCAATATCATAAGCAATGTCTGATGAACCACCGAATGAAATCGGGATTGTACCGTTGACAGGCTTTAACGGGCAAAAAGCATTATCTAACTTAAAGTATTTACCTTCATAGCTAATCGGTTGATCACTTTTCCAAAGTTTCTGGATGATATCTAGATATTCACCCGTCCGTTCATAGCGTTGAACTTTATCAACAATATAATCGCCTTCTTGAGGCTCAGCTGTAATTCCCGTAATTGCATGTAAACGGATTCTTCCACCACCTGTAGTATGGTCAAGCGTAGCAAAAGAACGCGCAGCTAAATTTGGAGTGAGGAGTGCAGGACGATGGGCAATCATAAATCCAAGACGTTCTGTATGTTGGGCAAGATATGCCGCGATTTGTGCACTGTCTGGACTGGTTGGTCCACTAGCAATTAAGACTTTATCAAAACCCGCATATTCATGTGCACGTGCGTGATAACGTAGATATTCGAGGTCAATTTTATGGCCAATTCGCGTTCCTTTGGTTTCAGACCATTGATTAGGGAAAACCATACCTACAAATTCGATGCTCATTATTAAACCTATTTTATGGATTTTAAATAAATGAGCAAAATAAATGCCAAGCTTTATACCTATATAAATCAAATATAGGAATGGATTATATTTTTTAGAGTGTTTGGATTTAATCAAAAAGACAACATTGTGTTTGAGAAGCAACATATCATAAAAAAAGAATTGTGTTTATTTTTAATTTATAAGAGAAAATATTTTCAGAATAAAATAGGTGAATTTTGGATTAAATATATTTATTTGTTATTTATTAAAAAACGCACTGAAATGTAATATAGCCTTTTAGAATGCTTATATCATAAGTTTTATGGGGTAATTATGAAGACCTTTTTAGATAATGATTATAAAGTAATTACTTTGCCTGATAATGGTGTTCCTGTAAAACCAATAAGAGCAAAAGCAATTATCTTTTCAGATCAGAACTCCCGTAAATTATTAAATCAAGTTGAAACGATTGCTCCAAGCTCTGCTAGTGTCATTATTCAAGGAGAATCTGGGACAGGTAAAGAGTTAATTGCACGCGAAATTCATTTGAAAAGTGATCGTAAAAATAAGCCTTTTCTTGCGGTCAATTGTGGTGCTTTGGTCGAGACTCTTGCCGAATCTGAACTGTTTGGCTATGAAGCTGGTGCTTTTACGGGTGCAAACAAAACTCGAGCTGGTATTTTTGAAACAGCTGATGGTGGTACTTTATTTTTAGATGAAGTAGGTGAGTTGCCTCTATCCTTACAAGTTAAGCTGTTAAGGGTGTTGCAAGAAAAAGAAGTCGTACGCGTGGGTGGTCGAAAACCAATTCCAATTAATGTCCGTATTCTGTCGGGGACACACGTTGATCTACGTAAAGCGGTAGCAGAAAACAAGTTTCGTCTCGATTTATATTATCGCTTGAACGTGGTTGTGCTTAATATTTTGCCACTGCGTGAACGTAAAGGAGATATTTTACCTCTGGTTGATTTCTTCTTAAGTTCATACTCTCAGAAGCTCATTACAACTAAGCCAAATATTAGTGATAGAGCAAGAAATGCGCTACTGAACTATAGCTGGCCAGGCAACATTCGTGAGTTAGAAAACAATATTCACTATGCTTTACTGGTGAGTGGCGGTAAAACAATTGATCTTGAGCATTTAAGATTTTCTGAGGAAACGGGTTCCGCCGTGTTACCAGACAATGATCTTATTCAAGAGTTTGAAAGTATATTGAAGCGTTTGTTTCAAGAATATGATGGGGAAGCATGGCATATTATTGAAGATAAAATAGTAAATACTGCATTTTCAAGTTGCTGGAACAATCAGGTCAAGACAGCAAAAATGTTAGGCCTATCGCGTAATGTTTTGCGTAATCTTCTATCAAGATATAACTTACTACCTAATAAGAATGAAAATGAAATTGCTTAAGGGTTTTACATAGAAAAAACATCCATTTTTTAATGGATGTTTTTCTGCGTTGTGAATTTTGTGACCCATAAACCCAATTCAAATAACAACCACATTGGGACTGCAAGAGCAAGCATGCTAAAAACATCAGGAGGGGTAATAAACATTGCAATAAAAAAGAAGAATACAATGATGTGTTTGCGATGTGCTTCTAGCTGTTGAATAGAAATAAGACCAATAAAAATAAGAATATAAGTTAAAACTGGAATTTGAAATGCTAGACCGAAAGCCAGAAAAAGCTTTAAACAAAAATCCAGATAGCTATTGATATCCGTCATGGGTAACACATTATCAGGCGATGCCAAGACGAAAAACTTTAAAGCGAGAGGCAAAATTAAAGTATAGGCAAACACAATTCCTAAATAAAATAGAAGGTTACTCGAAAGTACAAGTGCTATACCAAACCTTTTTTCTTTTTTATAAAGAGCTGGAGCAACAAATTGCCAAAATTGATAAAGAATAAAGGGAATACTTAATAAAATCGCAAAATAAATATTGAGTTTAAAGGGTGCTAAAAATGTACTCATCACATCTGTTGCAATCATGGTGGAGTTGCTAGGGAGCAATGAAATTAAAGGGTGAGCAAGAAAATGGTAGTTCTTTTGAGCAAGCGGAAGTAATAATAAAAAAATCGCTAAAACAATACTAATGCTATAGATCAGCCGTTTTCTTAATTCTTTTAAATGTTCGCTATATTTCATTTCAGTGAGGCTTTCACTGACAATATGCTCCATCATGCGGCTTGATCCTCACTGAATTTACTGGCTGTTTTAAAATGAGCTAAAAATGGTGTCTTTAACTCATCTTGTGAACGGGTATAGATATAGTCCTTGATGCGCCGTGCTTTGGTTTTTTGTTCCGTAAAAACAGATGTTTGTACATTTTCAATTTCTTGTTGCATGAGAGCGAGTTGTTGTTTGAGCTGCTCTTCATTTTGTTTTATTTTTTGCAGCTCTTCTTGCATGACTCTCTTAAGTTCGATCAGGTCAAGTTCGTTTTCAATATCATTTTGAATTTTACTAATTTGGTTTTTAACTGCTCTGTATTTGAGGAGGACTGATCTTAACGTGTGAGGAAGCTTTTCAGGTCCTAAAATAATAAGCGCAATAATTGCAAAAGCTAATAACTCTCCAAAGCTGATATTAAACATAATAATAAATCACTCATATTTTATTTTGTTTTTCATTATGTGATTCAACTGGACTAATATCTTTGTATTGCTGATTTTGCAATAACTTCTGATCATCAGAATTAACAGAATCTTTAAAATCTTTAATTGCACCGCCTAAGTCCTTACCTAGATTTTTTAACTTTGAAGTTCCAAATAATAAAATAACAATAACTACAAACAGTAAAATATGCCAAATAGATAAACCCATTTTCTTTATCCTATATAAATTAAATGTAAAGAATATTAATATCACGATATTATCTATTTTCTAAATCATATTAATATCGATCAATATTCAAATTAATTATGCTGTGTGATCTAGCATATTAAGTGCCTGATTGCGGAAACCAAATAAAAGTTCACTTTCTTTATGTCGAGGATGTGTCAACGGAACTTGAATAATTTCTTTAATTTTTCCTGGTCGGGCTGACATCACAATGACACGGTCTCCAAGATAGACAGCTTCTTCAATATCATGGGTGACTAAAATCATAGTGATTTTTTCGTGTTGCCAGATACGCTGAAGTTCAGCTTGTAAGTGACCCCGTGTGATGGCATCTAAAGCGCCAAAAGGCTCATCCAAAAGTAAAATATCGGGTTTATTGACGAGTCCACGGGCAATTGCAACACGTTGCGCCATGCCACCCGAAAGCTCATGTGGATATGCCTTTTCAAAACCCTTCAGCCCGACAATTTCTATATGCTCATTTACCCGTAAATTTCTCTCTTCACGAGTGAGTCGAGTCTCTTCAAGTGCTAAATGGATGTTTTCAAAAACAGTAAGCCAAGGAAGTAAACGGTGTTCTTGAAAAATAAGACCTCGTTTTAAATCTGTGCCTTTTATCTGGGTTTGATTCAGTAAAATTTCACCGTCATAGTCCTGATCTAATCCAGCAATAAGACGTAATAGTGTTGATTTTCCACAGCCACTACTGCCAACAATTGAGATAAATTCGCCTTGCTCAATGTTGAGGTTAATACCATCTAAAACGGTCAAAGTATTTTGATCACGTTGAAAAGATTTATTGAGTTTTTTAATAGAAAGTAGTGAGAACGACATATAAATTCCTAACAATATTTTTTAAAAAGACAAATTAGGTACGCCATTGCAGCAAGCGTTTTGAAATAAGATGAATACTTGCCGTCATAAAGGCCCCACAAAGGGTAACCGTTATGGCGCAAACCAACAGAATATCCATTTCGGCATTAATCTCGGCTTTCATCATTAAGTTGCCAAGTCCTGCACCTGCATTGAATAGTAATTCACTTGCTGTAGTGGTAATCCAAGTAAAGGGCACAGCTAAATTTAGGCCAGTTAAAATATGGGGTAGAGCTTGGGGAAGGCGTATTTTTTTAAATTTGCGCAAGAATGAAAATTGATAAATACGTGCGATTTCATCGTATTTTGCATCATTGTGGCTAAGGCCCTGAAATGTATTAATCACTAATGGAAAAAATGAGGCAAGCGCGATAATAAAGATTTTTGCTTCTTCTCCATTACCAAACCATAAGGCAATTAAAGGTGTTAAACCCAGTAAAGGAACTTGTCGAATACTGTTAAATAGTGGAGAAACTAAAGCATTTAAAACCTTTGAATAAGCAAGCAAAGTACCTAAAATTAATCCGCTTATTGAACCTAAGATGAATCCAATTCCAGCTTTTTTAAGACTTCCCCATGTGTTTAGCCACAATTCACCAGTTTCAAGCAATTTAATAAATGCGAAATAAATGTTTTGCAAAGGAACAAATGCATAGGCATGACTAGCACCTAAGCTTGAGTTGTATTGCCATAAGCCTAATAACAATAATGGTAGTACTAAGCCTTGTACTAAAATGATTGGCCGTTGCCATGATTGTTTTAAAGTAAATGTACGCTGAGACATTATTTTTCCCCCGAACTAAGCGCAGGCGAGATAAAGCGTTGTTCCACTAAACGTAAAACTTTATCTAAAATAAACCCGACCACGCCTGTGATAAATACACCAACCATCACAACATCTAAGCGTAACATTTGACGTCCTAGTTCCATCATTTGCCCAATACCCGTTCCAGCTGCCAGTAGTTCAACGGCAACTAAAATCAACCATGCGCGGCCAAGTGCAATTCGTAGGCCACCAATTAACGGCGGGAGTATGGATGGAAGAATAATAAGCCTGAGCCAAGCACGTGTTTTAAGCTGGTAGATTTGTCCTAGTTCAATATATTTTTTGGGAATATTTTTGACTGCATCGGCTGTTGCTAATGCTATTGGAAAAAAACAGGCCTTTATAATCAGTAAAATTTTAAATAATTCACCAATCCCAAAAACTAAAATAAAAATAGGAATAAGGACAAAGATTGGAATTTGATAAAAAACGTTAAATAAAATATAGGAGTAATTGCGAAAGAGAGTATTTGCCCCATAGGCAATACCAAAAGCAATTGCACTGATTGCTGCGATAGAAAATCCCAAAAACAGACGAGAAAGACTATATTTTAAATGGTGTTGAAGCTCACCACTTTGTAACAACGCAATGAAGGTATTCCAAACAGTTTTAGGCGGCACCAAAATTTGGGTTGGGAAAATCTGTAAAGAACTAATCAAATGCCAAATGAGTAATACTAATAAGGGCGAAATCACAGAGAGCAGCCCATACACCTTTTTAGAAGAAAATTTCTTACGGAGTGGGGTCTTAAATAAAACGTTATTTTGCTCAATAAGTGGCTTTACTAGTATTTTCATTGTCTAGTTTCCCTGCTTATTTGAGGCATGATTCGCCTGTAAATTTTGAATCGCTTGACGAGTAAACTTCGGATTCAACAGTTCATCTGCTTTGATTGGTGTTTGAATAAGTTGATTTTTCACAGCATGATCAATAACTTTTGAATAATGCTGTTTCAGAAAGTCGACTTGATAGTCTGGAGACCAGTCTTGTTGCCACGTGCTTGCCGTGTTCTGGCTTTCACGTTGAATCACATTAAGAGGTTGGCCAAACTTGGTTTGACTTTGCTGAAACTCATCTTGATGGTGCGAAATCCAATCCATTGCACGTACTGTCGCATCAGCAAGTAATTGTGTGGTATCTGGGTGTTGCTCAATATAACTTTTGCTACCCCAGAGTTCGGCACGCATTTTCCAGTCTGCTGGCAAAGGTTGTGATGACCAAATAATTTTACCCAAATGGCGATCTTGTAAAGTAAGCGCATCGCTTAAGGTAAAAAAGGCATCTACACTTTTGGCAGATAAAGCAGCAGCCCCAGCTTGCGGATTTAAATTCACAATTTGAAAGTCTTTTAAGCTTAATCCTTTACTTTGTATGAGTTGTCCAAAGTTAATTTCCCACGGACGGCCACGATGTAATGCAATTTTTTTACCTTTTAATTCTTCAATAGATTTAATAGGTGAATTTTCTGGAACAATAAGGTAGACGTTATTACCAATACCGCCGGGTACAACAATTTGAGTTTTAACGCCTGTGGCATTAAGAACTACAGCAGGAAGGTTCCCATAAAAAGCAAAATCGATTTTATTATTTAGAAAACTTTCATTAACCAGAGTTGCTACAGCAGCAGTGGTCACCGGTTCCCATTTTAATTCAATGTGATTTTGCTTTAATGCTTTTAGAAAAATTTGATCTTGAGAAATGAGTTGTGGCACACCAATAAAGTCCAAACTACCTGAAGTGCCATTGGCAACGACAGCAATTCGGAGTTGCTGCTGTTCAGACTGTTTTGGGGTGTTCTCTTCTGTTTTTTGTGCGCCACAAGCAACAAGACCCAAAAAACTAAAACCTAAAAGTAGACGTGGAAAAATACGCATATCATCATAAGAATTAAAAAATATATGGGTATTGAGCAAGAACCAAGCCAACAAAATTATTATAAATAAATCAATAAATTATAATTTTTTAAAATTATTATTGAGGTTAAATGCCGCCGTTGTGTTGTGATTGGGACACTCTTTAGCATTTAAGTGTTGAAATACCAACACAGCTTTTAAACTCGATTTTTTAATATTTATATAAAACAGTAGTATAGCTAAAAATTAATTTAAAAAAATAACGGCATGATTCCTGCTCATAAGACTTTTAACGAATTAAATATCGTCAAGTCTTTAAATTATCGAGATTCATTATGTCAGTTGAGTTTTTATGGAGAATCCCTGTTCATGGGGATGGTCGTCGAGCACATCAATTACACACACGCGGTGAATGGAATCAATTAACGCCATCAGTTCAATCTCCACAACGTGTTGCACCGCAACATGAGGATCAATTATTTGCTTACTATGACTATGTCGAGCAAGTGGCGAAAGCAGCCGATATTGTTGGTTTTCATGGCGCACTCATTCCTGCTTTTCCACATACTGAAGAACCATGGGTGTTAGCGTCTGCACTGGCAAGAGAAACAAAAAGACTTCGTTTGCTCATCGCAATTCAGCCTTGGTTTATTCATCCTGCTTATGCAAGTCAAATGGCTGCAAGTTTGCAGCGTTTAAGTCAGGGGCGAGTAGAGTGGAATGTGATTTCAGGTGGAGGCGGTGCACAACAACGCGCGTATGGGGACTTTATTGAACATGATCAACGCTATGCACGGACTAACGAATTTTTAGAATTTGTGAAAGGTTATTCGCACCATGCACCTTTCAATTACGATGGAAAGTTTTTCCATGTTGAACAGGGCGGCCTGAAATACCCAATGAACCAATATGAAGTTCCACGGTTATGGTTAGCAGGTGCAAGCGATGCAGCTTTACAAGTCGCGGGACGTCATGCAGATATCCATTTAACTTGGGGCGAACCTGTAGACCAACAGAAGAAAGTGATCGAACAGGCTCAAAATTTCTTTGAGCAGAATTCGCTGGAACGAAAAGTTAAATTTGGCATGCGTATTGATATTTTAGCGCGACCAACCCAAGAGCAAGCCTTCCAAGAGCTGAAACAAATGTATGAAACCATTGCTGTCGATAGCAATGCTTTTGAACGCAAAGACACTGAATCTGTAGGAGCGAAGCGTCAGCAAGCTTTGGCGCAGGGCAACCGTTTTGAAGACCTATTTGTGAGTCCGAATGTGTGGGCGGGAATGTCAAATGTACGAGGTGGCCCAAACTGTATTTTAGTAGGGAGCTATGAACAGGTCGCAGAGCGTTTGCAAGAATATATTGATATTGGAGTGGGACATTTTATTTTAGCCAGTAACCCGCATTTAGAAGAAGCATATCGAGTAGCTGAAGAAGTCTTACCCTTAGTAGGATATAAATTAAAATAATAAACTTAGATCCCTTTGCGATATCAAAGGGATCTTGTTGTTTGAACAGCATAACACTGTCTGAAAACCAACATCTTTTGTATCAATCATTTAAAAATTATAAATTAAATTAATAAAAAATAATAACTTATGGTTTTGGCATGGCTTGTGCAATTTACCACTTAATCTTTTATTTTTAGTTTAAATTTTTATGCGTGATCAAATCTTTAATCCCCATAAGCGGGTTTTGCTCTTTAAGCAATTTGCAACAGTTGCAGCCACAACTGAAATTGCAGATCCGTTTGCACGGCATGATCAAGATGTTATTCAACCTGCTCCAGTGAAGTTGAATAAAGTCTTAATCGCAATTATTGCGGTTGCTTCAGCACATCTTGGAATTTGGTATATCGCAAAACAATTGCCGACACCAGCTTTAGATATTCATAAACCCGAACCTGTGGTGATTGAAATCGTAAAACCGGTTGAACCACCTAAAGTGATTGAACCTAAAATTCCACCGATTACTGAAAAACCAAAAGTTCCCCCTGTGGTGGAAAAGCCCAAGCCAATTCCTAAACAAGTGGAACAGCCAAAACCTGTCCAAAAAAGTGTGGAACAACCTAAGCCGGTTGCAAAAGCGGTGGCTGAACCCGCTCCACAAAAAGTTGCAGAACCTGTGGTCACAAAAGAAGTAGTCGCAGAACCGGTTAAAAAAGTTGCTGAGCCTGTAAAAGCGTCAGATGACAATTTACCTGTGACTGAAGCCAAAGGTTATGCCGGATATCTCAGTAACCCTGCACCTGAATATCCTGAACAAGCTTTAGAGCGTGGTTGGGAAGGCTCAGTCATTTTACGGGTCAAAGTATTAGCAAATGGCAGCCCGGATACAGTCAGTGTCAAGCAAAGTAGTGGCAAAAAACTTCTAGACAGTGCTGCCGTAAGAACAGTAAAGCAATGGAAATTTTCACCTGCGCTAAAAGGGAAAACCCCTGTAGAAGGCTGGGTCGATGTTCCAATTCATTATCAATTACCGAAATAAAATTTAAATTAAGAGGATATTTTCATGTCAGATATTAATTCATTGATCCATGACGGCACGATCTGGTTATTAGTTGCTTTCTCAATTGTGACTTGGGTGTTGATTGTGGTTAAAGTGGTCCAGACACAACGAGCGACAAAACAAAGTAAGCTTTTTGTAGAAGAGTTTTGGAAAGCAAAAAACTTATCAGATGCAGTAACTAAGTCTGAACTTGGTGAAGGCCCAGCAGCACGAGTGGCTAACACCGGTTTTCAGACTTTAATTGAAGCAGATGAAAAGACGCATCAAGACTTACAAAACAGTTGGAGCCGTCAGGACTTATTAGAACGCCATTTAAGTAAACAAGTTCTAACTGAGCGCCGCCAATTAGAAAAAGGTTCAGCTTTACTGGCTTCTATTGGAAATAACGCACCATTTATTGGTCTATTCGGTACAGTATTTGGGATTATTCATGCATTACAAGCGATTGCTCATTCTGGCAATGCAAGCATGGATGTCGTGGCTGGACCAATTGGAGAGGCGCTGGTGGCAACAGGTATTGGTATTGCAGTTGCTGTACCTGCGGTGCTTGCTTATAACTACTTTGTACGTAAAGTAAAAACAATTGGCGCAGATCTTGATGATTTTGCAACGGACTTCGTGAGCCTGAATCAAAAAGCAGGATTCCAACTACCAACTGCAAAAAAAGGTACGACTGGTAATACGGCGCTTAAAGATAATTCTGCTAAAGAAGTGAAAGAGAAAGGAGTATTTGCATAATGGCAATTTCTACCTCTCAAGAAGACGATGTCGTCAGTGAAATTAATATTACGCCGCTAGTCGATGTCATGTTGGTCTTACTCATTGTATTCATTGTGACAGCTCCTTTGTTAACAAATACGGTGAAAGTGAACTTACCCAAAGCTGCTCCAACTCAATCGACAGACCAAAACAAAGCTGTAGTGATTAGTGTAAATCCACAAGGTGAAATATTCCTTGATAAAGATAAGGTGACACTTGCGAACTTTGAACAAGAAATAAAGTCACGCAAAAGCAGTAACCCTAAATTAGCATTAAATTTAAATGCTGATGAGACCGTACCGTATGGAACAGTTGCAAAATTATTGGCAAGTATTGAACGTGTAGGTGTAGATAAGCTCTCTGTGATTACAGTGCCTAAATAATTCCCCCCGTAAAAAAAGCTGCTTCGGCAGCTTTTTTTATATGGTGAGTATTAAGCTTTCCAGAGTTTTTCAAAGCGCCATGTCGGAAAAATTGTATGTTCAGGAGCTAAACCACCAATATTTTTAGCTGCTGCGTCAATCGTATGGCTAAATCCCCAAATGAGCATTCCACCACGTTCATGTTGAATTTTTTGTGCTTGCGCTAAATGGATTTTGCGTTTGACTAAATCAGGCTCTGCCAGTGCTTTAAAAAATAACTCACTATATTCAGGGTCTTTAAAATTCACACGATTCGTCGTGGAAATTGGGGCATCGTTAACAACAGCCGTCGATAAGTAGGGCGTGCCGACATTGGTTGCATTACTCGATAGCTGCCATTTACTGCGGTCAGGTCCATTAAATGTTGCAAAATCGACTTGTTTAACTCGAATATTCACATTGGCTTGTTTTGCTTGCTCGGCAAAAATTAATGCAGGTTGAGCGCTACTCACTGGAGTAACAAGTTCTACACTCAAACCATCTTTAAAACCTGCTTGCGCTAATAGATTTTTTGCCTCTGCAATATTTTGTTGGCGCTGAGGTAAATTGAGAAAGGCAGGGTCTTGCGGCGAATAAAGATCGTTGGCGATTCGACCTTGTCCATTTAAACCTCGTTGTACCAACTCTTCTCGGTTTGCAATCAAACGAAATGCCTGACGCACTCTAGGGTCATTAAACGGCGCTTGTTGAGTATTAAAGTCAAAACTATTATGCGTATTGGTCGCAGAGCGTATGGTTTGAATGTGTTTTGCTTGCTCCAAAATTTTAATATATTCAGGTGAGATCGCATTTGCGACATCAATTTGTCCAGCCAATAAAGCATTTAATCGAGAGACCTGATCTTTAAAATCAATCACTTCAAAACTATCTGCATAAGGTTTGTCTGCTTTAAAGTAATTATTAAAACGGGTAAAAACAGAACGCTGCCCCGGAATAAACTCTTTGACTTTATATGGACCAGCTCCGACTGGATTATGAATAGGGTCGAAGTCAGTCGGTACAATTCCTCCAAAGTTTACCCAAGTTTCGGGCAGTGCAACAAAGCCGGGAATCGTACTAATAAAAGGAATACGAACCGTATATTCATCTAGTTTTTGAATACGATCTCGGTCAATCCACTGCACCAGATTACGAAATGGTGAGGCGAGTTTAGGATCTGTTAGACGTTTAACTGAAAAGATCACATCATCAGCAGTAATGGTTTTACCGTGATGAAATTCTAAGCCTTTACGTAACCGAATGGTCCATTCACTTGCATTGTGATTAGGTTCTGCAAACTCCGCTAAAGCAAGTCGGGGCAGCATATTTTCATCCCATTCCCATAATTTATTATAAATAGCGAAACCTCGTGTAATACCACTTCCTGATGCTGAAAGATGAGGATCTAGACTGCCTGATTGTTGTCCTCCAATCAGCCCCAAGCGTATAACACCTCCATGCTTTGGCGTTGCTGAAGAGGTCGTTTTTGATTCGGTACTATTATTTGGAGAGGGGCCACAGCCTGATAAACTGCCCATCAAAGAGACGCCACCTAGCGCCGTAAGACTTTGCGTTAAAAATTTTCGACGTGATAACAGAAATGTTTGATTTGTCATTATAAATACCTGATTAGATCTTCATCTTCTAAGGTATTGCAGAATAAATGCCAATATTTTTATATAATTTTAATATATTTATCAAATACTTATATAATTATTGTTTTGGGTGAGTGTCTCTATTTCAACAGCTTTGTTGAAAAAATAAACATGAATAGAATTGATAAGTAAACAATGAGAAATTAAAAATAAACAAATCAAATTGTTAGATTGAATTATTTGGCGATTCAATGGTTGGCATAGGCTTTGCGTAACGCATTGTAAATTTACTTTACTGAGTGTGATATGAGACAGCCTTTTCAATTAAAACCTTTAGTTATTGCGCTTAGCGTATTAGGGGCAACTTTACCGTTATATGTTTTTGCCGAAGAAACGCCACAACAAGCGGGTGATTCTGAAAGTGATGTAATTACTTTGTCAGATGTAGTCGTTACTGGAGCAGCTAAGAAAACCACCGTTGTTCCCAAACGCAAAGTTACCTCAATTTATGGAACGGATAGCTCTGTATTGGATACCCCGCGTGTAATATCCCAAGTATCAGAACAACAATTTAGAGAAGATGTTATTCGCAGTGCAGATGATCTCGTCAAATATGCACCTAGCATTACGCGAGGCGGGGGACAAAATGCTAACTTTGCTCCACAAATTCGTGGACAGAACTCGGAAGTTTTTCAAGATAGTCAACGTATTTACAGTACTCGCCATCCGACCAATCTCAATGCTTATGAAGGAGCCGATATTGTGGCAGGGCCAACAGGTGTAATTTTTGCGCCGACTTCAGGTTCTGGCGGATATATTAACTACCTAACCAAAAAGCCTAATTTTAATAAAGCCGAAACCAATATCTCTGGGACTGTAGGTTCCATTTACTCAGGTAAAGGCGCAGAGCCTAATTTCTCTGTCAGTATTGATCATACAGCGCCCATTTCAAAAGAATTGGCATTTCGTGTGAGCGCAACAGCTCAAAAGACAGATGACTATTATGACAATGTGAAAAATAACTTTAATGCATTTTATGGGGCACTTGCTTGGCGTCCAAATGATCGTTTAAGGGTCGATTGGAATATCAGTTACGATGACTATTACGATTTTAATGTCACACATGGCTGGAATAGAGCATCGCAACAATCGGTTGATAATGGCCTTTATTACAAAGGTAGGGCTACGCCTATTATTCAAAACGGATCGACTTTTTGGTCTCCAGTATTTGAATCAGGTGCGGCAAACTCTAAAGTCATTGGTTGGCAAACTCGTCAGAAGAACGATAAAAACCAATATGTTGCTGTTGGTGGAGTTCAAACTACGCCGTTACCGAACTCAACTGCTGATCAAGCAGGAACGATTAAAGGTTGGGTCTATGATCCATCAATCCCTGGCAATGAATTGGTCAAGCTAGATGATAATGTTTCAGGGCGTAGTGAAGATAAAAATAGTGCCAAGCGATTTAGTACCCAATTAAAAGTCATTAAAGATTTAAATGACCATTGGTCTATTGCAAACAGTACGCTCTATCAAAATAACAAAGATTTAGGAGACTCTGTTGGAAGTTTCTTTACAGATTTAGATCATGAGTTAATTGATAACCGACTAGAATTTTTAGGTGACTATGATTTTGAAATAGGTGGCGTAAAAATTAATAATAAAAGCAGTACCGGAGGAACATATCGTCATGAGAAGTTTACGTCTTTAGCTGCAAATAATAGTTTTAATATTAATCCTTATGATTTAACCAATGATCCATCGCAGAAGAACCCTGGTGATTTACTGGGGTTAATTAACAATAACGGTTCAACAGGAGGTTGGATTGGACAAGCCGGAGTGCCTCAATATTCTCAATATTTTGGGTATTTAAATTTGCCGCGCATGTACCCAATTGGAAATGGTTTATATGCTGAAAAAGGTGGCTTTCCACCGAATGGAGGAGGCGCTGTTTATACGGGCTCTGGTTTCTGGGATACGTTGAGTGTGTTCACTCAACAAAACTTTACCTTTAACGATGTATTCGGTATTAACTTAGGAATTAACCATAGTTCTGTAAGAGCAAAACTTGAAAACCCACTTGTTTTAACCCCAACAGATGTCCGTTCTTCGAGTGATAAATATAGTCTATTGAGCTATCAACTGAGTACGTTTATTAAGCCTACTGCGAAAAGCACGCTCTATTTTACCTATGATAAAAGCACCGCATTAAATACAGGAGTGTTTGGGCCTTTCTTGATTTGGGGCGCAGGAAATCAACTCAACCCATTAGCTTTTGACAGTCAAAGTGAGCTAAAAGAAGTAGGATTTAAATATGAACCTATCACTGACCAGTTATTTTTAACCCTAAGTGGATTTGAACAAAAACGAGATTTATCACCTGATACGAACGGTAATATGGCTCGCTTTGAAATAAAAGGAATTGAGTCATCATTAAGATGGCAACTTCAAAAAAATATAGCGATTGGAGGCAATTTCACTTATTTAGATGCTGAATACAGCTCTATTGTACCTGCTGGTTTTTCACCATTTGGCTTTCATGCGGACAATGCTACAGTTTGGGGAGACAATAATGCTTTAAATCAACGTAAAGCTGGACGTTATGATGCAGCAGGAATTCCTAAGTACTCTGCAAGTGCTTATGTGGATTACCAACATCAGTCTGGTTTTGGGGTCAATCTATCAGGATGGTGGACAAGCTCTTGGTACACAAACTTAAGTCAAACCGTGAAAGTACCGAATAACTATAATCTGGACTTAGGTCTTTATTATCGCCAGCCACAGTGGACGGTAGGTCTTAACATTCTTAACTTAACCAATGAACGAAATTTTGTGAATGGTTTGGCAGGAGCGAATAGTGAGTTTTTACAACCAATGCGTCCTCTGACTGTACAAGGCCAATTTAGTTATAAATTTTAAAACCAATCAATCATTTCAAAGAATCTTATAAAGCCATACGTCTGTATGGCTTTATTATTAATACGGGATATAAAACACGTTAAATTGTGAATGTTGAAATAACAACAATAATACCTTTCAGACTGTCTATCTATCAGCAACATTGAATTATTTTTATTTTTAAATTTTTATTAAGCATCTGAAATTATTTAAATAAATTAAATGGCATGGAAGTTGCCAATATAAGAATAGATTTATTTAAATGGAGTCACCATGTTTAAGGTTACAAAAATTAGGCAGAGTATTTTAACTGCTATGTGGGGAGTAACGGCGAGTGTTTCGACATTAGCTTTAGCGAACGATGATGCTGATGCAATTCCTGCTGAGCAACAAGCTCAAGTGGTAAATGCTAAAGATGTAAAAAAACTAGGCGATGTCATCGTTACTGCACAATATCGAGCACAAAACATACAAAAAGTTCCGACTGCAATTACAGCAGTTTCGGGCAAAGATTTGGCCGCGAAAGGCTCAACATTTATTGGCGATGTTTTAACTTATACGCCCAATGCAGCAGCTGAAAACCCAGATGGCGATAGCCGTCCACGTTGGTATATTCGTGGTTTAGGAACTGGCGATGTAGCAGCCTCTACAGTTTTTCCAGTCGGTATTTATGCAGATGGGGTTTATTTAAATGCGCCTGTTGCTGGTGCTGGAGATTTATTCGATTTAGAACGTATTGAGGTTCTACGTGGTCCACAAGGCACGCTTTACGGTAAAAACACCACGGCTGGGGCAGTAAATTACATTTCACGAAAACCTGTTTTTACAGATAAACCGACCGGTTATGGAACAATAGGTATAGGCGACCATAATCTTCGTACTTTTGAAGGCGCCGTGAATGGGGCTATATCAGATAACGTTGCCGTACGAGGAGCATTCTATTCAGAAGACCGCGATGGCTATGCAAAAAATTTAGCCAATGGTGAAAACTACGGGGATGTAGATAAAAAATCATTCCGCTTCCAAATATTAGGAAAAATTAATGATGATTGGAATGCTTTAGTCAATCTACATAGCCAAACTTATAATGGACTCGGTAATAATGGCTCTTTAAGTATTGGAAAATACTGGGGTTTTTATGAAAGGCCACAAGGCCGAGATACAAATTTAGATTTACCTGAAAGTAATAAAATTCAACATGATGGCGCTTCACTCACATTAACAGGAGATTTAGGCGGTGGTCATACTTTTACATCCATTACAGCGTTTGATAAAACCACTCAAAAATCTATTTCTGATGGTGACTATACGCCTTACGATGTAGCAAGAAGCTATAGCGATAATGAGTGGCGCCAATATAGCCAAGAGTTTCGTGTTTCTTCTGATGCTGAAAAAAGACTTAGTTGGATCGCAGGTTTTCACTTCTTTAATGAAGATTTAGACTCAACAGGCGTAAGTGCACGAGTAAATAAAACATTACCGAATGGCGCTCCAGCTCAAACGGCGGGCACTCCAGCTTTCAGAGATATTACCTACAATCAGACCACACAAAGTTTTGCCTTGTTTGGTAACAGTACCTATAAATTTACCGATAAATTTAAAGTAACAGGTGGTCTACGTTGGACAAGTGAAGAAAAAGATATTGATCTAGATCTTGTTCAAATTACCTCTGGCGATTACACCAAAGGCAGTTGGTGGCAAAAGGATGGATATAGCAATGCGGTTTATAACCCAGCGCCGAATGCAAATGGTTCAACAAGTCGTAAAAAGAGATGGAATGAACTGACTTACGATATTACGCCAGAATATGAAATCACTCCTGATATCAACACATACTTCCGTTTTGCTCGAGGTTTCCGTTCAGGCGGTTTTAACACCGGACTTTCAAGTAGCCTGACGCAACTTGCAGATGTTAACCCTGAATATTTAAACAGCTACGAGCTAGGTTTGAAGTCTAGCTTGTTACAAGGCAATTTAACGGCCAATGCTAATATTTTCTATTACGACTACAAAGATATTCAAACAAATTTATTGGTTGCGACAGAAGGACAAGGTGGAGGGGTAACCTCAGTTCTGGCAAATGGTCCTAAAGCAGAAGTAAAAGGTGCCGAATTAGAACTAGATTATTTAGCTACTGATAACTTACGCCTACGTTTTGCAGGCGCTTATTTAGACAGCGAATACACCGACTTTGTTGATAAAAACCCAGTGACCAATGTTGTAAATGCTGACAATACAGGTAACAGCTTGGTTCGTTCTCCAAAGTACACCATCGGTTTAGGGGGTGAATATACCTTTAATCTTGATAGTGGAGCACGAGTCATTGTGGGCACAGATGCAAAATATCGTGACCGTGAGTTTTTCTTAGTCAATCGTCAAGATTATTCTGTTGACCCAATCTTGAGTCAAAAAGGGTACACCTTATGGAACGCGAACGTTGGGTATATCAGCGCAAATAATAAATACCAAGTTAATGCTTACGTTAAAAACTTGCTAGACGAAGAATATCAAGTTCATGGGCGACCAAATGGTCCTGCTGGACAATATGTCTTAACCTATGGAAACCCACGTCAAGTTGGTGTTTCTCTCACTGCAAAATTCTAAGCTTTGCTTTAAGGAGAAAATAATGGGAATTGAATTTTTTACACGTTTACCACTTCATGGCGAAACAGAATTTCTACCCGGTGACCCACGTAATCGTGGTGATTGGGCTAATATTGAAAATGTTGAAAATACCGGAGCGGTTTCGAACTATGAAGTAGGTGACGATTTTACCTATATTGATTACTTAAGTCAGGTAGCACGGGCAGCAGAAATTAATGGTTTTGCTGGTGCACTCATGGTGAACGCACCAACAGGTGAAGAGCCTTGGACAGTATGTTCATTGCTTGCAAGAGAAACCAAAAAACTTAACTTTGTGACTGCATTTCAGGCTTATCATTTTAGTCCATATAATGCTGTACAAACTGCGGCAACTTATCAACGTGCAACGGGTAATCGACTGGTTTGGAATATTATTAATGGCGGCTCGGAAGTGATCCAACGTCAAGTAGGCGATGACTTACCTCACGATGAACGTTATGCACGTGCTACAGAGTTTCTAGATGTTGTAAAAGGATATTGGAATAATCCTTCATTTCACTATAAAGGGAAGTACTATTCGGCAGAAGGCGGTGGTCTAAAATATCCACTGAATAAAGCAAGTCTTCCCATTATTTGCACAGCGGGTTCTTCGGAAGCTGCTCGCGAGTTTGGAGCAAAACATGCCGACTATTATTTAATGCGAGCTGAAAAACCAGAAGAAATTGCAGCATTGATTGCAGACGTACGTGCTCGTGCAAAAAAGTATGGTCGTGAAAATATAAAATTTGGTTTATCAATAGATACAATCGCACGCCGTACTGAACAAGAAGCATTAGCAGAAGCACAGCGTTTTCTTGATGAAGCTGCTGAAAAGCAACGCTTACATGCAGCAGCAGCCCATGCGGGTTTACGTTCAGCACGTGTACTGAGCTTCGAAAAAGAATACGCTGAAAAAGATGGTAGTAAAAATGTCAGCGACTTCTTTATACATCCAAATGTCTGGTCTGGCTTTGGATATATTGGTGTGCCACCAGGTGTTGCTTTAGTGGGAAGCTACCAACAGATTATTGAGCGTATTGAAGAATACAGTAGCATTGGCATAGAGTTATTCTTTCTTGCAGGCTATCCACATCTTGAAGAGTCATACCGTCTTGGTGAACACGTTCTTCCTTACTTTAAAAAGCAACGTGCTCGATTACAGCCTACGGTAGCTAGCCCAGAGTTTGATATTACGCTTTAAAGTTTAAATGTTCTTTAAATAAGTCTGATTAGTAAGCTAGTTGGGCTTTTTAATTTTTATCTATATAAATTCCATTCTGTCAAGCAATTTAAAATAAAGAGACGAGCGTGCTGGAGACAAAGGCACAGAATATTCGTCTAATTTTGCAATCAGAGAAATTCGGTCGTGGGCTTGAGCAAATGGTGCATGTTCGCAGGCAGTTAAACTTGATGAAGATCATCATCATTTAGTTGAATTTTATAATTGTTATCTGAATAAAGATTTCTTTATTCCAGTGACATTGTCATCAATGGGCAGCAATATTTTTTATCGTACAACTGTGATGGTAAGGCAACAGTAAGAAGAAAATGTAGCTAAAAGCTTAATAGAGCTTAATAGAGCTTAATAGAGCTTAATAGAGCTTAATAACGAATTATACAGTTGTTCGTATAATGTATATTATGTTAAATATAAGATTTGGAAACCTACCATATATAAGGCTCTGGCTACTCTACGTTGTTGCTACGCCGTTTATGCTTTATTACACTGAATTATTAAAAGCTTCTTCAATTGCATCTGTTGCTCAAGCAACTTACTAGGCCTTGGCACTCTTAACGACTTAAACTGGCTAAACCCTATTTCTAATTTTAGCCAGAGTAATTCTTTAGACAACTTCCTGTGTATTGTAATTACACTTTTATATTTACCCTAGTGAACTGCACATCACCTTTACGAGCTGTATTTTGAGATTACTACTGGCTACTATATAGATTTCTTTTTCTAAATCGCCTTTTGAGCTTTAAAATTATTAATTTGCTTAGGCTAAATTGCAATACGCAGAATATTTTATATCTTATTGAAATTTATAAATATATTTTCAAAACACCCTTTACAGGCTTAGAAAAACTGATATAGTACGTGCATACAGCTATTCTTTAGATTTCCATCAAATACGCTTCGGGATGTGTTTACGCAACCCCTCTCATTTTCTAACTAGCTCAGGTTATAATAATGGACTCCCAAAATATTGTTGATCTATTATGAACGCCTCCAATGACCCTTTACACGGCAAAAAACTTGCTGACATTTTGGATGAATTATTGGATTACTACGGTGGATTTGAAGGCTTAAGTCGTAAAATTGAAATTAGATGTTTTTGCGTAGATCCAAGTGTTAAATCATCATTACGATTCTTACGTACCACACCATGGGCACGTGAAAAAGTAGAAAGCTTATATTTGTATGTCTTACGCCAAAAAACCAAACAAAAATCCTAGCCTCAGCATTTTAATTAGTGGTGGATTGCCACCACTCTTCTAGACAAAGTTAGTCTACTCTTAAGACCTTTTTAGTAGGAAAATATGGTATTCATAGCTTCCTAACAATTAAGCCCTATAAGTTGAATATGTAAACAATTCATTTAAGAAACATCTACATCCTTTTCATAAATTTTATTCTACTTTTACTATAAATCCCTAAGTTCAAGTGATCACACATGACTAAAAGAACAATAAATATTTATGGAGCCAGACAAAATAACCTTAAAAATATTTCATTAAAAATCCCAAAACATGAAATTGTTGTCTTTACTGGAGTCTCTGGCTCAGGTAAATCTTCTTTAGTTTTTGAAACCATTGGTGCAGAAGCTCAAAGACAAATTAATGAAACTCAAGATAGTTTTGTCCGCAATCGTTTACAGCATTTTGGCGTGGCTGACGTTGATAAAATTGAGAATTTAAATGTACCTGTCATTATTAATCAAAAGCGCTTAACGGGTAACATCCGCTCAACCGTTGCAACAATTACAGATATTTATGCCAATCTCCGCTTATTATTTTCACGTATGGGTGAACCATTTGTTGGATATTCGAATGTTTTTTCTTTTAATCATCCCAATGGCATGTGTCCACAATGCGAAGGTATTGGTTTAGAGCAAACGATTGATATTTATAAAATATTAGATTTAGATAAATCCTTAAATGAAGAAGGCGCTATCAATTTTCCTACCTATCAACCTACAGCATGGCGCTGGACTCGATATGCAGATTCAGGTTATTTCGACTTAGATAAAAAGTTAAAAGATTATAGTGAAAAAGAATGGGACTTGTTGTTGTATGCCCCTCAACACAAGCCGTTAAATCCAACAAGTAAGTGGAGAAAAACTGCACTTTACGAAGGATTGTTGACCAGATTTGAGCGTAACTTTTTAAAAGGAGAAACACGGGAAAGAAATCGTTATGGGAATAAGCTTGAGGAGATTATTACAACCAAAGAATGTTCTTTATGTAAAGGCCAACGACTTAATCAAAAATCTTTATCTTGTAAGATTAACGGTAAAAATATTGCTGAATGTACAGCTCTATCAGTATCAATGCTTTTAGAGTTTATAGAGTCCATAAAAAGTGAGAAATTTGAAACCGTTTTACATGAGCTCATTAATAAGCTGAGTAACTTAAACTTAGTTGGTCTCAGTTATTTAAATCTTAATCGTGTGAGCAATACATTATCGGGCGGTGAATCACAACGAATCAAAATGGTTAAACATTTGGGTAATAGTCTAGTTGATCTACTCTACATCTTTGACGAACCAAGTATTGGGCTGCATCCAAAAGATTTAGATAATATTATTAGAATCATTCAAAAGATTAGAGATAAAGGAAATAGTGTTTTACTGGTTGAACATGATCCTGATCTTATTAGAACAGCTGACCATGTCATTGATATGGGTCCTCTTTCTGGTGTCAATGGTGGTCAAATTATTTACCAAGGAAATTTCGAAGAATTAAAGAACTCATCAGGTTTAACAGGTCAGTTTTTTAAAAGACCAAATACCTATAAGAAAACACCCCGTATGAGTAATAAATGGATTTCAATTAAAAATGCTGATTTATTCAATCTAAAAAATATTGATGTCGATATTCCTAAAAATTGTCTAAGCGTTATTACAGGTGTTGCGGGCTCTGGAAAAAGTACGTTAATCAGTAAAGTTTTACCGCAACAATACCCTGAAACAAAAGTGATTGATCAATCTGCAATTACTGCAAGTATTCGGTCAAATTTACTCACCTATCTAGACCTTCTTGATCCGATTCGTCAGCTATTTGCAAAAGCAAATAAAGTGAGTGCTAAGCTTTTTAGTTTTAACAGCGAAGGGGCCTGTCCTCAATGTAAAGGATCAGGTATCGAGAAAATTGAACTCGCATTTTTAGATGATGTTGAAATGACATGCGACCTTTGTCACGGCTCAGGATACGCCCCAGAGGTGTTAAAGTACCACTATAAAGATAAAAACATTGCTGAAATCTTGAAAATGACTGTTACAGAAGCCAGCCACTTTTTTGAAGATCGTAATTTACAGCAGCAATTTAATTCATTGGTAAGCTTGGGATTAGACTATATTGCAATCGGCCAACGCTTAAATAGTTTTTCTGGTGGCGAGCGCCAAAGATTAAAACTCTCAAAAGAACTCAATGAAACAAATAATATTTTTGTATTAGATGAGCCAAGTACAGGCTTACACCCTTCTGATACTGAAAAATTGATTAGTTTATTAAATAGCTTAGTTGAAAAAGGCAATACGATCATCGTTATTGAGCATAATTTAGACATCATTAGCCAAGCAGATTGGATTATTGATATTGGTCCATTAGCTGGTGACAAAGGTGGTGAATTGGTATTCTCTGGAACTGTTACTAGTTTGCTCTCAGCAGAAAAATCATTCACCGGCCACTACTTGAAAAAATATCTAGAGCTGTAACAATCTGATTGACTAGCTTGGCATAATCAGTTTTTTTAAATTTGAGAGAACTCTCGACTAAACTTCTAAAAGTAAAATATCTATTTTGAGTTTGGCTATCGATAAAGCATTTACCGACAGCCATTTAAACATTCAGCTTAATAGAACTTAAATAATTCAGGACTAAGACTATACAGTGAGTCAGAATTTGCTTGAATCAAAGCTGCATGCATCAAGGTTCAAAATCAATGAAATTTAAATCTACTTTTAGACTCTTATTTAAAAGATTTGTATAACTCAATAAACTTAAAAAAGCTTTTCCATCACATCTGACTTCTTTTACTCTTCTACGAATTTCTTCTCGCCATTTTGTGGTATTTTCTTGTTGCTTATTCAATAAAAAAAACACCCGGCATAAAGGCTGTAGCTGCTGCCCCAATTAAGGCAATACCAGTCTCATAAATAATATCAATAACAAACTCAAGTATGCCTTCAGACAAAAAATCTAATGTGCCAGAAAATTTAAGGAATTTAGCTATGGCAACCTCTATAATGCCCAATAAAGCGCCAGCCTATAAGAATATTTTATGAATATTGATAGGTGAATCACTATTTTAAAAAGGAAATGGAGAAACCCCAATCTAAGAAAGATCAGGGTATGCATTTAGGTAAGCAATTTAAAATACTGATATAGGAAATACAATAAAACATTTACTCATTGACCAAAAACCCAAATCGACTTTTTCCCATTAAAACAACGATTATTGGGGATTTTCAATATGGAAATTGCATTTTCTACGGACGTTTGATGACCATTAAAAATTGCTTCCTTACCTATTTCAAATGCTAAGTTTCCATTTGAAATGAAGTTATTGTTCATTTTAAATGTATTTGGAAAAACTATTGGTAACTCAGCATTATTATTTGAAATGTAGATACAATTATTAACTTCTTTAAGAATACCCACAGCAAAAGTAAGCCTAGAACCACCAGTTGATTTCTGATATGTAACTAATATGTCTTTATCATTTAAATGATTTGTCTGCGGATTTGTAGTTGTACCATCTAAATTTATAGAGGTACAACTAGTAGAAATAAAACAGACAGCACTTATATAAGATAGGATACGGAATTTATTGAATAACAATGGTAGTACCTATCGAGCTTAAATAGTCTAAACTTGTATAAATTGCATAAAGTGTTGGTGTTGTATCATTACCTGCCGTTTGCCATTCACAAGAATGTGAAATCCCGTAGCCTGTTGTTAACGCAAACCAAGGGCTACCACTGTCTCCGTGATAACAGCGCAATGAACCAAGACCTGTAGTGTGTGGGTAACCAGCATTACCATTTGTATTTTTAACACGAACAAATGTATTTCCAACGTTATCAGCATTTGCAGCATTTATTGATTCAACTTCCCCACAACTTTGAGTTAATGTAGTTGAATAAGCACTTGTTTGACCAAGATGGCAAATATATGCTCCATTCACAGTACCATTATCCCACGCTGTTCCCGAACGAGTTTTAGTCGCTGTCAACTTTCTAAAGTTTACACTTGAATCAGCATAAAATTCAGCTTTTGCAGCCTGAGCAGCTGATGTGCCAGCTGGTAAGAATCCCAGATCGGCTACACTATCATCACGCCAACCGCTTGTTGGTGCTGGGCCTGCTAAAAGAGGAATAATATACTGTGTTCCATCACGATCTTTATATTCGTACCTACTAAACAGGTCAACTTTCGCACAATGTCCAGCAGTGATAATTCCTAGAACTCCATTTCTTTTTCCAATAAACCCACTAAAACAAGCGGGTTTACCTTTTACAGATTCGGGTTCTAAAGCTAGTAAAGGTGTTCCTCCCCGTGTTGCTACACGAGTTGAGCGAGGACTTATAATTATTTCCACTGGAGTATTTAAAATACTCTCTGCAATTTTTTTTGTTGAACCATTATCTGCTGTAACAAATATTTTTGTATTCCCTGTTCTTTCATCATCATAAGCCTGATGCATTAATGGTAAGGCTACTTTCAATTGATTACGTTTGTTTTCAATATTGGTCAAGCGTTTTATTTTTGTTGGATAGCTCTGTTTATTAAAATGAATAGGGGCAGTTACAGGCTGTGAATATTGTATAGCAACAGTTTTCATATCAGTATCTGTGATATTAAATTGCTTTCTTAGTGCTAAATTTCCTTTGCTTCTTATTATATTTTGAATTGCTGTTGATGATCTAGGAGCAATGTTCAATGATCTTGGTAAAGTTTTTGGATAATTTGCTACATTAACATTTAAACCAAAATTATTTTTACCATTAGTGAAATAAAGTCCTTGAAGATCACCTTTAACATTATTCCTTATATTTGATATCTCAGAGGAAGTACCATGCATAATAAGTAATCGTCTGACAGCTTCATCAAATGGTACATTGTAGGAGGCAGCGTATGATTTTGCATCAACAGCTAAAGCTTCGGCTTCATTTACAATGTTTGAGTCATCTGCAAAAACATGAGCAGAAAATATTGAAATTGTGATTAAAGAAATATATTTTAGCATTTTTTTACCATACGATATATTTAGAATCTTAAATATACTCATAACAAAATCAATTTTTATTACAGAATTTGAACCAGAAAATTTAATCAGAATTATTTAAAAGAAAAATTTGTTTTTAATTTTCTACAAATAAAAAACTTCTTTAGTTTTAATGGTTTTTAATAAGAAATCCCCATTAAACTAAAAATACAAATTTTAAAACATTATTTTTAAAATTTTTTATTTTTGTTTCGATAAAATTTGTATAAGAAGCACATAGTGCTCTTACTATATTTATTTCGAATAGATACAGCTAAAACAATAAAAAATAAAACTGATATATATCTGAAAGAATTAAATAAATTTAATCAAAAATTTTTTACTCTAGGCTCTTCACTAGTATATTTAAGCAGAGTGGAAAGTATTAAATTTACCAGTAAAGGAATTACATGTTCGGCATGATACATTCCGACTACATCCGATAAATACAAAAGCTCTTGAGGTCACCCCTGCATTTTTGAAGTCATTATCCTCATAACTTTTATGTATATAGTTAACCTTATGATCGGTACTTCGCCTGAATCATCAGCATAATAATAACGAACAACGAGGGTATTGCAGCAATTACAAATAAATGGGTAATGACCAGAAATTGAGAAAGATAGCCACCAAATAATGGCCCAATGACCGAACCCAAACGGGCAATCCCAATACTCCAGCCCACCCCAGTAGTACGAAGTGAAACTGGGTAATAACTTGCAGACAGCGCATTAATGGCAGGTTGCCCACCAACAATTGCAAAGCCAGCAATAAAAATGATGATAAATAATAAAACGATATGGCTAACAGCATAGCCAATTAAAGCAACACTAATCACTGCAACCAAAAAAACAGGAATTAATACTTTATAAAATCCAGTCTTATCGATTTTAAGGCCCATTACAACGCTACCAATCGTACCGCCTAATTGTAAGGTAGAGCCGATCATCAGTGCCTGATTTAATGAGAGTCCAGACTCTTTGGCCAAAGTCGGTAGCCAGTTCGCCAGAAAATAGAGACTGATCATGTTTAAAATACTGATGATCCAGATGGAATAGGTAAAAAACGCACGCTTATTTTTAAATAACTCAAGCGGTGACTTCTTAACCTGAACTTCAGTCGTATTAATGATTTTCATCTCTGAATTGAATGTTAATGCAGGATAAAATTTCTTTAACCAAAACAAAATTTTGGGGGTGTTTTTGCTATTTTCACTTAAAAAATATAAAGACTCTGGCAGCTTAAACAACGTGATAAAGAAAATAATTAAAGGAACAATACCGCCAAAATAGAAAATTGCCTGCCATCCTCCCCAAGGAACTAATAAGGCTGATATGCCTCCTCCCAACATTGCCCCGACCGTATAGCCACAAGAAATGACCATCATGGTGAAAATACGAGATTTATAGGGAACAATTTCGGAGCTATAGGCCATGACATTTGGCATGATACCTCCTAAAAAAATTCCTGTAACAAAGCGAATTGCTGTTAATTGCTCAATATTGCCGACATGTGGTGTTACCAGCATCAATATGGAGAACATAAAGGTTGAGATCAGTAGGATTGGGCGGCGGCCAAAACGATCGGAAAGTGAACTTAATAAAAATGATCCAACAAACAAACCAAATAAGCTGGCGCTAAAAACAACGCCTAACATGGTTTTATGAACGCCCCATTCTTCAATAATCATTGGGGCTGCGTAAGCCATGGACTGAATGTCATACCCATCCATAATCATCAGTAATAAACAGGTGAACAAAATAAATTTCTGATAACGTCCAACTTTCTGCTGATTGATCAAATCACTTAATGCAACTTCTTTCATGGTCATCCTTTCTCCATGTTGCGCTTTCAATTATTTTCATTTTAATTACGTTATACATAATCAATTTATGAATAACGTAAAACAAAATAGCAATATTCTCCCCCAAAAGTCAAAACATTAACTTTTTCGGTTGATCGCACGGCGCTTATGGTCTACTCATCACACCATATTTTTAAATTATTATTTTCATTCAAATGCTTGGTTTAAAAAATTGCTCTAGAACGACATCTCTTTCTTCCAAACTATTGGAACTTAGAAATTGCATCATCAAGCCATCGATTAGGTTTAACACCATGTTGGCATCGGGTTTTATTGCACAAGTTTCTAGACTAAAAATCAGATCAAAAATCTCATGAAGTAGCCATTTTCGATATTCAACTGCCATGCGGTAACCTTGAGAATAAACGACTCTAATTTCAAATATGGCTTTTAACAGCAGATGGTACAGGCTATTAAAACAAACATGTAAACGCACAATTTCTTTGAGTTTATCGCTTGAAGTGTAGTATCGATTTGAGTAAATAATTGACAGTACTTCTTCTTTAAGAAGTCTCTTTTGAAAGGCTATACACATTTCAATCAGGCGCTCTTTGGACTGAAAATAGTTATAAAAAGTGGTTTTGGTTATTTCAGATTCTTTCACAATCAGATCTATTCCCGCTGTGTGAAAACCATAAGTAGTAAATAAGCGTATCGCCGTATGAATAACCTGTAATTTTTTGGAAGAGATTTCTAAATTTGACATAGTTTTACCGTTATAAATTCTTGTTGTTTCTAAGTGAGATACTTTTCTGGGAGAAAAAAGGCATAGCAAAGCCGTAAGACTGTGCTTGGGCACATCTCAAGTTTTATTGTTGATGCAAGTTTTTTGAGCCGTAATGACTTAAAGCCTGAAAACCTATTGGTTATCAAGCTGCTTTAAATTTCTAAGTTGTGTCGATATAACTTTTGGCAAGGACTGCCAAGAAATAATGAATGTGCAAAGCCAACTCCTTCTATAGGGAGTTCTGCCAGACATTTTAAATTATGGTGGCAGAACGGAAGAGGGTTCGCAGACTAGTAATAACTCAAACTAGCACACCCGAAGGTGTCCCTCTCCCGTCCTACCGCTACGGGAGGGAACGAGTAGTTCACCACACAAGGCTGTTCCTCAGAAGGAATGGCTCTGATGCGGGAGTTATTATGCGGTCTGCGACGACCGACTGGCAATGTGGCCAGCAGGCAAATGGTAATCTCCAATATTTGAAGTGTCAATGTGAAATTGGCTAGAAATTATTTAATTAATTATTGTTTTTCATTTAATTACATAATTAAGGAAATTCTTAAGTAACTCCTACTCTATAACGTGCCATAGTAAGATAACTTCACTATTTCAATATATCTGCATGATCATGCAGACGTTGAATTGATCTTTTAAAATCAAAAATCTGTAGATCTTGCTCTATCTGCAACCAGATATCCTGATATTGACCAAAATGTTGTATACATTGTGCCAATTGTTGCTTTGCTCCACGAATATAACCAATACTTAAATGTTGTTCTAATTGTGCTAGTGCATCTTGCAGGTTGAGATGTGTGACAAAAGAAGGATCAATTTGAATGGGATCTGCTATTTCACCCGTACTGTTTTGTATCGGGATATAGATTTCAGGCTGCTCATCAGGCTGATGCTGATGAATCCATTTCAATCCAAGTTTATCTCCAATTTTGTTTAACAATAGATTAAGATCAACTGGTTTTACTAAAAAATCTTCATTCAATACATCTGTTTCAGGATTCTGCATGCGCTCATTAGCATCTGCTGAAATAATGATAATGGGTACATTGGTCATCTTATTTTTACGCAATAACTTCGCTGTTTCCCAACCACCGAGCACTGGCATACTCAAATCCATCAAAATTAAATCAGGATTAAACACCGGAACCAGCCTTAAGCATTGCAGCCCTGATTCTGCTTCTTCCAAAATAAACCCTAGAGGCTGTAAAAAGTTTAAAACCAAACCACGATCTGTCACTTCATTATCAACCACCAAAATTTTATGGCGCTGCCCCGTATAACCCACTACCGTATTTGATGCGACATCGGCAATTGGGTGAATCAAGGACTTGGAAGGTAAAAAAAGTTTAACTTTAAAAATTGAACCTTGTTGAAGCTGACTACTTAATTTTATTTCTCCACCCAAGATATCGACCAACATTTTAACGATCGGCAAGCCTAAACCTGTGCCTGCAAAACCACCTTGTACTACATTATTTCCACGTTCAAATGGCTGAAAGATGCGTTTAAGATCTGACTCAGCAATTCCACAACCCGTATCATGAATCTCAAAATAAGCAGTCTGAAAACGATAATCAACTTTAAATTTAACCTGTCCAGAAATAGTGAATTTCAAGGCATTTCCAATAATATTAATTAGAATTTGCTCAAGTCGTTTTTTATCAATACGAACGTATTCGGGAATGTTTTCGCTAATTTCTACCTTAAAATCGAGTTGACGCTGCAAAAATTGCGGTTCAAACATATGTACGATTTGATTTAAAAATTTCGGGAAATTAATATTCGACATTTCAAGAGAAATCTTCCCCGTTTCAATTCGAGCAAGATCTAATAAACCATCAATTAATGAGGTGAGATGCTGACCGCTACGGCTAATTACCCCGAGAGCAGCTTCACCTTTTTCAGATAAATGTTCTTGTTTTTGAAGAAGCTGACTATAGCCTAAAATACTATTTAGTGGCGTACGCAGTTCATGACTAATCCCTACCACATAGCGACTTTTAGCTTCATTGGCGTTTTCCGCCTGAATCCGTGCATCCTGTAATTGACGATCAGTAATTTTGTGGGCTTCGATCTCATCCATGAGCAATTTAGTTTGCGTATTACTTTCAAGCTGCGCCTGACGGCGGCTTTCATCATTTAACACTAGCCACCATGCAGCAACACACAGTAGTAAAAATAACACTGCATAAATTTTGATAAATAAAGTCAATAAGGCATCATGGTGCTGGAAGGAATAACCTGTGTTCGAAAGCTCTTGCAAATACACTAAACTGAGACTCACCGCTAATACTACGCCCAGCACAAAGAGTAATAATATATAAAGACTTAGGCGTGTATTGATGTATTGAATCCAATTTTTTGGTAAGAACCACCCTACAAATATACGAAGTTGATAAGACCAGCGTGCATGTGGTTTACACAGATCGTGACAGCGTGCCTCCAAAGTGCAACAAAGTGAACAAATCTGACTGTTATATGCGGGGCAACTTGCCATATCCGCAGCTTCATAATCATGTTCACATACCACACAGGTATGCGTTTCTATGCAAGATAAGGCAAATTTTTCCTGACGTGCAAGGTAATATTTACCATGAGTCAAATATGCAATGATGGGTACACACAGCATTGATGAACCAAGTGCAATAAAACCAGCCAAAGATTTGGCAATTTCACCAAACATCCCCCAATAACACAGCAGTGAAAGACTAGATGCAATAAATAAACTACCGACACCAACAGGATTAAGGTCATATAAATAGGCACGTCTAAATTCAATACCTTTTGGACTTAGACCTAGAGGTTTACAGATTACTAAATCTGCCACAATTGCCCCGATCCATGCCAAAGCTACATTACTGTAAAGTCCTAAAACCCGTTCTAAAGCATGAATTACTCCTAATTCCATCAGAAGTAAGGCAATAAAAATATTAAACACTAGCCATACCACACGACCAGGATGACTATGGGTTAAACGCGCAAAAAAATTAGACCACGCCAATGAGCCTGCATAGGCATTGGTGACATTGATTTTAATTTGTGCCACGCAGACTAATAAAACTGTGAAGAATAAAGCGATACCTGGATGTGAAACAACTTGTTGAAAAGCGATCCAATATAGATAATTCGGATCGGTGAGTTGACTGCTAGGCACCAAAAATTTCAGTGCCAATACCATCAGCATCATACCCATGAAGATTTTAAAAAATCCGACTAAAATCCATGCAGGTCCGCCTAAAAATACTGCCAAATTCCATTTATATTTAATATTTTTTTTATCTGGTAAAAATCGTAAATAATCGGCTTGTTCTCCGATTTGAGTAATCAAAGCAAAGAGTACCGTACAAGACGCACCAAAAAACACCAAACTAAATGAGGAACTGCCATTTTTTGCCCCTTCAATCAGTACAAGTTCACTTACCAAATTGGGATGTTTAAAAAAAACAAAACACCATGGCAAGAGCAGAAGAAATAACCATAAGGGTTGAGTAATCGCTTGCACTTTATTGATAAAGCCAATGCCCTTCACGACTAGTGGCAAAATAATTACAGCCGAAATCAGATACCCCAAACTGAGCGGAATACCCAATCCCAGTTCTAATGCCAATGCCATAATTGCGGCTTCAAAGGCGAAAAAAATAAAGGTAAAGCTGGCATAAATTAACGAAGTAATCGAAGAACCTATGTAACCAAAGCCAGCACCACGGGTGAGTAAGTCAATGTCTACATTATAGCGTGCGGCATAGTATCCAATCGGCCAACTCGTCAGAAAAATAATCGTTGCAACCACCACCAAAGCCCAAAAGGCATTATTAAATCCGTATTGCCATAGCATGGTTGCACCCAAGGCTTCCATTGCTAAAAAACTGACCGCTGCAATAGCAGTATTGGTTACCGTCCACAGCGACCATTTACGAACAGACTTGGGAGCATAACGCAATGCGTAATCTTCGATACTCTCGTCGACGACCCACATATTGTATTTACGGCGTATCGGAATTACGCGTTGTGGTGCTGAGTTGGGATTGACTGATGGATCCATGACGATCAAACGTTCATAAAGAGCTACTTTTTAAAATTAAAGCAAAAACTATACCCATACCCTTCCTAGCATTATCTAAAAATCAAGCTATACGCATTACACATGCAATATACGTAATGTGACGTATATGTTCATTTTTTAATTCCTCTTAGTCTTAGCCCATACCAAGCGCACATTTATTAACCAGCGCATCAACTCAAACAGCTTCAAATCAGGGGAAGAATTATGACTTTCAAAGCAAAAGTGAATACCGCTGGATTACTGGCAGGTTTACTTACAATACCTTTTTTACTTGCACCTATAATGACTAATGCAAATGTTCCAGCAACCGCGAAAGTGAATACCACAAAACTTAAAGTAGATGACAAATTTGTATATGTGGGTCAGCTTCACTCAGCAACAGGCACAATGGCAATCTCTGAGACAGGCTCGATTCAAGCAGAACGCTTAGCGATTGAACAGATCAATAAACAAGGGGGGGTACTGGGTCGCCAGATCAAGATCATTCAAGAAGATGGTGCTTCTGACTGGCCTACTTTTGCAGAGAAAGCGCGCAAACTCACTGAACAAGATAAAGTTGCTGCAATCTTCGGTTGTTGGACATCTGCTTCTCGTAAAGCAGTACTTCCAATCATTGAGCGTAACAATGCCCTGCTTTACTACCCAACATTCTATGAAGGTTTAGAGCAATCGAAAAATGTAATCTATACGGGTCAAGAAGCAACCCAGCAAGTGCTTGAAGCCTTGAACTGGCTAGCAAAAGAGAAGAAAGCAAAGACTTTTTACTTAATCGGGTCTGATTATATCTGGCCACGTACCACTATGAAAATTGCCCGCACACACATTGAAAAAGTCTTAAAAGGCAAAGTGGTGGGTGAAGAATACTACCCTCTAGGTCATACCCAATTTGGTTCTTTGATTAACAAGACCAAGTTAAAAAAACCGGATGCAATCTTTGCAGCAGTGGTTGGTGGTTCAAATGTATCTTTCTATAAGCAAATGAAAGCAGCGGGTGTAACTAGCGACAAACAAACACTATTAACCCTTTCTGTGACTGAAGATGAATTACTAGGAATTGGTGGCGAAAACATGAAGGGCTTCTACTCTTCAATGAAATACTTCCAAAGTTTAAACAACCCGAATAACGTGACATTTGTAAAAGCATTTAAAGCAAAATACGGCCCTAAAGCTGTGGTGGGTGATGTAACTCAAGCCGCTTATTTAGGTCCATGGTTATGGAAAGCAGCAGTAGAAAAAGCAGGTAGCTTTGACGTCACTAAAGTGGCAAATGCATCACCAGGCATAGAGCTTAAAACAGCACCTGAAGGCTACGTAAAAATCGATCCAAATCATCACTTATGGAGCAAATCACGTATTGGTCAAGTGCTTCCAAATGGTCAATTCAAAGTCGTGTATGAATCAAAAGGTCTGATCAAACCAAACCCATTCCCTAAAGGTTACTAATTTAACAGCCACAAGATCAGGAGAAATCATTCTCCTGATGTTTTATCCCTCATAATTTTTAAAGCTTGGAGGATGATGCGATGGATATATCATTTGCGGAATTCGGTGCAATATTTGCTATGCAAGGCTTTAATGGTTTGTCAGTTTTCTGTGTGCTGTTACTGATGGCCTTAGGTCTTGCAATCATCTTTGGACAAATGGGCGTTATTAATATGGCGCATGGTGAGTTCCTGACCATTGGGGCTTATACCACATTTTTTATTTCAACCTTGACTGAAAATTACTTCCCTCAATTATTACCTTACTACTTCATCATTGCCATTGTGGCAGCATTCCTCACCGCAGGCATTATTGGCTATATGGTCGAGCGACTGATGATCAGCAGACTGTATCAGCGGCCACTCGATACTTTATTAGCGACTTGGGGTTTAAGCCTCATCATGCAACAGTTGTTCCGTTCTGTGTTCGGTCCTAAAGAAGTCAGCCCAATCCTTCCAGATTGGTTAATGGGGTCTTATCAACCGACAGAAACCATTGATATCCCTATTAATGGTTTATTTTTAGTTGGAGTGACTTTAACGGTTACTGCTTTTGTTTATTTTCTGATTTACCGCTCACGCTGGGGCTTACAACTGCGTGCTACCAATCAAAATCGTTTTATGAGTGGTGCCGTCGGTATCAATACAAAGCGTGTCGATAGCTTAACTTTTGCATTAGGTTGTGGTCTTGCCGGAATCGCTGGCGCAGCCTTTACAACTATCGGTTCTACAGGCCCAACAGCCGGTTCTCTTTACATTGTCGATACTTTCCTTGTTGTGGTATTCGGTGGTGCAGCCAGCTTACTTGGTACCATTGCCTCTGCATTCAGTATTGCTCAGGCTCAATCATTACTCGAATTCTTTTTATCGGGTTCTATCGCAAAAGTGATTACTTTGGCGACCGTAATCATCATCTTGATGCTGCGTCCTCAAGGTTTGTTCTCAACTAAAGTTCGTAAATAGATGTTCAGGAGAGATTAATATGAAAAATCTAATGAATGTCTTTTTAGGTGGTAAAGAAGGCGCTATTGGCCTAGCGATTTTGGCGATATTGATCCTACTCTTAATGCCGATGTTTCTTGATGTGTTCCGCTTAAACCTGATGGGTAAATATCTAACTTTTGCATTCGTAGCAGTCGGATTAGTGCTCTGTTGGGGACATGGTGGCATCTTAAGTTTAGGTCAAGGAATTTTCTTTGGTATCGGTGGTTACTGCATGGCAATGTTCTTGAAGCTTGAAGCTTCAGATATGCAAAGTACTGCCGCGCAAACCACACCTGGTATTCCAGACTTTATGGACTGGAATCAGATCACCAGTTTACCAATGCTTTGGCAACCGTTCCATAGCTTTAGTTTTACTGTCTTCGCCATCATCATCATTCCGATTTTGCTTGCCTTTATTATCGGTTTTGCGATGTTTACCCGTCGTGTGGGTGACGTCTACTTCTCTATCATCATGCAAGCGATTGTGGCAATTTTGACTATTCTTATTATTGGTCAACAAGGCTTCACTGGTGGTATTAACGGTATTACTGATCTGAAAACCTTACATGGTTGGGATATTCGTACCGATGAAGCAAAATATGTCCTTTATTACATCAATGCCTTATTGCTGCTTGCAGTAATTATGATTAGCCGATTTGTGCTGAGTTCTAAACTTGGCCGCCTACTGTCTGCAATGCGTGACAAAGAAGAACGTGTGCGTTTCTCTGGTTATGACGTGGCCATGTACAAAGTCTTCATTTTCTGTTTTGCCGCAATCGTTTCTTCAATTGGCGGTGCAATGTTTACCCTACAAGTGGGTTTCATGTCACCAACCATTATTGGCATTGTGCCTTCGATCGAAATGGTAATTCTTGCTGCCGTAGGCGGTCGTTTATCTCTTATCGGTGCGGTCTACGGCGCAGTCTTGGTCAACCTTGGCAAAACTTATTTCTCTGAGGCTTTCCCTGAACTGTGGTTATTCTTGCTGGGCGGTCTGTTCATCTTTGTTGTGATGTTCCTTCCAGATGGTTTAGCAGGTGTTTATCAAAAATATGTACGTCCTTTATTCATCAAGAATAAAGCTGTAAATGGGACAACGCCCCCACCAACCATCGATCCTGACGAAAACAAACAGTCTGCGGTAAAAAGAGGTGTCAAATGAGCAAAATTGGCTTAGAAATGAATAAACCTGTTCTGGTCATTGAAGATTTAACCGTTTCTTTTGATGGATTTAAAGCAGTTAGTGATCTCAACTTCTATTTAGACAAAAATGAAGTACATGTGGTGATTGGTCCAAATGGTGCTGGTAAAACCACAGTTTTAGACCTCATTTGCGGTAAAACAAAAGCCACTTCAGGCACCATCAAATTCAATGATATTGAACTGACCAAACTCAAAGAGTTCGATATAGTACGTAAAGGAGTTGGACGGAAATTCCAAAACCCGAATATTTATGAAAATCTATCAGTCTATGACAACTTAGAAATGTCCTTTCCAAGAGGTCGCGATGTTTTTGGTGCGTTATTCTTTAAACGTACCAAAGATGTTAGCGATCGCATTAACGAAGTAGCCTCAATGATTTTCCTGACTAACCTACTCGATACACCTGCCGGTTTATTATCGCATGGTCAAAAGCAGTGGCTGGAGATAGGCATGTTACTGATGCAAGACCCTGAACTTTTAATGCTGGATGAACCTGTTGCAGGTATGAGCGTCTCTGAACGTGAGCAAACGGCGCAGTTGCTTAAAAAAATTAGTCAAGGAAGATCGGTACTGGTTATTGAACATGATATGGAATTCGTAAAAACCATTGCGGACAAAGTCACTGTACTACACCAAGGTAAAATTTTGGCAGCAGGCAAAATGGACGATGTTCAAAATGATCCTAAAGTCATTGAAGTTTATCTAGGACATTAAGGGGAGCTAAATGAGCGGATTATTCGAAATCAATTCTTTGTGTTCAGGTTATAAACAAAGTCAGGTCATTCATGACATTGATATGAAAATTCAACCCAAAGAAATTGTAGCTATTATGGGACGAAACGGCATGGGTAAAACCACGCTTTTTAAAACACTGATTGGAGATATTAAAATTACCAAAGGTGAAATCAAGCTCGATGGTAAAAATCTGGAGAAGCTCGATCCTTATCAACGTGTCGAAAATGGCATGGCCTATGTACCACAAGGGCGAATGATATTTTCAACTATGTCAGTACTTGAAAATATCCAAACAGGACTTTCAAACTCTGCCCATGGCAAAGTACCTGATGACTTATACGAGCTTTTCCCTGTGCTTTGGGACATGCGTAAGCGTAAAGGTGGCAACCTATCTGGTGGACAACAACAACAGTTAGCAATTGCACGTGCGCTTGCGACTAATCCCAAAGTATTGCTATTGGATGAACCCACTGAAGGCATTCAACCCTCCATCATTAAAGACATTGCGAAAACGTTGAAAGAAATTCGTGATAAACGTGATTTGACTATTGTAGTTTCTGAACAAGTCTTAAGTTTCACTATGGCGATGGCAGACCGTTTTATGGTGATTGATAAAGGTCGCTTCGCTTACCAAGATGTTCGATCAAATATCGATGAAACGACTATTAGTAAATATTTATCGGTCTAATTTAATTAAGTATTTCTCTCTACCTCCTTTCGATTCGAAGGGAGGATTTTTAACCATAATATCTTTATTTTCTTATATAAGAAGCTTTAGTTTTATTTGATTATTCAACTGAAAAAATCATTAAAAAAATGCATCCATATACGCAATTCAACGTATTTTTTAGAATTGCTTTTCACGCGACACTCTCTACATAAATTGATTTGTATCAAAGCAATTGGAGAAAGCAAATGCGTCATGGTGATATCTCAAGCAGCCCAGATACAGTGGGTGTTGCAGTTGTAAATTACAAAATTCCTCGGTTACACACCAAAGCTGAAGTTCTTAACAATGCAAAAAAAATTGCTGAAATGTTGAAAGGGATCAAACAAGGTATTCCAGGTATGGATCTGATTGTTTTCCCTGAATACAGCACCATGGGCATTATGTATGATCATGACGAAATGATGGTAACAGCTGCCACCATTCCAGGCGATGAAACTACGATTTTCTCTCAAGCCTGTGTTGAAGCTAATGTTTGGGGTGTGTTCTCTATTACGGGTGAACAACACGAAGAACACCCTCATAAAGTACCGTATAACACTTTAATTTTAATCAATAATAAGGGGGAAATTGTTCAAAAATACCGAAAAATTATTCCTTGGTGCCCAATTGAAGGCTGGTGTCCAGGTGATACTACCTATGTAACTGAAGGTCCTAAAGGCATCAAAATATCACTGATCATATGCGATGACGGTAACTATCCTGAAATTTGGCGTGACTGTGCCATGAAAGGTGCCGAGCTAGTCGTACGTTGTCAGGGCTATATGTACCCTGCTGCCGAACAGCAAATCAATATGGCGAAATGTATGGCTTGGGCCAACAACGTATATGTTGCTGTCGCCAATTGTACAGGCTTTGATGGAGTCTACACTTATTTCGGTCACTCAGCAGTGGTCGGCTTCGATGGTCGTACCTTAGGTGAATGCGGCACAGAAGAGAATGGTATCCAATACGCACAATTATCACTGCATGAAATTCGTGATGCCCGCAAATACGATCAATCTCAAAACCATTTATTCAAGCTACTACATCGTGGTTACACCGGTGTTTATAACAATGGTGACGGCGATAAGGGAGTTGCAGACTGTCCTTTTGACTTCTACAAGACTTGGGTACTCGATGCACAGAAGGCACAAGAAGATGTAGAAAAAATTACTCGATCAACTATTGGTGTAGCTGAATGTCCAATCAACAATTTACCGCATGATGGCTTAGAAAAAGAAGCATCCTAATCAGTTTAGAACAGGAGGTACTCGACATGACATTTGCCAGTGATCGCATCAGTGCCAACCAAGAAACTTTGGCAAAGCAACGCTACGATATGCAAAGCAAAGAACGTATTGCTCGTACCTCTCGCTTTAGTTTTGATCCTGATTTGGTTATGCAACATGTCCGTGACAGAATTATTGGACAAGCTGAAGCATTAGAAGAAATCGAAAATATGTTGATGACGATCAAGGCTGACTTCAACTCACCTAATCGTCCGCTCTCGGTCACATTAATGCTCGGGCCAACCGGTGTAGGTAAAACTGAAACAGTGCGTTTGATTGCAGAAGCCATTCATGGCAAACCTGATGCATTTTGCCGAATTGATATGAATACTTTGGCACAAGAACATTATGCCGCAGCTTTAACCGGTGCACCTCCTGGTTACGTGGGTTCCAAAGAAGGCAACACCTTATTTGATGAAACACAAATTCAAGGTAGTTTTTCAAAACCTGGCATTGTGTTGTTTGATGAAATTGAAAAAGCGAGTACTGAAGTAATTCGTGGACTTTTAAATGTTTTAGAGACAGGTACCTTAAAACTCACTGCAGGCACTAAGGTTTTGGATTTTAAAAACTGCATGATTTTTATGACCAGTAATATCGGTGCTAAAGATGCACAGACACGTCTAAAGCAGCTTTCAAAATTGCCTAAAGCCATTCAACAACTAGCACGCTTCAGCAAGCTCGATGATTCTGAAATTATTAACAAAGCCTTACATACAAAATTTGATCCTGAGTTTCTAAACCGTATTGAACGGATCTTACATTTCCAAGCGATAGATACATATTTTGCAAGTACGCTGGTCGATTTAGAAGTCGACAAACTCAATCAACGTCTGCGCAAACAAAACCGTACAGTTGAGCTGACTGCTTCTGCCAATACCTTTTTATCGACTGGTCATGATGTGCGTTTTGGCGCACGTGGCTTAGGTCGCCGTTTCCGTGTACTAGTCGAGCCAAAGCTCGCAAAGTTTTTAATTCAAAATCCTGAAGCTAATCACATCATTATTGATTACAACGCTCAGAGCCTAAATGTTCGTTCCATGCTGTCTGAAACTATGATCAAAGATCAAAATCTCATTAATGAGGTTTTAGATGAGTCCACTAAAAACTAGCTTTATTTGACCTCACAAAGGGGATAAAAATATGCAACATATCAAAATTAAACCAGGCGTACCTTTAGCAGAACAATCAGAGATTGGACACAATCGTTGGCACCCAGACTTGCCATTTTTAACATCGGTAAAACCGGGAGAAGAAATCTTAATTGAAAGTTTGGACTTTCTAGATGCTCAAATTAAAGATACCGATGATATTTCGGATGTTAAAAATGTCGATTTAACGCGTGCCCACCCTCTTACAGGTCCATTCTATGTTGAGGGCGCTGAACCGGGCGACTTGCTGGTAATCGATCTACTCGATATTCAACCGATTTCTGATGTCGGATTCTCAGGGGTATTCGCTAAAGAAAATGGCGGTGGTTTCCTTGCCGATTACTTCCCTGAGGCTGACAAAGCCATTTGGGACTTAAAAGGTTTATTTGCAACCTCACGTCATATTCCTGGTGTGCGTATTGCAGGCTTAAAACACCCTGGTTTGATGGGTACACTACCATCTCATGACTTACTTAAAGAATGGAATCGCCGTGAAGCATTGCTTGTACCTAAGGGTCAGGCTAATCCACCAGATCCGCGTACTGCTGTACTTCGTGGTGTCAGCGGAGCTGAATTTGACCGTATGGCAGCTGAAGCTGCGCGCACTGTTCCACCGCGTGAGCATGGTGGTAATACCGATATCAAAGATCTTGCAGCAGGTAGCCGTATCTACTTCCCTGTTTATCAAAAAGGTGCTGGCTTCTCGATGGGTGATTTACACTTTTCTCAAGGAGATGGTGAAATCGGTTTCTGCGGTGCAATCGAGATGGATGGTGTGACTCGTGTTGGCTTCGACCTTATTAAAGGTGGTATGGCTAAATATAATATCGACTCACCAATCTTTGTACCTAGTAACGTTAAGCCAAACTATGATCAATGGTTAACTTTCGAGGGTATTAGCGTTGAAAATGACGTGAACTATTATCTTGATGCCACTGTGGCATATCGTCAAGCGTGCTTAAAAGCAATTAAGTATTTGGAAAACTTTGGTTTTACTGGTTCACAAGCGTATATGTTATTGACAGCAGCCCCTGTTGAAGGTCGTATCGGTGGTATTGTGGATATTCCAAACTGTGCGTGTACCGTGTCTTTACCAACCGCTATTTTTGAGCAGGATATATTGCCAAAAGGTGCACTAAATGATGATAAGTTCTGGGGCAGAAAGCGTTAATTCCTAGATTATTGTATTAAGGATTCGTACCGAGTACCCACACCACTCCTTATCCTTTGGTTACTCGGCTTTTAATTCTAAACCTTAAAGGTAATGGAGTACAAAATGCCGTTATATGATTTCCGTTGTGAACATTGTGAAGGAATTTTTGAGCAGCGCGTACCTATTGCTCGCATTTCAACAGACACTATTGAATGCGATTATTGTCAGCAACAGACTTTAGCAAAACCGATGATTACGGGTCATCAGCAAATTAATATGAAAACAAAATGGCGCCCAAGCTCAGGCGCCGAACAACTTGCAGGCCCCTTAGTCGAAGGGCCCGGGACTCATAAAAATAGCGCACGCAGCTCAGTTTTACATAATTGCCGTGGCGTGAATTGTTCTTTATGCGATGTCTAATGAAATACTAATGAGTAAGTTCATCACTCATTATTATTTTAAATATAAATAAAAGAACCGCTTGCCACGAGCAAGCGGTTTTTAAATTTTCTATAACTTATTTAATTAAGAAGTCTACTATTATTTAAATAATAATATTGCATCCCCATCTTCACGTTCACCTGTTTTGTCAGAAGGTAGATTTTGAGGGATACCATTAATTGTCATCATTGTTGACCCACCACCATCTAGCTTCATTGCATCGACTGCGCCAAGGTATTGCATTAATTGGGCAGTCTCTGGCACAGAAAGGCCTGCACTATAGCGTGGAGCGCGCCCATCGACAGTTACAAACAGCAATGTCCCATCTTGTGTCTTTCCAACAATAGCGTGTGGATTTCTTCTTAAATACCAGTCATTAATGAAGTAAGAACGGTTTGCATTGTTATAATCAGAAGGTACTCCAATAAGATTCTCATAACCCCAACCTTCTCGTATGATTTGCTTACCATTTGGAAAACTACCATTTATAAGTAGTGTTGGCCCCCCATTTACTGCATAGGTAGTTTCAGTAATAGGAATATCTTTTTGACTATCTTGATTAATTAAACGAGAGTCAAATTTTAAAACTTGGCCTATCTGAATATTTTTTATTACCCAATCTACACTTGCTCCAGTTGCCTGAAGGGTTATATTTCCCTGCGCTAAGTTCATACCACGTGTTTGATTAATTTCTTGAACAACACCTTTTTCATTAAGTAAGACTTCAACACCAGCACCCGAATCTGTTTTAGTACCAAAATCCTGAGTAAAAATAATCATTTCATTTGGATCTGTACAAACAACATCATGCAGAGCAAAGGATGTTTCAATATCGAAAGGATTACCACAATTAAAGTTCTTACCTGGTGTACGGTTTAGACCATCAATACGGCGGCTTTGTCCTTGAGCTGTAGTAATGGTTAATAAAGTAGAAATATTAGTTTCTAAATGTGATTCCCGTTTACCATTTTTTGTCTCAAAAAACATGGCTGGGCGGCCCTCAACACCTTCACTAACAATTTTACCTTTCACAACAGCTAAACCAGCTAAGTCACCTGGCGTACCCATAGTTTCATTAACAACAAAAAAACCAGCATTGATTGCAGCAAAAGCCCCCAAACGCTTAGATAAGGCTGTAGTGGTTTCTTTGCCAGGAATAATATCAGTTGCTAAGGCACTTTTAAGTTGACCTGTAAAACTAGGTCGAACAGCAAGAATATTTATAACCCAAGGACCTGATGTATTTAAACCATCCTCGGCCGTATAACGTGTTTTTGCTTGTAAAAAGCCTTTTTCCTTGAATAATTTAACAATATCATCGGCCTGATTTACAGAGGAGAATCTTGAGTCTACACGTACCCAATACCCTATATTTTTCCCAGCTTGCGAATTGTTAGGTGGCATTACTTTCTTAGCTAAATAACCTAATTTTTGAATAGCAGCTTCGAATTTTAAAAATTCTTGTTCATCTTTAGCAAAACCTATTTCAGCTTCAAAGCCATCTTGTAAAGAAGCATAGCCCCGAATAATACGATATTGTTCAACACCTTGAACTAAATCTATTTTTTGGCGATTCTCATATAAATCTTTTTCACCTATAGGCAATTGTGTTGATGGTAACTGCCAATCCCTTAATGTAGGTGAATCTGAATCAGATTTTTTATCGTTATTACAACCATTTAAAAACAGTACAGCTATAAATGTACCGAAAAGAATATTTTTATTCATAATCAATATTTCTAAAATAATTTAATTTAATAATTATTTATTTCAGCATCATTAAATTAGAATTTAATTTCAGTCACACTATAATAAAAACTTAATAAAATTAGAGATAAATTAATTCAATATCTCCAATTTAATCAAATGACTAGTTTTTAAAATAAAATATAAGATTAGTAGTTAAAAAATATTCTAGCAAACTCTCCCGCTCATCTGGTTTGTTGGGGTCTAAAAGCTGGACCAATGCCCCATCAATCACAAACAAAAATATATATGCATCTTGTTTTGAAGCTTTTGCATTCGCTGTTAAAAGCAAATTGTAGATTTCATTAATAAACCAGTTTCGATACCCAACAACAACCTGATAAGCCTTGGGATGTGTTTTCGAAATTTCAAAAATGGCTTTGAAAGGTAAATGGTAAAGTCCAGCTAGGTCGGCATGTAAAAAGTAAATCTTTCTGAGTTTTTCAACCAGCGTTAAGTCTTTTTGGACATGCATGATTGAAAGCACTTCTTGTTTTAGGCCATCTTTTTGAAAAGTTAGAATCATTTCCATAAGATGTTCTTTTGAGTGGAAATGGTTGTAAAAGGTAGATTTAGATATTTTTCCCGACTCAACAATGCGATCTATCCCGACCTTATGAAAGCCATATTTATTAAAAAGATAGCGTGAGGTATCTAGCACGCTTAAATCACGAAATTGGAGCTCTGAATGTGGCATAGTTTTACCTTTTTAAAATAAATTCTTTTTATATAAATAAGATATAAAAAACTTTATCGTTTTGCAGGGCTAAAAATTCGTAGCAAAGCCATAAAGACTGTACTTAGCACATCTCAAGTTTTAGGGTTGCTAAGTTTTTAATTAAAATAATTGAAAGTTTGAAAAGCCGACTTGTGATCAAACTGCCATATGCTTTTGCAAGGTAATTACTAGGCGGTCCAGAACAAAACCTATAAAACCAATAATCAAAATAATCGAAAGCAACTCTGTGTAATCCAGACGGTCACGTGCATCTAAAATAAAATATCCAAGTCCAGAGCTTACTCCCAACATTTCACTTGGCACTAATACGATCCAGACAATCCCAATGGCCAAACGTAAGCCCACCAATACTTGTCCAAGTACACTTGGCCAAATAATTTTTCGTAAGATTTCACGTGGTGTCGCATCTAAACTATGTGCAAGCTTTAATAATTGAGGATCAACTTTTTTTACGCCTGTCGCTGTATTGAGAATAATAGGCCAGATTGCGGCAAACGCGAGTAGAAAATAAATAGGTTTATCACCTACCCCTAAAGTCATCACTGCAATCGGCATCCATGACAATGGGGAAATCATGCGTAAAAACTGGAAAATTTGTGAGGTCAATGCATCTGCTTTTTGATTTTGTCCTATTAACAGTCCCACGGGAATCCCAATCAGCAAAGCAATACCGAGTCCCACTAATACACGCTTAATGCTCATCCATATATGGGTGTAAGTTTCACTATCCTGAATTAACGCTAAAAATTTGGTCAACGTAGCAGTTAAAGTAAATTGCTGAAAAAATCCTTCAGGAATAGCTGTACCAGCAATAAGCCAGAGGCAAAAAAAGCCAATAAGTCCAAACAATCCATAACTATGATATTTCCAGTTTGACATCATAATATTATTCATAATTGAAAGATCTCCTGACGGGTAAAGGACTCATTAAGGCCAAACGCTTTCATACCACCTAATTCTTGAATGGCTTTCTTAACAAAACGATCATCGACTAATTGGCGTGCCGCTAAAGTTGGATTCAGTTGTTTTAAAAATGCGGGGTTACCTTCAACTTGGGTATGACGCATACGTTTGATCAGCTCAACTGTATAACTTTCAAAAGGGTAAGGCTGAAAATCAATACGATGGTCTTGCCACGCAGGATGCTTAATTGCCCCTGTCGTTAAATAAAGCTTCTGCTGAGATGGATTGGGGTTAACTACCGCAGAAATCACAGCATGAATATGTGGCGTTAATCGTGGTTTATGCTCACGTGAAATTAATTTCGCGACTTCAGCACGATGACTACGGCACCAAAGCTGAGCTTCAACAATACTACTCACCACTTTTTGTGACCATTCGGGATGTTGCTGTAAATCTTTTTCATGCATGTACACCACACAACAAGCATGTTTTTTCCAGATATCTCCTGTAAAACGTAATATTTTCCCAATCTTCAGATGTTCAGCAATCGCATTAAATGGTTCGGCAACCAGATATCCTGAGATTTGCTTACTCAGTAGTGCTGGTGGCATATCTGAGGGGGGTAATACGATAATTCCGACTTCATTGGCCGCCAATTTTCCCTTTTGTTTAGTGATGACACTCAGGCCTGAATCACGCAACATTTCCTGTAGTACCACGTTGTGTATTGAATACCAAAAAGGAATCGCAACTTGCTTCCCGCCCAGATCCTTTAAGCTATTGATATCTCGTGCAACTGTTAGCGCTGATCCACCCACATGGTTCCATGCCACAATTTTTGCAGGGTAATGACTACCAAAGCGGGTCCATACTGCCATTGGTGATAACAAGTGAATGACATTCACACTACCAGATAAAAAAGCTTCAATTAATTGTGCCCAACTACGAAATAAAATTGGTGGGTCAACTTGTAATCCTTGTTTTTCAAATAACTTATTTTGGTAGGCAACCAATAAAGGAGTTGCATCAGTAATTGGAATATAACCAATCCTTACCCGTTTAGTTTGAGTATTTTCAGGCTTGGTTTGTGCCCAGCTTGCTTGTATGGGCAAGGCGGCAGTTCCGGCAAAGAGTGCCATCAATTTAAGGAACTCTCGACGAGAATCACTTATATCGTCATCACACATATCTATTTCCTTAAATTTTTTCGAGCATGTTGGCTTGATGTTGATGCAACAATTTCAAAATATCATTGCGAATCGTTGAAAATTCATTTTCCCAAATATCGCGTGGGTGATTTTGCGTTAATGTCCATATTTGATTAATGTTGGCAGGTTGGTCAGATAAAAAGAAAATACGATCTGAAATAAGTAAAGCTTCATCAATATCGTGGGTGATCATTACTGCTGCACCAATTTCTTGGCTTTGCACTAAATCGATCAACAGCCTTTGTAATTGGGCACGATTCAATTCATCTAATGCGCTAAAGGGTTCATCTAGTAATAAAAGACGTGGAGATTTAGCTAAAGCACGCGCCAATGCCACACGCTGCGCCATCCCCCCAGATAAAGTGTTAGGTTTTGCATGAGGAATATGATCTAGCTTCACTCGTTTTAATGCATTACTCACCCGCGTTTGGATTTCTGACTCATTCTTTTTAGATTGATTTTTAAAATTTTGTCCAAATGCAACATTTTCAGAAATGTTAAGCCAGGGCAATAACACAGCAGATTGAAACATTAAGGCCATTTCAGACTTTTGCTGAGCAATCGGTTGCCCTAATAAATTAACTTCGCCTTTTTCAGGAACGTGTAAGCCCGCAAGTGTCGACAATAAAGTCGACTTCCCCACACCACTTGGCCCCAAAATAGTAATGATTTCGCCCTGTTCGATATTAAAATCAACACCCTCAAGCACAGCCTGGATTTTACCCGCATGACTGATAGTGAGTTGCTTTGCCGTGAGTAACACTTGTCTATTCTTCATAGCTTAGGCCCCTAAACGTGAGAGTTCAGTTTTTAATTGCAAGACACTCGGTGTCACAATTGGAATAAAGGCTGATTCTTTTAGACGTCTGGTAAAACCATCTTCAAAAGGTGTCAAATAACATTTGCCGCCTGTACTGCATAATTCGAGCTGAATCGCATGTTGAGTAAGTTCACTCAGTGCAATTCGGATTTCGAACAGGCGTCGAGCTTGAGTGACAAATTGTCCAGATTCCAATCCAGTAAAGAGCGCTGCTAAGTTTTCTTCTAATTGTTCTTGGATAAATTGAACTTGATCATTAACCAAACTTGAGTGTTTATTGGCAATGACTTGTTGCACACTGCGTTTAATCAAGCCAATAGATAAAGCACACTGTAAACCTAGAAATGCTGGACGAATTGCAGTGAGATATTGAGTAGCTTGAGCACTTAACAATTCATCTTGAGAAACAATTGTATCTGTCAGAATTGCTGCAGCAGTTGAGCTGCCTTTCAAGCCAATCAATTCCAAGTTTGGTCGACGATCAAAGCCAGCACGGTTAGACGGTACTAAGAATAATAGCGGACCTTGAGAGCTATCAGCAGCAACGGCGACAGTAAAACCAGCAGGATGAAAATTGGTTACCCAAGGTAATTTGCCATTTAGTTTCCACCCACCCTCGACTACTTCAGCCTGAACTTGTAAAGGTTCCAAGCCTGACAGAAATTTCATTGCATTGGATAACCCCGTGGCTCCTGCATATTTACCTGCAAGCAGTTCATCGAAACGGAATTTATCTAAAACATCAGCTTTCGCAGTTAATAAATATTCAATATAGGTACGCTGACTCCAACTAACAAATGCCGCTGTGACTGAATACTCAGCTATCTGAGAAATGGTTTCAATCGCATCCTGTAAGGTATTACCGAGACCACCAAATTGCTCAGGTACACCTTGTCTAAAGACATCGGCTTTACCTAATTGTTGAAGCAAAGCAAGACTAACGTCTACTTCGCCTGCATTTAAAGCCTCTGCATGCTGTTTTAACCAAACAGCTAAAACAGCATTAAGCATTTTTTGGTTCCCATTTATGTGGAGAAAGTTGGCTATTAAGTTCAGTACGTGCCAAGCTATTAGCATAGTTACACAAGGTCGCTAGGCTTAAACCCAACAACACATCTAGTGCATTTTGTTCAGTAAAACCGGCATCAAAGAATGCTTGAGTTGTTTGTTCATCCACAGCACCTCTTTTTAACAATGCTTGACGTGCAAAAGTAGATAAAGCATTTAAACGAGTATCAGGTAACTCTGCTTGATCTCGTAGAGCTTGGACAATTTCGGGAGCAAGTTTAGCTTTATTTTTTGCCAATGCGGTATGACCTGCGACACAGAATGCACACCCATTATCTGTTGCCGCAACCAATTGCACGACTTCACGTTCTTGTACATTTAAACTGCTACGACTATTGATTTCAGATACGGTTTGGTACATTTCTAACGCAGTCGGTGCATAAGCTAAAACACCTAAAAGATTTGAACTAAAACCATTAACTTTTTCGGCATTGATGAGACCTTGTTTCGCTTCTTCAGGTGCTTGTTCACTTGTTAAAGGTCTGAAATATGTTGTCATGCTATGTACTCCGTTAAGAGTACTTAGTGTTGAAAATTTATAGTATTCTCTCAATGCTTATTAGTATTTAAAAAAGCTTTATCGTCTAAATTAGTGGAAGTTTTTATGCTTAATAATTCTCAAAAAATGCTAAGTTGGTTAATTGACGGCTTAGAAATAGAGACATCTCTTCAGCATTTAAGCCGTTATCATCAACAATGGTCGACATCTATTCAAGGACAAGGCCAAGCAAGTTTCCATTTAGTTATTCAGCAAGATTGTCATTTTCATCTCTTAGACGAGAATAATTTTATTTATCTTTATCAAGGAGATGCTATATTTCTTTTAAAAGACCTCCCTTTTATTATTACTGATACGAGCCAACGAGTTGCACCCTCTCTAAACCACTTACAACGCAATTTAGTCAACAGTGACGATTTAAATATCTTGTCTTGTTCTACACATTTAGCCTGTGGTTATTTTAAGTTTCGATCCAAATTATCTGAGTTGTTTATTGCTGCATTGCCACCCTATTTAGTCTTAAGGCAAGATGATCAGACTTTAACTGATTGTTTAAATATATTTGAATTAATTCGTAATGAAGCAAGATTAAATAATGAAGCTTCGATAAGCTTAATTGAACGTCTGACTAGTATTTTATTTTATTACTTAATTCGTCATACGTTTAATCAAGATAATCATCAAAATATTCCTCTTTGGACATTATTTAATGATCCAATGCTATATTCTCTCATATTAGAGATTATCGCCAAGCCTGAAGAAGATTGGACTTTACATTCTATGGCAGCAGTTTGTAGCATATCGCGAGCTAACTTTGCTAAGTACTTCACCAATATCGCTGGATTTTCAGCAACGCAATTTGTTTTATATTACCGTATTCAATTGGCACAACAGTTCTTAGCACAGGGTGTTTCTATTGCAGATTGTGCTGAAAAAGTTGGATATCAATCTGTAGCAGCATTTACTCGTGCATTTCAGCGAGTGACTCAAAAAAATCCAAGTCAATTTATGAAATTATAATCATTTTAATGAATTAAGTTTTTTCTAAAATGGGGTAATTTTCCGTGTGTTTCTAATATCAATTAATAGTTTTTAAATTAAATGAAAATTGTTGATGAATACTTTTTTATTAAGCCCTATGTTTTATTAAAATTTTCTTTTAACGCATTGATTAAGATATTTAACAAAGGTGCTTGCTCTCGTCTATGTGGATAGTACAGGTGATAAGGTTCATAGCTATGTCGCCAGTCCTTAAGTGTTTCTTCTAACTCACCACTTTCAATATAAGGCTGAACCATATCAATAGGTAGATAAGCGATGCCTACACCACTTCTTGCTGCTTGAAGCACTGGAGATAAGGTTGTAAAAACAACTTTAGCGTTAACGGTAACTGTCTGAGTTTTATCTTGTTTGGTAAATTGCCAACGATAGAGTTCACCATGCGTGGGTAATCTCAGATTAATGCACTGATGTTCAACTAAATCTTTTGGCTGCTTAGGGTGACCATAACGAGCCAAATATTCTTTGGTAGCAACCGTTAACATTTGTATGGGCTCACTCACCTGTAAAGCGATCATATCTTTAGAAACCAAACCGCCTCTTCGAAGTCCTGCATCAAAACGTCCTTCTACAATATCAACAAGACCATAGTCAGAGATGATTTCTACTGAAACTTTAGGAAACTGTTGAATTACTTTTTCAACTGCTGGCCATATAACACTTTGGATTCCATATTCATCTGCACTAATACGTAATGTTCCTGCTGGATCATTTTTTAAAGCACTGATTTGATTTATGCCATGCTCTATTTCTTGTATTGCAGGTTGAAGCAAATTGAGTAGATATTCACCTGCTTCTGTAGGTGCTACGCTTCTTGTAGTTCGTGATAATAGTTTTATACCAATTCGGTCTTCTAAATTACGGAGTGTTTGGCTAATTGCTGACTGAGATGTTCTTAGTTTTACAGCCGCCCGCGTGAAACTTCGTTCTTGAGCAACGACCATAAAAGTGTGCAAATCGTTTAAATTTTCTTTCATTATTTATAAGTATTCAATATAAGTGCTATCTAATTATAGTGGATTATCATAATAAATCACTACGAGTATATTTATTTCATCGACCTAGTTTCTCTTTCGGAGATAAGATGATGAAAACTGTAACCTTCAAAAATAAAAATATCGATGTTTCTGCAACCATTCGTTTTCCAAAAGATTTTGATGAAAACAAAAAATATGCAGCCATTGTATGTGCTCACCCAATTAGTAGTTGTAAAGAACAAACTGCTGGCACAATTTACGGTGAAAAACTTTCTGAAGCTGGATTTATTAGTCTAGCGTTTGATGCATCTTATCAGGGTGCTAGCGGTGGTGAGCCTCGCTTTCTTGAAGACCCTGCAACACGTGTTGAAGATTTCCGCTGTGCAGCCGACTACTTAACAACGCTTACTTATGTGGATGAAAACCGCATTGGTGTATTAGGTGTATGTGGTGGCGGTGGTTATGCTGTCAATGCGGCTATGACTGAATGCCGTTTTAAAGCGGTCGCAACTGTTGTGGCAGCAAACTATGGTCGTTTAATGCGTGAGGGCGATCAGACACCAAAAGCTGCCATTAAAACTTTAGAAGCCATTGCTGCACAGCGAACTGCCGAAGCACGTGGTGCTGAACCATTTATTACCCAGTACATTCCAAACTCCCAACAAGAGCGTGAACAAGCTAGAATCAATGATATTGATATCAAAGAAGCGATTGATTATTACAAAACCTCTCGTGGTCAGGCAGAAGGTTCACCAAATAAACTCCATTTTTCAGGTTTAGCCGCTGCTGTTGGATTTGATGCGTTTCATTTGGCCGAATACCTACTCACTCAACCCTTACAAATAGTGATTGGTGAAATTCCAGGCGGGTTTGGTTCTTATCGCGACGGTTATGAGCTATATAGCAAAGCTGCTTCTAAAGATAAAAACCTTTTTGTGGTGAAAGATGCGAGTCATTATGATTTATACGATCAACCTGAGCCTGTTGCTCAAGCTTTAGAAAAAATTATTCCTTTCTTTCAAAAGCATCTTTAAGTTATATATTGGAAAGTTTCTCAATCGGGGAACTTTCCAAATAGATAGGCTTTTCCAATTTTGCTATATAAAAGTTCGGAAACATCGCCTTCACGCGTATCTAAGACAAGTAAGCGCAAACCGATTTCTCTTGAAAAATTTTCTAGTTCATTCAGTAGTAATGTCGCTATTCCTTGTTTTCTTGCTGTTGTCAGAACCATGAGTTTTTCAACTTCAGCCCTATGGGCTCCGTTCTTTTTACTTACCAAAGATAATTGAACACTACCTACAATCTTTCCTTCTTGCATGGCAATCCATAGACGGCTATTACCATTTGCTAATTTATGGTTGACCTCACGCCAATAATTTACGACCTCGTTCATTTCTATAGGAGCTAAGAAACCTATTGAAGCTCCGTTATTTACAGAATCTTCTAACAATAACGATAAATCTTCTTCATAATCACCAATTTCATTGATCTCTAAAAATTCAATATTTTTCATATTTCCTCTCAAAGTTATTTGAATAAAATTTCATTAGATCTTATAAAATCCTTATTAATCAAGAAAATTAGTATACGATACGATTTACGATCTAATAAATTTGACAATTATTTATAATAATTATCATTAAAATATAAAATTAAACTATCTCTTCTCTTAGCATATATCCTGTCATTGATTCTTGGGTAACCAAGAAATTTAATAATATTACTACTGCTTTTTTTAGCCTTATAGTTGTCTTAATTTTTTCTTTATTTCTCAAGCTAAATTTTTTCAATAGACTTTCCAAGCTAATTATTAACTCTTTAAAATCTCTATGTTTAGATATTTTAACCTCATGATTTTTAATGGAATTAGCTAGCCAATAGATTGATTCTTCTTGATATAACTCTCCTATTCCAGTCACAAGGTATATTAAATTAATTAAATATCTACAACTTCCTCCAAGTTGATGGGTTAGTTCATCAAAAAAGAATTTTTTATCTATATCTAATGCAGGCCAACTTTTTGCTTCAGCCTTCCATTTTGTATTCGCAAACATATAAGAACTTATAATTTTATCACTATCAAATTTATAACTGTAATTTTCGTATATATATACAATTTTATCTTTTAAGACATTCCATACAGTCCAAAAATTATCACTTTTATTAAGTTTATCCTGCATTACTACAAATTGATTGATTAAATCTGCTAGAGACTTTGATACATTAGTATCTGATAAAATAGGATGAATTAAACTATGAATATCTTCTGTTGATTTTGATTCTAGTGTATAAGTAACATAATCACAAAAGAATCTAAATTTATTGTAATAATTATTTCCACCATCCTCATCATCATTCAATATACTCATAAAAATATTATTCATAATATTTTCAGTATACGGTATAGGTAAGTTTGAATGATTATTCCAGAGAGAAAATCTAAAAGCAGAAATTAAAGATGATATTTCATATTCCTCAAATTTTTCTATTTCAATTAAATTAATATCATTAGACTCAATTTTTTCAAATTCTAACTCATATTTTTTAACGAAATGTCCAAAAAAATCATCATAATTAAAATGTTGGAATATATTATCAACTTCACTATATTTAATTTCCCTATATTCTTTCTGTCTTCTTCTTTCAAGGTACAAATATCCCTTATAAATAGAAAGTATATCTTCATAGTTACATATCAAATATTTATGAATGTTATCAATTAGATCATCACTAGAAGATTTTGTCCCCATATCAATAAAAAATGGTTTTAGTAAAACTAAAACTATTACTGCCTTAATATAAGAATTTTTATCTTTTTGCAGAAAAAGCAACTTAGGGAGAATATTAATAGACATTATTATACCTCTTCTCCCACTATGATAAAATTCAGAAGAAAAAACTTCCTTAGTGTAATATATAACTATTTCTTCACATAATAATAATTTATCCTCATCAAGCAATTCCGCATAATCACGAATTAGTACAACACTTGTTAGAGCAGGAAGATCTTTATATAAATCCAGATAATCAGGTAAGTTGCCATTTTTTATTAATTTCCAAATTATAGAAACCTCTTCCAATACTATTAATGGATTTTCTTCATAATTTTCAAACTTTTTACATTTTATATCATTGTCAAGTTTATATGTAATCCATAAATCTAAACTTAAATATTTATTTCTTTTTTCAATGTCTTTTAACTGTTCAATTTGAAATTGTTTAAGATCATCTGGAATCTGTGGTTCAAGCTCTATGTAAAGCTGATCTTCTTGTTCTTTCATACTAGGTTTTAAAAGTCTTTTATCTATTTTTGTTAAATATATACGCCAAAACTTATCCTCAAAATCTTCAGATTCTTTTTCACCTAATTCAGAATAATAATTATCAATAATCCGGTAAAGATCTTGTTGTCGAGATATTGAAACCTCTTCAGCAACACTTTCATCTCTAAAAAAAGAAAAGTATCTAATTAAATTATCTAAACTAGAATTTCTATGAGGGAGTTTATTACTTTCTTCTCTTTCATTATAAAAAAACTGTTGAAGATCATTAGTATTTATAAATGGTCTGAATTGAAACGATCTCTCATTTCTTAATCTATTACTATCATGTATTAAAATTTCCTTCTGGCTTATTAATATTTTTATAACTTCAAAGCATTTATCATAATAAGCCATAGCTATACTTGCTACTATTGCTGTTATAGAAGCAGAGTGTGTTTGCAATAAAACTGCTTTTAAAAGTTTATTAGTTTGTTCTTCATTAGTATCTTTGCATATTTCTAATAAATATTTTTCTAATGCCATATGTATAGATGTTAATAAATCTGGACAGTTTTGTTGTCCTCGGTAAATAAACCATAAATTTGAATCAATATATTGTTTAACTTCCACTCCATCTATTTGGAACAATATAGTTTTATAATCACCAACATACTTAATATATTCATTTACCATTTTATTTACTATTTTCAATACAAATTGCAATGTATTAGAAAAATCATTTTTCAATAAACTATAAATTGGAGTTTGATATGCACTAGCAGGATAATAATCATAATTATCTATGGCTATACCATATATTTTACCATTTCTTATAGATGAAGTGCTTAAAAAATTAGCTCGAGAATTCTCTGTTATAAACCATATTTCTTCGGCAAGTTCTCTGATTTTATTAGGTATATGCAATACACATATCCACCCATCAATTCTTGTTAAGATATAATTAATGAATTTGTCATAAGGATTTCGATATTTGTTTAATTTATTTTTTATTGCGAGATCTATAAGTTCTGATACTTCCTTTTTATTTTCAGCTACTGAACTTACTATTACAAATATAAGATCATTATTAATATTAAGGTTTAATTTTTCATCTAATATTTGTTCTTCTAAAATAAGCTTAGCAATCAATCCAGCTTGTTTATTAGTCTTACCATTTTTATTAGTTTTATTCCAATCTTGTAAAATTGGAACTATATTTTTAAAGTGAGTTTTTTCTATTTTTGAAAAGTTGATATAAACAAAATCAATAAATTGTACCCATCCATCACCTGTAGGTTTAGTAAATAGATAACTTAGTTCATGACTAGAAAATGAAATTGTTAATAATTCATTAAAAATATTATGATCTAATTGTTTACATGACATTTTTAAGAAAGAGCATATTCTGTTAAATATTTTATTATCATTTCTTAGAATATTTTCTTTATAAGAACTGAAGAAAAATTTAGAATTCTCTGATAAAAGAATAGAAGTTAATAGCTCATCTGACCAAATTAAAGAGATATCCTTTGAATTGAAACAATGTTTGATAAAATCAATAAAATCATATGATTCACTAACTAACTTTGCTGATAGCCATTTTCTAAAAGCTCTTCTTATGGGCAATGATTCTCCTATATTTTCAAAAAAAACTTTTTCGTCTATATGGGATTGATATTGAATATCTATATATTGATTTAACGCCCACTCTTCATAAATATCATGCGCAATATAATAATGTGACTGATCATGGACTAAAATACCATCTTCTATTAATTCATCGAGAAGTTTTTGTTCGACTAGTTCTACCTCTATATTGAGAAAAAAGCTTCCCGTGTTTGCCCGCTTTTTCGCCATTTCAATAAATAAAGATGACCTTCGAGGGTTATTCTTGCTAATTATTTGTGGCCATAAAGAATCACGGAACTTGTTATAATTCAGTTGAATATTTTTCTCGTAAAATTTCAGATATTCTTTAAAATAGAAAGGATTTCTCAATAAATCTTTTAACTTATCATCTTGTGGTAACTCAATATCATATTTACCCGCTATTTCTTTTAGTTGTAAGTTGCTCAGTAGAGGAACATTAATATCTTTGTATAGTAATCGATAGGAATCTACTAATAAAAAACTAAAATCATTTTTGTACTGATCTCTTGTAGTAAACCAAATTTTCCAATCTGCAGCCAGCAAAACTTCTAAGTATTCACGGAAAGGATCTAAATTCTTGATACTTAGTAGATTCTCTGCAGAGTCAACAATAATGACCTTATTTGATATATTTTCATTAACCTTAATAAATTCATCTAAGTCAATTTCAAATAGAAAATCTGATATTTTAGAGACATTAAATTCACTAGCTTTATGAACATAGTAAACTATATCAGAGTCTTTATTCTCTTCATAAAGTTGCTTAACAATTGCTGTTTTCCCTACACCACCATTACCTGTGAGAAGAACAATTTGAGCCGAAGATTTCAATAAAGAATCTTTTATAGGAGTTCTATCAATAGTAATTTTCTGATTATTAAATTCAATATGAGAAGAAATTCTCGACATTAATCGATTAGAGTGTTTATGAAATAGTTCTAACTTTTCATAAACACTCTGGTGTAAAGAAAAGAAGTGACTATATAAATTTTTATTTTCAGCGATTACATATGGGGTTTCAAAATAACTAGCACACCGCCATTCTAACTTGATATTTTTCTTATCGGCATGACTATCAATAGCTTTTTTTGTTTTTGGTTCTTCACCTTTAGACTGTCCCCATTCAGCATTAGTAAATACGATTAATCGTGTAATATTTGGATGAGAGAGCTTAGTATTGTCAATCATCTTAAGGAAGTCGGATTTATGACTACTTAATGATGTATCATAAAATTTAGCCTGCCAACCGATATACTCTTCATCATGTTGAATTAATTCAGTTTCGATTCCTCTTTGATTTTTAAATCTCAATATACCTGTCAAGAGTTTAAACTCTTGACAACACAATGAATAAACTAACCTTTCAAAACTATTTTGTGGGTTTTCAGAAAATTTAGCTTTAAAAATATTCCAGTCAGGCTTTATCAAAACTTAGTTTCCATTGTATAAAATCTTAATTTATACCTTTATTATTGAGTCTAAAGGAATTTTTAGTCAATCAATATATTTAAATATTAAATTCATATAATTTTAAGGAGACAATCACCTCTGTAACATGTTCTGAAAAATAATAAGCTATTCTACAATCGCAAGAATTTACTTAAAGATAAAATGGTGATGACTTAATACTACCTCACCCCAGCCCCCTCAAAAACACCTCAACCACTCTCTCATCAATATCACCCAAACTTAAACGCTGAATAACGGCGCCTTCGATCATATATAGAAACAGCTTGGCATCCGTAAAAGAAACCTCGGCGTTAAGCGCTCTAAGCTGGCTATATATTTCGTTGGTGAGCCATGTTCTATATCTCACGGCGGTTTGGTAGGCTTTTGGATGAGTCAGTTTTATTTCAAAAATGGCTTTAAATAATAGGTAATACAGCCCGTCTAAGTCTGCGTGTAAAAGATAGAGCTTTTTGAGTTTATCGATTGCGTTTGTGTCGTGGTCGTATTCGACCATTGAAACCACTTTTTCTCTCAAACGTTCTTTTTGCACAATCAGGCAAATTTCTATCAACCGTTCTTTAGAGTGAAAGTAGTTATAGAAAGTTGCTTTGGTAACTTCACACTCTTTCACAAGTCTGTCGATGCCGACTAGATGAAATCCGTTGTAGTGAAATAACTCAATTGATTTATTTACGACTTGTAATGCACGTGTTGGGAGAACTATTTTTGGCATACTTTTACCGTTATAAAAAGTTATTGTTGTATATAAATGAGATATAAAAACCGCTGCCTTTGGGGAGAAAAAAAGGCATAGCAAAGCCGTAAAGACTGTGCCCAGCACATCTCAAGTTTTAATTGTCTAAGTTTTAAGTAATAACGAGCTAAAGCCTGAAAAGCCTTACGGCGTTCAAGCTGCGTTAAATGTTTTAAGCTGTGTCGTTATAGCTTTTGGCAAAGGTTGCCAAGAAATGATGAATGTGCAAAGCCAACTCCTTATATATGGAGTTCTGCCAAGACATTAGAATTATGGTGGCAGAACGAAAGGGGTTCGCAGACTGGCTTCAAGACCCAGCACACCCGAAGGTGTCCCCCTCCGTTCCGCCATAGAGGGGGCACGAGGGTATACACACTAAAAGAATAATCTTTTAATGCTCTTGAAGAACG